>Ga0272441_10006879_pt1 | contig 18787 bp, 17 predicted proteins | sample SSMProp6N_FD_193582 | JGI IMG/M metagenome (GOLD analysis project Ga0272441, IMG submission 193582) | Marine sediment archaeal communities from Little Sippewissett salt marsh, Falmouth, MA, United States - SSM-Prop-6N | ecosystem: Environmental > Aquatic > Marine > Wetlands > Sediment ... | reverse complement strand
GGCCTTTTCCTACATTTTCCCAATATTTTTTCCCGCTGCGGTATTTTTCCTCATCCTCAACAATCAAAACAAGAACGGTAGTTTCGGATAATCCATTGATCCAGGTCTTGAACCACTCCTGGTCTGCCTCGCTGTTAAAAGCTTCAGGGGCATGTTCAAGGATGAAAATCCTGTTCGTCCCGCCCAGCGGCAGCATATTTGCCGCATTATTGACGGCGTCCCTTCCTGAGGTGCGCGCATCAAGGTGCGACACATTCAAATCTCCTATGCCTCCGCTTAAGCGCTCGCTCAGCTCCCTCCTTATATCCTGGATCGCCTGGCTGTCATCTCCCTGCAGGACGTAAATATCTGCTTGCTTGATTTCCTTACAATTCTCAAGGGGCATTGCTTATTTAGAAAAACTGGTGCTCACGCGGTGAACCGTGTTTCCCATCACATCATGCTGGACGGCTTCGATGACTTTCATGCCATTCACGTCCGCGTTAGTTGTGATCTGTTCCTGCAGTTTCGGCCCCAGGGGTTTAGCCATCTGGAAACCGATCATGCCCATCAACACGGCAAGAGGTAGCCGGCGCAGCCGCCTGCTGAATTTGCCTTTCGTACCTGCCATGCTCATCCATGCCAGCCCGCCGGCCGCCAGCCCGCTCACCGCCAGGTTGGTGCCGCAGTTTGGGTGCACGGCCAGCCCGGCTTCCCCTTCAGCCAGCCTTTTCAGTGCTTCCTGGGCGGCCAGCAGCAGCGTTTCCGTGGGCACTTCGCCGTAAATCCAGAACCCGCCGGCATCGGATATGCCGCCCAGCCGACCTGCAAACCCTTTTTCCTGCAGAACATGCAGGGTCGCGTGCTCCAGCGCGTGGTTGCTGCGGATGTGCGAAGAGACATCCTGTTTGATCAAATCTTCAAATAATGGCATTGGTCATCCTCTCTCAATTATTGAATTAGTGCAATTTTAACCGCCTCGCGCAGGGAACGGGCTTCCTGGACTTCAAATCCGTCCGGCAGCTGCATCTTACCGCGCATGCGCCTGGGGATCACCGCGCCCTTGAACCCGAGCTTGGCAGCTTCCCGCAGGCGGGCTTCCATATGGCTCACCCAGCGCAGTTCGCCCGACAGGCCCACTTCGCCGACCAGCACGATATCCGCCCTTACGGGTTTATCGGTATGGGACGAGGCGATGGCGGCCGCTGCCGCCAGATCGGCGGCCGGTTCCTCAATCCGCAAACCACCCACAACATTCAGGAAAATATCCTGTTCTCCCAGCTTCATCCCTGCCCGCCGTGAAAGGACAGCCGCAACCAACAGCAGGCGGTTGAAATCCAGCCCGTTGGTTGTCCGCCGCGGATTGCCAAAATTGGTCGGGCTGGTCAGCCCCTGCAGCTCCACCAGGATGGGGCGTGTGCCTTCCATCATCACCGCGATGGCTGAACCGGGCGCTTCAATCAGCCGTTCGGCCAGGAAGGCCTCTGAAGGGTTCAGCACCTCGGCCATTCCCTGTTCCCTCATTTCAAACACCCCTACTTCCGATGTGGGTCCAAACCTGTTTTTCATGGATCGCAGCAATCGGTATGACTGAAAGCGGTCGCCTTCCAGCTGCAGGACGGTGTCCACGATATGCTCCAGCACTCGCGGCCCTGCGATGGTGCCTTCCTTGGTCACATGTCCGATCAGGAACACAGCAATCCCGCTGGTCTTGGCCAGTTCGCGCAGCCGGGAGGCGCATTCGCGCACCTGTGAAACGGAACCGGCGCTGGATGAGAGTGCTTCCATGTTCACCGTCTGTATCGAATCTACCACCAGCAGGACCGGCTGAACCACCTCCACGTGCGTGAGGATCGCATCCAGGTTGGTCTCGGTCACCAAGAAAAGGTGTTCTGAGCTCTTTGCGTCCTTGCCGTTCTGTCTCAGCCGTTCCGCCCGCATTTTGATTTGGCGCGCAGATTCCTCGCCCGACACGTACAGGACGCGGCTTTCTTGGGCGATTTCCGCCGCCACCTGCAGCATCAATGTGGATTTGCCGATTCCCGGATCCCCGCCCAGCAGCACCAGGGAACCGGGCACCATCCCACCGCCAAGCACGCGGGCAAATTCCGCCATGCTCAGCGGCCAGCGTTCTTCCTGGCCGCCCTCGATATCCTGAATCCGTACCGGCTTGGACTGCGGCACGTAATGGGAGTGTTTCTTCGATTGGGAGGGAGCCGCTTCCGCGATCTCCTCCACCATCGAATCCCACGCGCCGCAGGAAGGGCAGCGACCCATCGGGCGGATGGCAGTCCGTCCGCATTCCTGGCATACGTAATGTGTACGAATTTTTGCCATATGAATTCCTTCCGGTAATTATAAATTGTTGATCACGCACATCCATGGAAATCATCCTTAAACAAAAAAGGTGGCCTGTAAAAGCCACCTCGATTTTTTTTATGCTCTTTAGCTTAGAGTTCCATACCCATCGGCTCCGGCATCTCCGGGTTCTGCTGGCCGTCTTTTCTGAGGATAAATTCTCCCTCATCACCCACGTCCACGACCACAGAGTCGCCGTCCTCGAATTTTCCGGACAGGAGGTCATCGGAAAGCTGGTCTTCTATATCCAGCTGGATCACGCGCCTCAGCGGCCGGGCACCCATTTCCGGGTCATACCCTTTTTCCGCAAGCTTCTCAAGTGCTGCTTCGGTCGCGGAAAGTCTGATTTCTCGTTCCTTCAGCCGGACTGCCACTTTTTTCAGCTCCAGCCTGGTGATCTCGCGGATCTGTTCCTTGCTCAGGGCATGGAACACGATCACGCTGTCCAGGCGGTTGATAAATTCGGGCCTGAATGCCTTCTTCAGCGCATCCATCAGCTTTTTGCGCATTTCCTCATAGGCGAAACGCTCTTCCGCTGATTCGTCACGCGCCAGGTTGAATCCGAGACCGCCGTCCCGCTTGATCATGTCCGCGCCGATATTGGATGTCATCACGATGATGGTGTTGCGGAAATCGACCTTGCGGCCCTTGGCGTCCGATAGCTGGCCCTCTTCCATGATCTGCAGCAGCATGTTGTGCGCTTCAGGGTGGGCTTTTTCCACCTCGTCAAACACGATGATGGAGTACGGGCGCCTTCTGACGGCTTCCGTGAGTTGTCCGGCATCTTCATACCCCACGTATCCGGGGGGCGCGCCAACCAGCCGGCTGACAGAGTGCCGCTCCATGAATTCGGACATATCCAGCTGTACCAGCGCATCCTCGCTCCCGAAGAGGAAGCGGGCGAGCGCTTTGGTCAGCTCGGTCTTGCCGACGCCTGTCGGCCCAAGGAACATGAACGACCCGATCGGCCTGCGTGGGTCTTTGAGGCCCGCGCGTCCGCGCCGTACTGCCTTGGAAATCCGGTCGATGGCTTCTTCCTGGCCGACAATATGCTCATGCAGTTCATCCTCCATGTTCAGCAGGCGCACGGATTCTTCTTGTGCCAGCTGCATAACGGGCACGCCCGTCCACATGGCAACCAGTTCAGCGATGTCATCCGGAGTGACGACAGGGCTGGTATCCCGGTCCCATTCATCCCGCATTCTTTCCATCGCGCTTTCCAGGTCGTCCACCTTTTTGCCGATGATCTCGGCGGTGTCCTGTTGGTCCTTTTCCACTGCCTGGTTGAATTCCCTGCGCGCCTCGCGCAGTTCACCCATCAGCTTCTTGCTGGCCTTGGCCGTGTCGCTCTTGTACATGCGCACGCGCGAGGCCGTCTCATCGATAAGGTCAATCGCCTTGTCAGGAAGGAATCGGTCAGTAATGTATCTCGAAGACAGGTTCACAGCCGCGTCCAGCGCATCGTCAGATATCACCAGGCGGTGATGTTCCTCATAGTTCTTCCGGACGCCCTGCAGGATGTCCAGCGCTTCTTCTTTTGTTGGCTCTTCCACCATGATAGGCTGGAAGCGCCGCTCGAGCGCTGCGTCGCTTTCAATATTCTTGCGGTACTCATCCAGCGTCGTCGCGCCGATGACCTGCAGTTCCCCGCGTGAAAGGGCGGGCTTGAGGATGTTTGCGGCGTCCACGGATGAACCCGCGGATCCCGCTCCAACCAGCATGTGGACCTCATCAATGAACAGGATGGCTTCAGATGCCTTCAGTTCATCGATTACCCGCTTCAGTCTTTCCTCGAATTGGCCGCGGTACATCGTGCCTGCCACCAGCGAGCCCACATCCAGTCGCAGTACACGCTTGTCGAGCAGCGGCGTGGGCACATCGCCTTCAATGATGCGCTGGGCGAGGCCTTCTACGATGGCTGTCTTGCCGACGCCGGGCTCTCCGATTAGGGCCGGGTTGTTCTTGGTGCGTCTCGCGAGGATCTGTATGACCCGTTCGATTTCTTTTTCCCTGCCGATTACCGGATCCAGCTTGTCTTCTTCCGCATAAGCGGTCAGGTCAACCGCCAGCTGGTCAACCAGCGGCGTCTTATCTTCTTTTTTCTTACCGCTCTTGCGTGAAGTTGAGCTGCGGCTCACATTCGTGAGCGCGCTTCTGTTTTCATTGATGACGCGTTTGACCTGCCGCCTGATCTGCGATGGCGTGATCCCCAGCTTGGCAATCACTTCCTTGGCAAAACCGAGTTCGGACTGAACCAAGGCAAGCAAAAGGTGTTCGGTTGATATGTATTTGCTGGACATCTGGCGCGCTTCTTCAATCGCCATATCCAGGATTTTCTGGGCGTCAGAGGAGAGATCAATCCGCTCCCCCTGTCTGCTCCCCATACCGCTGATGCGCAGGACCATTTCCCGCGCGCGGTCAAGTTCCACGCCCAGTTCCCTAAGAACACGGCCGGCAACGCCGGAATCCTCCTGGATCAATGCAAGCAGGAGATGCTCAGAGCCGATCTGGCTCTGGCGCATGCGCTCTGCTTCCATGTGTGCCAGGCTGAGGACACGGCGGGCGCTTTGGGTGAATCGTTCTAAACCAGACAAAGTAAAACCTCCAGTGCTAATACCTGTAATTTTTTAAGATAGATTAAGATTTTACCAAATTTGAAGGGGGATATTTTTACTTCCCACGATTATATGTATTTTTTACATTTCATGGCGGCCGGCTTTCCCGGCTGCATTTTTCTCATCATATCATTTTTAGCCGTCTATTTTTCGGTTTATTTTATGTATGATAAACTTTATGGTCGCTTCACACCAGATTCTTAACCATTCTGGAAAGGGATTTAGAATCATGAAACTGATCAAAAGGGATGAAATTAAAAAAGAGATCCTCCCTGGCCGCGCAATTCAGAAGGTTGTCGGGAAAGACGCTGCGTCTGAAAGCGATAAAATGACCATGGGATTCGCGCGCTATTCAGAAGAAAGCGGACCGATGGAACCCCACCACCACGCCGAAGAGATCGTATACATACTCAGCTCCGAAAATGGCTGGGTGCGCAAAGGGGAATCGCCCGAGAAACTCGGCGGCCCGATAGCGCTTGAGCCCGGCATGACCCTCCACTTTCCGCCGCTGGAATGGCATGTATTTGAATTTGATCCGGGCGGGCATGTGGACATCATCTTCTTCTACGGGCAGGTGGAAAACATCCGCCCGGAAGAAATGGAAAAAGAATAATCTGAACAACAGCCAATCCGGCTGTCAGGATTTGGAAAATTCCCTGCCTTCAAATTCGGAAAGCTTCTTGCGCCACTCGTCCGGCACAGTCATGGTCTCATGTGTCCAGAAGTTGTAGCAAACGCCGACTACTTCCCCCGTCCCGCACACCTCGCCGGTTTCCTCGTCTTCTATCACGTATTCAAACTGGATGCTCTTGTTGCCAATCTTCAGGGTCCTGGTTCCAACCCGGATCTTTTGGTTTAATGTGATCGGTGCTTTGTAGGAGACATGCACATCGGCGATGATCAGCCGCAGGTCCAGGAAGGTCTCCCCGTCGAACAGCCCCAGCTGCTGGAGATAATCCAGCCGGCACTGTTCCATGAATGTGAGAAACCGTGAATTGTTCACATGCCACTGGGCATCCAGGTCGGCATACCGGACCTGGATCGGGATGAAAAAATTGTATTCTGCCATGCCGCAAATTATACATGGCACTTGCCAAAAACGTCTTTTTTATATACACTATGAGCAATATATTCGGACTATTTACAGTAAAATTATCCAAAGAGGAATATTTATATGCAGATTACGAGACAGGCAGACTACGCACTGCGGGCAATCATTTATCTGTCCAGGATGGACCAGAACTCAAAGGCGTCCACGAAGGACATCGCTGAGGATCAGCAGATACCACCCTCGTTCCTTGCCAAGATCATCTCCCAGCTTTCAATTGCCGGGCTGATCAATACCTCGCGCGGCGCGCGCGGCGGCGTTTCCCTGGCAAAAGCACCGGAAAAGATCTCCATTCTGGAAGTGGTGGAAGCCATCGACGGACCGATGCTGCTGAATGAGTGCACGGGCAACCCCAAAACATGCCCGTTTGGAAAGGACTGCCCACTTCACCAGGTCTGGTGTGAAGCCAAAGCCGAACTGCACGCCAAGCTTTCTGCCGCGACGTTTTCGGCCGAGAATTTGATCCCCATCAGCCAGTAAAACCTGGCTTTTTATCAGTCTGCGAGAAGTAAATAGACGCTCTCTTCAGGGTCCGCTAAAATCTGGTACCGGTCCATGATCGCTTCCCATGTTTCTTCCGGTACAGCGCCGCCTGTGATCATTTCCATGTCCGCCTTGCTCAATAGAGCGTAATCAAACTCCCTCTGTGAAAGCGCGTCCGGCATTGTCTCCTGCGCATACCCCATAAAAACATTCCGGTCGCCGATCCCGGCGTCAAAATAGAAGTTGTACATGCCGGTGATATCGTTGGGGTCATCGCTCAGCATCTCCTGTGACCGCGCCAGGTCCGCCGAAACATACAGCACGTCCTCTTCCCCGATTGAAAATTCTTCCCCGAAAGTTTCAAAGGGATGGAAGAGCGTGTCATAGCGTTCACGGACGCTCGGGAAGCGGAAGAAATATTTCTGTGTATAGAGTAAGGGCGAGAGCAGCAGAGCTGCAAGGCAGAACAGTGGCAGGACGAGACCTGCCCAGTTGTAGCGCTGGATCCATATCACCGTCCCCAGCAAAATGGAGAGGATCACCGGGTAGTAAATGCTGTCCAGGAAGCGACCGAAGTCAAAATGCAGCGATGCGGAATAACCCATCAGCATGGATCGCAGGAAAAAGATCAGCCCGAGGCTGGCTGCGAGCAGAGCCAGGAAACCCAGCCATTGCTTCCTGTTTTCAGGGACATCAATCTTCAGGAATTGCGGCGCCAGCATGGCAATCACGGGCAGGGCTGGAAAGTAGAACCGTTCAATGAAACCGAAGGTCACCTTCAGCATGTTCAGCGTCACAAACGCGGCCATCATGAGCGGGTAAACCCAGATGAGCAGGCGGCGCACGCCCGTTTCGCTTCTGCGTCTCACGCCGCTCAGCAGGAAAAGCAGGAAAGGGACCATCAGGTCATCCAGGAAATATTCCTTGTACCAGTTGGTCGGTCCGAAAAAGAATCCGGGCTGGAAATCATAATTGGAAAACACGGCGCCGAATGTGTCGGGGCTGATGGCAAAGAACGGCTTGCCCAGCACCAGCCCGTCAAGCAGGATGAAAACGGCGATGCCTCCGGCCAGCCCCAGAAGGAAGTATTTCAGATGATAAAACGCCAGCTTCCAGTTCCAATCCCCATCCTCGTCAAACGCGAAACCGAGGAAAAGCAGATTGATGAAGATGGTGGTTTCCTTAGTCTTAAAGGACAGGAATGCCAGCGCGCCCAGGACGCAGGCGAACACTTTCTTGCTGCCGCCTTCCCGGATGGAGAAATGGTAGACAGTCAGGTAACCCATGACCATCAACATGGCAGTGATATCCACCGCCGGCTCCCCGGAGTATTCCGTGATGAAAGCAAAAGAAAAGAAAAATGCCAGTGAGATCATCCCGTGGAGGATGCGGTTATCCCGGAAGAGCAGGCGCGAATTCAGGTAGACCAGCGCCGCCGTCAACGCTATATTGAAGCCCCAGAATACCCGTATGCCCCACAGGTTCGTCGGTGCAATTTCCATGAAAAGCTTCTGCAGGTAGATATGGAAATAGCGGTTGCCGTAGCTCGGTTCAGCAAAATTACGCAGCCCGGCATCGATATATAAAAATTCATCCGAAAAGATCGGGCCGCCGGCAAAAACAGCCAGCACAGCCCACATGGCAATAAAAGCCGCAATCAGCAGTATTTTTTCAAGCTTGTTCATCAGGTATCTTCCGCCTTTGTGAATGGTTTGGATTTTACTATACGGGCCGCAGAAATCGCCCTTTAAGGATGTCCTTTATAATTGCGCAAGGAATATTCAAACAGATGCTTATCCACTCCGCTTCCCAGCTGCTCACCATCCCCGGCGGCCCGCAGAGGGGCACAGATTTGGGGACGCTCGGCATCATCCCGGACGGCGCCTTGCTGGTCCGGGACGGGCTGATCGCCGACGCCGGCAATACTCATGATCTGCTCCCCAGGTATCCCGGCGAAGACACGTTGGATATCAGCGGGCATGTCCTCATGCCCGGCTTCGTCGATCCCCACACCCACCTGGTTTGGGCGGGCGATCGCGCGGCGGAGTTTGAAATGCGCCTGCAGGGGAAAACCTACCTGGAGATCATGGAAGCCGGCGGCGGCATCCAGTCAACCGTAAACACAACCCGGGCTGCCTCCGATGAACATCTCCTGGCCGAAGCCAGTAAGCGGGCCGGCCTAATGCTCGCCCTGGGCACCACCACCGCCGAGGCGAAGAGCGGCTACGGCCTTCAGGCAGAGGAAGAATTGCGCCTGATGGATATACTGATGGCGCTAAGGCACGAAGGGCCGCTCGAGATCATCCCCGCTTTTCTCGGGGCGCACGCGGTGCCTCCTGAATTCAAAGCCAATCCGGACGAATATGTCAGCATCGTCTGTAGCCAGATGCTCCCGGAGCTGAAAAATCACTGGGAAAGCGCCTATCCGGGCCAGCCCTTGCCCTTCGTGGATGTGTTCTGCGATAAGGGCGCATTTGACCTGGACCAGTCCCGCCGCATCCTCAAGACTGCCCGCTCGCTGGGCTTTCCGCTCAAAATCCACGCCGACGAGTTCAAAAACCTTGGCGGGGCTGCCATGGCGGCGGAGTTGGGGGCAATTTCCGCGGATCACCTGGTTGTTTCATCAAATAAAGACATCAAAAAGCTCGCCTCCAGCGGCACCGCCGCGGTTTCCCTCCCCTGCACGCCCTTTGGGCTGGGCGAAAGCGAATTCACCCCCGCCCGGGAGATCATTGAAGCCGGGGGCCTTTTCGCCCTCGCGTCCGACCTGAACCCGGGCACCGCCTGGTGCGGCAATATGCAGTTTGTCATGGCATTGGCCTGCCGCTATATGCGTATCACGCCGGCCGAAGCGGTTGCGGCCGCCACCATCAATGCCGCCGCGGCCATCGGTATGCAGGAACATGTCGGTTCTATCGAGCCAGGCAAGCAGGCGGATCTTGTCATCCTGGAAGCGGATGACTATCGGCACCTCGCCTACCGCTTCGGGACCAACCTGGTGCGGGCAGTCTTCAAGAAGGGGGAATTGTGCGCCGGCAAGCTTCCGGGTTAACCATCGATCAGGCGCGCGGCTGGTACCCCGCAGTGGACGCCGTCCACGGTTTTGGCCACATCCAGCGCGTGCATGCCCTCTGCCGGTATATCGGCGGGCGGGAAGGCGCGGACATGGAGGTCCTGCTGGCGGCGGCCCTGCTGCACGATGCGCAGGGAAGCCACCCGGCGGAAGGCAGCAGGAAGGGGCATCATATCCAATCAGCAGAATTTGCGGGAGAAGTCCTTTTGGAACTGGGCTGGCCTACGGACAATATCGGGAGTGTGCAGCACTGCATCCGCGCGCACAGGTTCAGGGGCAGTGAAAAGCCTTCAACTATAGAAGCGAAAGTGCTCTTCGATGCAGACAAGCTGGATGTGATCGGCGTGGTGGGCGTGGTGCGCTCCCTGGCGTACGCCTTCCAGGCGGGCCAGCCGTCCTTCGCCGAACCGTCCCCGTCTTTTATCGAAACGGGCATTAAGGAACCGGGTGAGCCCCACAGCGCTTATCATGAATATCTTTTCAAGCTGAAGGGTATTTCCGGGGTGCTCCTGACCGAAACTGCCAGGGAGATTGCCGTTGAGAGGCAAGCGTTCCTGGATGCTTTCTTTGAGGAGCTCGCCCTCGAAATGCGGGGGAATCCGTAAAATTGTGCAGATAAGGAGTAACGGGTATTAACATGCAGCCGAATTTGGATTTCATCATTGGTTTATGCCGGGATGCCGGCGATATCATCATGGAGGGCTTCGGGAAAAAACAGGTGATTGAATATAAAGGTCCGGTGGATCTCGTCACCGAATATGACCGGAAATCGGAGGATTTCATCATGGGCAGGATCCTTTCCGAATTCCCCGGCCATTACATCGTGGCGGAGGAAAGCGGTAACAAAACCGGCTCGGAAGACCACCGCTGGTTCATTGACCCGATTGACGGGACCTCCAATTATGCCCGGGGGCTCCCCATCTTCTGTGTTTCCATTGCCTATGAGCGGGGAGGAGAAAGGGTTTTGGCGGTGGTATTCGACCCGAACCGGGATGAGCTCTTTACTGCCGAGCGCGGCGGGGGCGCGTTCCTCAACGGCGAATCCATTCACGTCACGGAAACATCCGAGGTCATCAAAAGCTTGCTCGTAACCGGCTTTCCCCACGACCTGCAGCAGGAGAATAACAACATCAAGGAGTTCATGCGCATGATCCACAAGGCGCAGTCCGTCCGGCGGCTGGGGTCCGCGGTGCTCGACCAGCTCTATGTTGCCTGCGGGCGGCTGGACGGCTACTGGGAGGTCGGCATCAGCCCCTGGGATATCGCAGCCGGCACCCTCATCATCGAGGAGGCGGGCGGGGTCGTCACCCGGGTGGACGGGAGCAAGGATTACATGGTGCCGCCTTATGACATCGTCGCTGCCAACCCGGCGCTCCATCCCAAGATCCGCGAGGAGTTAGCCAGGGCATGAGAAATTTCGCCAACAAGTGGATTTTTAGAAATCCATGGGTATACTTTTTTTAGCAAAACAGTACGCGGTAGCAGTAGAGAGTAAAAGATTTATAAACAGAAAATGAGGGCCATGATATGAACGAGAAAGACCTGAAATTTGAAAAATCCGGCTGGACCCTGGAAGACCTTTTCCCGTCCGGTGACTCGCGGGAGTTCAAAGTTGCGCTGGAAGAAGCGGAAAAGAAGGTCTCCGCATTTGAGGGGTACCGCGATGAACTGGATGAGGGAATTTCTTCAGAAAAGTTCATGGAGGTGATCCATTCCCTAGAAGAGATCACCGAGCTGATCAACCGCATCGGCGGCTTCGCCGAGCTGTGGTTCACGGAGGACACCCAGAATCAGGAAGCGCAGTCCCTCGTCTCCGAAACGCAGCAGCTGGCAGCCGAACTCTCCAACCGCGTGCTCTTCTTCAGTTTGTGGTGGAAATCCTTGGAGCATGATGCCGCCCAGAAACTGATGGAAGGCACCGGCGACTACCACTACTGGCTGGAGGAAATGCGCCATTTCAAGCCCTACACGCTCAGCGAGCCGGAGGAAAAGATCATCAACATCAAGGATGTCACCGGCAGCAGCGCCTTGACCATGCTCTATGATTCCTTCACCAACCGCTATACCTTCAGGATTACCGTTGAGGGCGAGGAAAAAGAACTCACGCGCGGCGAATTGATGTCCTATGTCCGCATGCCCGACGCGGATCTGCGGGCGCAGGCTTACCGAGAGCTGTACCGCGTTTACGGAGACGACGGCGCGGTCCTTGGGCAGATGTATCAGACCCTGGTGCGCGACTGGCGCAATGAGATGCTCAAACTGCGCGGCTACGCTACGCCCATTTCCGTCCGCAACCTGCACAATGACATCCCGGACGAAGTGGTGGAAACCCTTCTGGATGTCTGCGCGAAGAACGCCCCTGTCTTCCAGCGTTTCTTCCGGCTGAAAGCCGTCCTCCTGGAAATGGACAAACTGCGCCGCTATGACGTCTACGCGCCGGTGACAAAGTCCACCAAGGAGTACAGCTTCGGCACCGCTTCTGAACTCGTGATGGACGCTTTCGAGGAATTCCATCCGGAATTTGCACAAATGGCGATGAAGGTGATCCGCGAAAACCACGTGGACAGCGAGGTCAGGAAGGGCAAGCGCTCGGGCGCGTTCTGCGCCACCATCAATCCGGACCTTACCCCCTGGGTCCTGGTCAACTACCAGGGCCGCTCGGAAGACGTGGCGACCTTTGCCCACGAACTGGGTCACGCCATCCATTCCCTGCTAGCCTCCCACCACAGCATCTTCACCCAGCACGCTTCCCTGCCGTTGGCGGAGACCGCCTCCACATTTGGGGAGATGATGCTGGTGGACCTCCTGCTGGAGCAGGAAAAAGACGAGGCGGTGCGCAGGGACCTGCTCTTCAGGCAGGTGGACGATTCCTATGCCACCATCATGCGCCAGGCGTATTTCGCCATGTTTGAAAAGACAGCCCACGGCATGGTCAGCCAGGGCGCTTCCGCCGAAGAACTCTCCAAAGCGTACATGCAGAACCTGGAAGACCAGTTCGGCGGCAGCCTGGATATCGGCGAGGAGTTCCGCTGGGAATGGGTATCCATCCCCCATATCTACCACACGCCGTTCTATGTCTATGCCTACGCGTTCGGCCAGCTGCTGGTGCTGGCACTCTACAACCAGTATAAGGAGGAAGGGGAGTCCTTCAAGCCGCGATACATGGAGATCCTCTCAGCCGGCGGTTCGCGCGCGCCCATGGACATCCTTGGGGACGCCGGGATTGACATCCGCCGGGAATCATTCTGGCAGGGCGGCTTTGATGTCGTGGACGGGCTCGTCTCACAGCTGGAAGAGATAGCGTAGACGCGTTTAATTCGGAAAGGCCGGCAGAAATTGGTGCCGGCCTTTTTTGTTTTTCTTCCTCTTTATTCCTCGGTTTCTTCTTCCGTTTCTTCGCCCGTTGCTCCCTCAACCTCGCTCTCTTCGCTCTCCTTCATCGGGCGGTCCAGCATCTGCATGCGGTTGGCAACCACCTTGGTGAAGTAGCGCGTCTCACCTTCGTGCTCGTAGCGCGATGTGCGCAGCCTGCCCTCCAGGAACACCAGGCGCCCCTTGGTCAGATACTTCAGGCAGATTTCCCCCAGCTTGCCCCACGCCTCCACATTGAACCAGTCCGTTTCCTTTTTCCGCTCCCCGTCGCGGCTCTTCCACGTCCGGTCTACCGCCACGGTGAAGGTGACATACTTGGACCCGTTTTTTGTCTCACGCCCTTCCGGGTCCCTCCCCAGCCTGCCGATGATTTGTACGCGATTCAGATTTGGCATTTTTTCCCTCACATCTTACAAATTTTTGAGTGTGATATAGTATTAGTTTAGATAGATTTTGCCCAAAGTCAAGCACATCTTTTGTAACCTGGAGGGTACATGTACATTGCTGTTGAAGGGGTCATTGGCGTCGGGAAAACCAGCCTGGCCCGCCTGCTGCAGCCTTCTTTCAATGCCAGCCTGCTCCTCGAGATTTTTGAGGAGAACCCTTTTTTGTCCAAATTCTATGAAGACCGTTCCCGCTACGCTTTCCAGACCCAGATCTTTTTCCTGCTGAGCCGCTACCACCAGCAGCGCAGGAGCGTTCCGCAGATGGTCAGCACGGAACGCGGGCTCATCAGCGACTACACCTTCGACAAGGATCCTCTTTTCGCGCAGATCAACCTCGCCGACGACGAGCTGGATATGTACCACAGCGTGCACAGGGCGCTCGCAGAAAAGATTCCTTCTCCTGACCTGGTCATCTACCTCCGCGCGTCAACTGATATGCTCATGCACCGCATCACCCTCCGCGACCGCCCGTATGAACGCGCGATGGAACGTGCTTACATCGCCCAGCTCAACGAGGCATACGATGAATACTTCCTGCAGGACCAGCCGGACCGGCCCGTCCTGGTGATTGACTCCAATGAGCTGGATTTTGTCCACAGCGGGGATGACCTGCAGTGGGTGGACAACCGCATCCGCCAGCGCCTGCGCATGCCGCCCTTCCAGATTGAACTGCCCATCGCGGACGGGGGTGTTGAATAATGCGCTTAAGTGGGTACAATTTAGGTAAGGAACTATAACCGGTATGCGCATCACAAGGGATTTGCTTCTGTCTACCGCCAGGGACACCATCAAACGCTACACCTTCGGTGTGCACGACCTCGTCTGCGCGTACATCACCGGTTCGCTCGTGCATGACGATCCCCTCATCGGCGGGACAACCGACATTGACCTGGTATATGTCCATGCCATTGATACGCCCGTAGACCGCGAGATCATCCCCGTCACGGATGATTTTCACCTGGATATCGCCCATTTCCTGGAAACCAAATTCAGCCAGCCCAGGGACCTGCGCACCGACCCCTGGCTCGGTTCGTTCATCTGCCACTACCCCATCCCCATCTACGATGACGGCCACTGGTTTGAGTACACCCAGGCCGGCGTCTTCGCTCATTTTTATGACCCTGTCAACATGTATGAGCGCGTGAAGATCTTCTCTGAAAAAGCCCGCGGCGGCTGGCTGGATCTGCAGTCCCGGCAGGACACCTTCACTTCCCAATCCCTGCTGGTTTACCTGGAAGTGATCATGAGCGCCGCCAACGCCATCGCCTGCCTTTCCAGCGTCCCGCTCACAGAGCGCCGCTTCCTGCTCGATTTTCCCGACCGCGTCCAGGGTCTCAACATGCCCGGCCTCTACAGTGGGCTGACCGACCTGATCGTCCCGGAGGAGCCCATCGAACCCGACTGGGAATCCTGGCTGGCGGATTGGCGCACGGAGTTTGCCGTCCTGCAGGGCCGGCCGGATGCGCTCATCAAGTACGGCAAGGGGCGCATGCCCTATTACGAACAGGCGATAGAAGGGCTCAAAACCGACAACCAGGTTGCCGCGCTCTGGATCCTCCTCTGGACCTGGACCGAGATTTCCACCCTCCTAAACCGCGGCAGCAGCGACAACTTACCCTTCCGCGATTTCTGCGAATCCCTCATGCTCGGGGCCGAGCATTTCTCCGGCCGCGTCGCTTCCTTGGATGCCTACCTGGACGTAACTGAAGAGACCATCGAGCGCTGGGCCGACCACAACGGCGTCTGAATATCCACACTTCCTGTGGATAACTCCTGTGGACAACTGTCCAAAAACTGTGGATAAGTGGATAAAAATGTGGATAAACTCGAAAATTTTTTCTATACTTTGTGAATAAATTCGCCGCCTTTAACCGATAAGTTTCACGCTCGTCAATTCTTTCCACATATCCACAATCCATCCACAGTTCAGTCATGGATAAAAGAACATCCTCTTCTGGGCAGTTCATACCTAAATGTGGGGATTGAAAAAGCTGAAATCCCGTATATGGGAATTTCAACCGGTGAACGCGGCGTTTTCCACATATCCACACCCCCTGCTGTTAATACTATTAATACATATAAATATTTAATAATATATAAGAATATTGGTGCTTGAATATGCACTCATAATCCTGTAAAATTTATGTAGGTAAATTGCTCCCGGTCATATGGCATTCAATCAACCGCCGGAAGGAGGGAAACAATGGATGTGATCAAGGTCAAAGCCGTTTCTCGCACTGCAGGAGTAGCGGGAGCCATCGCAGGCGTCATGCGTGAACAAAAACACGCGGAGGTCCAGGCGATAGGGGCAGGGGCTGTCAATCAGGCAGTCAAGGCGCTGGTGCTCGCGAAGAATTTTCTTTCCCAGGATGGAATGGACGTGGTTTTCACGCCAGAATTTGTCAACGTGGATATCGACGGGAAGGTCCGCACCGCCATCAAGTTTAACGTGCAGGAACGCGGCAGCAGCGGTATAAGCGAAATGGGCGAATTAAAGGAAGTTAGCGAATTAAGCGAAACCGGCGAAAACGCCGATAACCAGTTATAGCCACTGGCAGCAGTTCAACTGTATTCTTCCGGCAAAAAGGTAACCTCTTCTTTACCGGCGATTTTTTCCTGCACCTTGCTCAGGATCAGTTCCATGTGCCTTGACTCGCTGACGAAATCCAGGTTGTCCGAGGGCACGGTCAGCACCGGGCACAGAGCGAAGCGGTTGATCCATTCCTCGTAGGCATTGTTTAACTGCTCCAGGTAGGCCGGGTCAATGGACTTTTCGTAGTCCCGGTTCCTCTGCCGAACGCGCTCCACCAGGGTGTCCACCGACGCGCGCAGGTAGATGACCAGGTCCGGCACCGGCAGGAAGGTCAGCAGCGACTGGTACAGCGCGTCATAGGTCTCAAAATCTCGCTTCGCCATGATCCCCTTACGGTAGAGGTTGTAGGCGAATATTTCCGCATCCTCGTATAGGCTCCGGTCCAGGATCACCGACTCCGGACAGTCGTCCAGCTCGCGGTACACCCGCAGGCGGTGGCCGAGGAAGAAGATCTGCGAATGGAATCCCCAGGAAGGCATATCCTCGTAGAAGTCGGCCAGGTAGGGGTTGTTGGATTCCGGCTCAAAGAACGGCCGCCAGCGCAGGCGGCTGCTCAGCAGGCGCACCAGGGAGGATTTCCCGGCGCCGATATTCCCCGCCACGGTGATGAATTTTTTCATTTTTTTCTGCCGCCTCCTGTGTGCTAATTATAAATACGCTTCGCCTTAAACAAAAAGTGAGCCAGCGGCTCACTTTCCGATTTTTGTGTATTGGCTGCAGTTATGCTTTGGAGATCGCGTCCACCGGGCACACTTCCACGCACTTCGCCTGGTCGGTGCATTTTTCCGGGTCAATCTCGTAGTGCTCGTCGCCCATTGCGATGGCGCCCTCGGGGCATTCCACTTCGCAGGAGCCGCAGACAATGCATTCGTCTGAGATTACATACGTCATTGTTCTGGATCCTTTCGGTAATATGTATTTCCAGCGTCATAGGATAGCACAAATATCCGCATTTTGTCAACAAACACATTGCGCCAATCAAACGGAGGATTGTCATTTTTAGGGAGAGTTGTGCTCCTTGACAACAGGCATGAGCGCTTCTATAATAATCGCGCCTTCCTCGCTAGCTCAATTGGCAGAGCGCGCGGCTGTTAACCGCTAGGTTCCAGGTTCGAGTCCTGGGCGAGGAGCTTTTTGCTTAAAAGGTGAAAATTCTTTAAGGAATTCCAAAATTTGAATCTCCCATATCCTATAATAGTTTTATAGTATTGGTTGTTCGAAAGGGAGGTTCTTATGTCCCACGATGTGTTTGTCAGTTATTCCCAAAAAGACAAAGCCATTGCAGATACCATTGTTGCCGCTTTGGAAAGAAATCATGTCCGCTGCTGGTATGCGCCCCGGGATATTAAACCAAGTGATGATTGGGGTGATGCGATTTCTAAGGCAATTGAAAAAAGCAGGATCTTTCTGATCGTTTTTTCTGGGAGCGCCAATCGCTCTCGCCATGTATTGGATGAGTTGATACTGGCTGTTGATGAAGAGGTTGCTGTGCTGCCTTTGCGCGTGGAAAACCTGGAGCCAAGGGGGGCGATGCGCCTTCACCTCTCCTCGCGCCATTGGCTGGATGCCTATGATCCGTCATGGGAAGACCACATCCAGAGACTGGTTCAGACCGTGTGCGCGAACCTCAATATCCCTTATGAAAAAGATGCAGCGAAGGCGTCAGAAAAGGTAGTGCCACTCCCACAAAATACAGATAAAAAGAACTTCACCAGGTACATTGCCATAGCCGGTTTCGGGGCGGCTCTGCTCGTTTCAGGATGGTTTATGTGGAATCAATTTTTAAGAGGTCCTTCTGCAAGGCAAGAGAGTGAACCTGCAGCTTCTGAAACATCAACAGCACGGCCAACTCAGGAGGCACAGCAGGTTCAAAGCCCTTTGAGAGTTTGGAATGAAGAATGCTGGATAGCTTATGTTTCCCAGCTGGAGGATTCTTTCTCCATATGGCTCATGCATCCAGATGGCACTAACCAAATACCCATTACAGATGCCATAGATGATGATATTTATCCAAAATGGTCAATTGATGGTAACAGAATTGCTTTTCTGTCTCAAGGTGTCGACGAAAATAATGAGATATATATAATTGACAAGAATGGGGAAAACCATAAGCAGTTTTCAGAGAAATCAAACGACACAGAATATTACAATCAGTTCGTATGGTCGCCGGTGAGCGAGCAAATTGCTTATGTTTCCGAAGAGAACGGAGATGCCGACATATATATCACTGAGTCGGGCGGATCTACCGCAATCACCAGCGATCCAGCCAGTGATACAAGTCCTGCGTGGTCTCCTGATGGAAAACAAATCGCCTTTGTGACCGAGCGGGAGGGGAACAAGGATATCTTTGTAATTGATGCAGACGGTGAAAACCTGAATCAGCTTACGCAAGACAGTGCCAGCGACATAGAACCCACCTGGTCACCTAATGGTGAAAGGATTGCATTTTCTTCCGACCGCAATGGTAGATTTGATATTTTTGTGATGAACACAGACGGCAGCGGTTTGACACAGCTGACCGATTTAGGCAATGACAGATATCCGACCTGGTCAAATGATGGGAATAAGATCGCATTCTACTCTGATCGAAGTGGGGGTCTTGATGTTTACATGATTAATCAAGATGGAAGTGAGATTGGACGGTTGATCGATTCTGAAAACAAAGAGTTGTTTTCTGAACCTTCCAGTCTTTATTTTGATTGGTCGCCAGATGGGAAAGAAATGATGGTTAGCCAGGATAATCGAATATACAGAATTCCT
>Ga0272441_10006878_pt1 | contig 18788 bp, 11 predicted proteins | sample SSMProp6N_FD_193582 | JGI IMG/M metagenome (GOLD analysis project Ga0272441, IMG submission 193582) | Marine sediment archaeal communities from Little Sippewissett salt marsh, Falmouth, MA, United States - SSM-Prop-6N | ecosystem: Environmental > Aquatic > Marine > Wetlands > Sediment ... | reverse complement strand
CCCTGGATGCAACGATTGCCGTGGATCTTCCGAACGTGCAGGAGCACGAGCAGGTGACACGGCTCGGCAACGGCGTCGCCATTAAGCTCAAGGACTCGTCATCGATCTCCCACCCCGCGCTGGTGCGGCACATGCGAGCGCTGGCCGAGGAGCGGGACATCCCTTACCAGATGGAGATCCTTCCCCGCGGCGGCACCGACGCCGGCGCGTTGCAGTTCGCCCACGAGGGAGCCGCGGTCATCACCCTCTCCCTGCCCGTGCGCTACGTCCACTCGGTCGTGGAGACCGCGCATGTGGATGATCTCGAGGCACTGATCGCCCTGCTGTCCGCGTTCCTGGAGACCGCGGACAAGGTCGACCTGTCTCGTTGACGCCATGCCAACCTCGCTGTTTCGCGGATTCGACGTCGTCGCCACGATGGACGCCGAGCGCCGCGAGATCCGCGGCGGTTCCGTTCTCGTGCAAGACGACCGCATCGTCGCCGTCGGAGACGACACCTCCGAGTGGCCGGCGGCGCAGCGGGTGATCGACGGTCGGGGCAAGCTGCTGCTCCCGGGGATGGTCAACACCCATCACCACTTCTACCAGACGCTGTTCCGTAACGTTCCCGGCGCCGCCGACAAGAAGCTGTTCGATTGGCTGACGTTCCTCTACGAGCGATGGAAGCACATCGATCCTGAAGCGGCGCGGGTGAGCGCGGCGGTGGCGTGCTCCGAGCTGCTTCTCACCGGCGCGACGACCAGTTCCGATCACTTCTACGTGTTCCCCGAGCGCTACCCCGGGATCTTCGACGCCGAGATCGACGGAGCGACGAGCACGGGAATCCGTTTTCACCCGTGCCGAGGGTCGATGTCGTTGTCCAAGAAGGATGGCGGCCTGCCGCCGGACAGCGTGGTCCAAGACGAAGACGCCATCCTCCGCGACTGCCAGCGGGCCATCGACCGCTATCACGACTCGAGCCCGCTCGCCATGGTGCGCATCGCCCTCGCACCCTGCTCTCCGTTCTCCGTGACATCGGATCTCATGCGGCAATCGGCCGCCCTCGCGGATGAGTACGAGGTGCTGCTGCACACGCACCTTGCGGAAACCCAGGACGAGGAGGCGTTCTGCCTCTCCAAGCTGGGAGCACGCCCGGTCGACCTGATGGAGCAGTTGGGCTGGCTGCGCCCCGACGCCTGGTTCGCACACATGGTCCACGTGAGTCCCACCGACATCGCCAAGCTGTCCGCGGCAGGCGTCGGCATGTCCCACTGTCCGAGCTCGAATATGGCCCTCGGCTCGGGGATCGCTCCGGTGACGGAGTTCGTCACCACGAACGTCAAGGTCAGCCTGGCTGTCGACGGCTCGGCAAGCAACGACACGTCGAACATGATCCGTGAGGTGAGGCAGGCGATGCTGCTGCAACGCGTGCGCTACGGCGCTGATGCGATGACCGCGCGCGATGCCCTGTACCTGGCGACGATGGGTGGAGCGCGCGTTCTCGGCCGCTCACAGGAGATCGGATCCATCGAAGCGGGGAAGGCGGCGGATCTCATCGCCTTCGACCTGACGGACCTCGCGTTCTCCGGAGCGCGGTCGGACCCCGTTGCCGCCGTCGTGCACTGCGCCGCGGACCGCGTATCCCTGTCGATGGTCAACGGCGCTCTCCGCGTCGAGAACGGCCGACTGGTTGACGAGTCGCTCTACGAGCTGATTCCAGTGCACAACGCGTTGTCGCAGCGCCTCATCGCCGGATGATCATCGATGTCGAGATCTCCTTCTCGTTCAAGCGGGATCTGCCGAGCCCACGACTGGCGCTCGAGCTCGCGCCGGGCTCCGACGTCCTTCAAGCCCTGCGCTACTTGGTGGAACGATACCCGGAGCTTCGTTCGCGTCTGTTCGACGAGGGGAAGTCAGTCCACCGTCACATCAACGCCCTTATCAACGGAGGCAACGTATCGTTTCGCCAGGGCTTCAAGACCACCCTGCAGGAGGGCGATCGCTTGACCATCCTCCCGCCGGTCGGCGGAGGGTAGGCGCAAAGAAAAAGGAGAAGCCCCCGTTGGGAGCCCCTCCCTGCTGGTGTGGTGGGCTTTCTGTAAGGAGGTCCAGCCGCTCCACCCCGTCGGCTTAGACATCTGCAAGCTACCGCTCGAATGTGTGGGGATTGTGAAGACGCCGCGATGATTTCGTGGAGGATCCTCGCAGGGTTCCGCGTGCGTTCCCAAGGAACCTTCGGCAGCCTTCCGTCGGCTCCTTTGAGCACGCAGGGGCACGTTCCGTGGACACTCTCCCGGGCTTGTGAGCGCAGCCTACACTGGGGAGCTCCCCGCCCTTCCTACAGTGCGTACTGCTCCGGTCTGCGGTCACGGAGGCGGTCGTTGAACGGATTCAGCGCCTTGTCGCGAGCCAGCGCAGGATCGACGTCGACGACCTCCACGGCCTCCCCGGTTGCCGGCGCCTGCACGAGAACCTCCCCGTCGGGGGCGACGATCTGGCTCTGCCCCGTGTAGGTGAGCGCGTTCTTGGCACGCGCCTCGGTTCCAACCCGGTTGGCGGTTACCGCGAACACCCCGTTCTCCAGCGCTCTCGCGCGCATCGTGAGCTGAGCATAGACGGGCATCACCAGGTTGGAGGGATGCGCGATGATCTCCGCACCGCGGAGCGCAAGCGTTCGTGCCGATTCCGGGAACAGGTGATCGAAGCAGATCATCAGCCCGACCCTCACGGGGCCGAGATCGACCACCGGAAACGACTCGTCCCCGGGATGGAACCACCGCTTCTCCTCGGCGAACAGGTGGATCTTGCGATAGCGCGCGAGCGTCCCCTCCGGTCCCACGAGCACCGCCGTGTTGTACAGCCGATCGTTCTCCCCGCGCTCCGCAAGACCGGCCACGATGTGGAAGTCTCCCTCGGCGGCCCACGCCGTGATCGCAGTCACCGACGGCCCGTGGTGCGCGTCCTCGGCGAGCGATGCCGCCTCGTCGCGAGACGTGAACTGGTAGCCCGTGGCGAACAGCTCGGGGAGGACCCACAGATCCGCTTCGCTGCCGGCGAGCAGCTCTCGGACCCGGCCAAGGTTGCCTTCCACATCGCCGAAGATCGGCTCCGTCTGGATGAATCCAACGCGCATGCGCCGATGGTAGTCGTCGCGTCTTCGGCCCGCCACCGCCCGCGGATTGCTTCCCCCCGCGGCGCTGCCTAAGATCTCGCCGGGATGGTGGTGCCGCTGGATCGAGTCGCGAAGCTGGGCTGGGCGGTGTTGCTTGCGCTGGCCGTGAGCCAGGTGGCGCTCATGGCACAGTCGGTACAGACCTCCCCTGCTGTCGCGGGGGACGCGAGGTCACTGATCTTGCTGACCGATGCCGTGCGGCACGGAATCGACGCCCGCACAGCGCAGCTTCTTGACCGTCTGTTTCTCATCTGGGCGGTGCTCTGCGTCGCCTCGCTGGGAGCGGTGATCGGCGATGCGGCGCATGCCCGACGCGCTTCGTGGCGTGTCTACTTCGTGTGGGTGCTCACCGCCCTGCCGTTCGGTCCGATCGCCGCAGCGCTGTACTTCCCCTATGGCCGCCTGCTCGCGCTCGGCACGTTGCGCAAGGAAAGGGACCCCGTAGGCATCCGCATCATCGCCCACGCTGTGTTCGCCGCGACGGGTCCTGTGCTCGGTGTCGAAGCCGTTCTCGTCCTGCTTCACTACGCCACGGAAGGGCTTGCCGTTCGCTCTGCCACTGCCCTTGCCACGGCGTCGGCGGCCGCATTGCTCCTCGCTTGGCTCGCCTTCCGCGGCGCGCTGGAACGCGAGGCTCCCTCTCCGAGGCCACGTCACCCCGTGGTCCGCTCCCTGCCGCTGCCGATGATCAGCACGCTTCTCAGCCTTGGCGCGATCCTCAGTGTCCTCGCCCTCACACAGGCTCGCTGGCCAAGCCTCTTCCACCCCGCGGCGATCGTTTTCCACGCCGCCATCTGGGCCTCCGCCCTCGGCGCTGCGATGCTCAACATCCCCTACAGCGCCTGGCGCGCCCTCAAGCACCGCCCCACCTGGCCGCCAAGCTGAGGATCGCCCAGTGAATCAGGGTGTGCCGCGCCCGTACGCGTCAGTCGTTCCACGCAGGGGCGTAATCCAGCCCCGTCGAGGTCAGTTTCGTCGCCGCTCCTGATCCGTCCGCCGCGACGACATAGATGTCGGACGGCACCAGGTACATCGTGGACCGTGTGTAGGCGATCCACTCGCCATCGGGGGACCACGTCGGCTGGGTGAGAACGTTCTCCAGATCGCCACGGACCACGGTCTCGCGATTCCCCCCGCCGGACTCGATCACCGAGACGGTGCTCGTGATCTTCCCCGGACGGCTGCGGTTCGCCTCCGCGTACTCCAGGGAGATCAGCTCCCCATCCGGCGACCACGCGGGGTGCGAGTAGAAGAAGACGCGCTGGGTGGTGGCGGCCGATTGGGCAATCGTCTCGACCTTCCCGGTCGCAAGCTCTATCACTTTCAAGTTGAGCAAGGTCACCGAGCCCCATCCGCCGCCGAGGACAGTCTGACGGATCTCGTGGTACGCCAACCGGGTTCCATCGGGCGACCAGGATGGGGCGTAGAGCGATTGGATGCTACTTCCAAACCGCGTCTCCTCGCCGCTGTCGAGGTCGACCACGTACAGCCGCGGATCGTCCATGAGCACATAGATCGAGTCGCCGCGGTACCAGCCATCGTCGACGGTGCCGCGGACAAACGCGATCCTCCCGCCATCCGGGGACCACACGGGCCACGCCTCATCGTCTGCGGTGTCAGTCAGCTGCGTTACGTCGCCCCCGCTCGCGCTCATCGTGTACAGCTCGAAGTCGCCATCACGATCGCTGGCAAACACGATCTGGGTGCCATCCGGAGACCATGAGGGATCACGATCCTGTCCCGGGTCCTCGGTCAGGCGAGTCTGCGATGATCCATCCGCGTTCATGACGTAGATCTCGGCGTTGCCGTCCCGCTCCGACACGAAGAGGACCTTCCCCGCCCCGTTCGCCGCCGCGCCCAGCGCCACAGCGACCACGCAGAGTATCGCCATCCCACACACTGCCCAATGACCGCCCCGTCTCATCGCCGAACCTCCTGCACCTCAGTGAGTCATGCACCATAGGCCACCCGCACTCCGGTGAGCAAATCGCCTGACGGCCTCCGGAGGATGCGGCGGTTCGCGGCGTTCCGTAGCACGACGGCGCAGAGTGCTGGTCGAGCACCAGGCGCGTGACCAGACCCGGCCCACACGCCACCTGACCGGCAGCGCATCCAAGCGCACATTGACCGGCGTCACGCATCAGCTCGGCTGCCGCGTGCTCCTCTGCAAAGCCTACTCAGCCGCTGGAATCGTCACCCAGCCCCTACAGCTCGGACCGTTCGATCCGCACCTCGTCCCACCAGCAGGCGCCGTGTGTGGCCTCGCTCCTGAGTTCCAGTCGCAGGGCGATACACCCCGCTGGCAGCGGAGGCAGGACGAACGGCTCCGAGGCGAAGCTCGTCCAGTCGTCGGTCGTGCCCCCGGAATCTGCGAAGCCGATGGATGCTACCTCGCCGCCTGGGGGCGAAACACCCTGCCCGTCAACATAGCGCAGGATCACGAGAGCTGATCCGTCGGTATCCGCCCTGCGCATGACGGACGACAGGACGTACGTCTCGCCGGGTGCTAGCCAGCAGTCCACATCCTGATAGAGGCACGCTGAGGGTGCAAAGGCACCGTTCTGCATCGCGGCTGCCACGGCGGCGGCCGGATAGAGGAGGTTCCCCTCCTCGGCGATGTCGAACGGCGGTTCCCCTTCACCGTCGTACGTCCAGTGCGCGAGATCCTGTTCGAAGCCCCCGTTGCGCACCAACGGGGGGCCGTCCCCACCCTCCGGGGGAGGTGCCGGGACCACTGTAGCCAGGACGTTCCCGCAGCAGTCTGCCGCCTCGATCTCGAGATCCCATCGCGCCGGGCACCGATCGGTGTTGCCAAGGCCGATCGTCCCTGTGATCTCGGCGCGGCGCTCGGAGAGCTCGTGAAGCTCCAGCGCCGGAACGGCCGTGCAGCCTTCGGGACAGCGAAGCTCCCAGGCAATGCTCGCCGCGTCCAGGCAGCGATCGTCCTCGATGAGAAGGTGCACCGGAAGCTCCACGGTACTCTCCCCCTCGAGCCAGCCGTCCCCGAGCGTCTCCGCCCCCGTAACCCGTGGCGCCGCGGTGTCCGGGTACCACACCTCCTCTGTGGTCCGTAACGTCACCCCGCAGCAGTCGGCGACCTGAAGCTCGAACCACAGCGGGAACGTGCACGGCACCGGATCGGCCACGGCGAGCGCCCCCATGATCTCCAGGCGGGTGTGCGAAGCCTGGACGACATCAAGGTGGAGAAGACCCGTGCGGGCCGTCCCGTCGGAGCTAAGGGCAAGCCGCAGCGCGTCGGCGACGATGCACCAGTTGTCGTGAACGACGAACGCAAACTCCACGGCCGATCCGCCGGTGTCGCCCGACGTGAGGAACACCGTCTCAAAGCCGCGGAGCCCCGGGGAAGTGGTGTCGTTCAGCTCGAGCGTCCACGTCTCCGAGGACTCGTTGCCCCGGCAGTCGGCGGCAAAGATCTCCAGGTACGGGATCACCGGGCAGCCGGTCATGTGCTCCACCAGGAGGTCGCCCTCGACAAACACCTCGTTTTCCAGCGCTTGCGTCACCTCGGCCGTCTCCAGCGACACGGCTCCGTTGCCGGTCAACTCTCCGACCGACACTTGAACGCCGTTCACCTGCACGCAGCAGTCGTCCCACACCGTGCCGGTGAAGTGCAACCGCAAGGCGCCCTCCTCCGTGGGCGCCTTGCCGATCTCGAGCACCACGTCGTGGTACTCTGGCGCCCAGCGGTCGACGAACCGCACCACAAACTCGCAGGAGGTGGTGCAGCCGTTCTCCCCGGTGACCAGCAGAGTGTAGGTCCCGGGCTCCCACACCGTGATGCGTTCGCTCGTCTCGCCTCCCGGACTCCAGTAGTAGGCATAGGCGCACGGCGGCACCGGCGGCGGCTCCCCGTCGACGCTCGTCGCCACAAGCTCCACCGACGGCACGGTGCACGTGAGCTCCCAATCCTCCACCCAGTCCACTGCGGGCGGCTCCTTGTCCTCGATGACGATGAACGGTGCCGACGGCGTCGCACAGCCGTTGTCTCCGGTGACCGTCAGCACGTACGTGCCCGGCTCGCTGACGCTGATATCCTCGGTATGCGTCTCGAGCTCCGCCCCGTTGTGCGTCCAGTCGAACTGGTACGGCGTGACACCTCCCGAGACGGTCGTGTCCAGCACGGCCGAAGGCTCGGTGCAAGTGAGGAACCTGTCCCCGCCACCCTCGACCGTGGGGTACTCCTTCCTCTCCACAACGGTGTAGTCACCACATCCCCTACACTGCGCGATGTCGGTGACGCAAAGCGTGTACGTCCCCTTGTTGTAGGTAGTGAGTTCCTTTCCGCCAGAGCCGGAATCAGGGGGGAGAGACACGCCCTGCTCGTCGTACCACTCGTAGACCATGTACGGCTCCGTGCCGCAGCATACCGACGCTACAAGCGTGGCGCTCGGGTTGGCGCAGGTGAGCAGGCGATCCGGACCCGGATCCACAGTCGGAAGCTGCACCGTCCGTATGATCTCCACAGAGCTGCTTGCGGAGCAGCCGTTGCTTCCGGTGACTTTCAGAGTGTAGACCCCGGGGTTCTCCACCTCGAGGATCGGCTCCGTACCAACCGTGAAGTCGTCGCGGGTCCACAGATACGAGTACGGTGGGGAGCCTGCGTCGGCGTTTCCTGTCAGGACGATCTTCTTCACACTGCACGTCAGCTCACGCTGATTCGGGCTCTTCGTGATCGAGACGGTGGGCGCCGTCATGTCCGCCCCTACCTTCGCCGAAGCGCAGCCGGTACATCCCCAGGCGTCCGTGACGGTGACCGTGTAGGTCATCGGTGAGGGCGGGCCCGGTGGCATGTAGCTGACCTCGATCTCGGAGGACGGCTCGCCCCCAGGGCTCCACTCGTAAGTGTACGGCGCCACCCCTCCATCCACGAGCGTCACCAAGGAGACGGAAGGGGACAAGCAGCTAAGCCAGTACGTGTCCGGCGGGGCCGGGATGGCTTCGGGGAAGTCCACCGCGGGAGGGTCTGCCACAGGGACAACGAACTCATGCTGCGCCTCACACCCGAGATCGTCTGTGACAAGGATCCGACACGTCTCGGAGAGCGGGCGGTCCTCCGGTGGAACGGGGGCGGAAGCGACAAGAGTGATCACCGTGCAGAACACACCCTCTTCCGACCACGTCTCGCCCGCATGCGGAACCTCGTCGGACCACGCAGGAGCCGTCGCGCTGGAAGGCACGAACAGCGAAACCCGCACGCCCCCGTACGCGTCTCCTATGGTCCTGAAGACCTTCGAGTTGCCGCAACCCGTGACATCCTTGACCGCGTAGCCCGCGATGCGGATCTCGTGGTCCTTGACCTCCACCGATGCGGTTGCCTCCGCGGGGGGATCCGCGCTGTCCGACACCGTGGCCTCGTAGGTTCCGGGAGCGGTCAGCTCGATACGGTCATCTGTCTCGCCCGACATCTCCGCGCCGTCGCGGTACCACGTGAACAAGTAGGGTCCTGTGCCGCCCTGCGCGCTCGCGGCCAAATCCACAGCGCCCTCACACGGCAGGTACCATTCGTGGCCCGGCGGGTCCATCGACAGCGTCAGCTTGAGCTCCTCGATCTCCAGCGCACAGGACGCCGTGCATCCGAGGGCATCCTCGATCGTGAGCGTGTAGCTGCCTTCTCCCAGGTCAGGGATCGAAATCGTCGCAGACCACTCCTCGGTCTCTTCGCCGTCGGCCACGGCAGAAGCCCCTTCCTTGAGCTCCCAGGCCCACGGCGGACAGGCCTCACGGATCTCGGCCTCCACGGTATACGTACCGCCGCCGTTGTGGTGCCAGGACGCGTCCACAGAGAGGTGGGTCTCGAGGACGTTCACCAAGTCACGCGCCCACACGGACGGCTCTTCGAGCATGGTGACCTTGACCGCGTAGGTTCCGCCCGGGGCGCCAGGGCTCAGCGTCAGATCGGGCCCCTCTTCCGTGAGAACGCTCTCCCCTCGCTTCCACTCGTAGGTGTAGTCGCCCGGTGCGTTGGCGACAGCGGTGAGCGTAACCGCACGGTCACATCGCACGTAGTGGTCGTCCTGCCCTGCAGGGGGCTCAGGATCCACCGACAGCGTTACCTCGAGCGGAATGAACACCACGTCGCTTGGCTGACAGCCGACATCGTCCACGAGCTCGAGCAAATAGGTGCCAGGGCTCTGCACAGCATGCCCTCCGCTCGGGTAGTCCGTCACAGACTCAAGACTGCTCTCAGTCCAGCTCTCCGAGAGCCCGCCGGGCCCGCTGAGGGTATACGTCCACGGGGGACAGGTGTTCTCGATGTCGGCGTGGATCCTGAATGGGCCACTCCCTGTTAAGCTTCCGACGATGGACGCGCGGCACTGCAGCGTGAGCGACGCCGATGCCGTGTTGTCTGCGCCATCAGCGACCGTTACTTCGTAGCGTCCTGACTCCTGGACCGCCATGCTCGCCCCTGTCCCTGGCAAAGGAAGTCCGTCGTGGGTCCACGCGTACGTATAGCCTCCCTCCCCGCCAGCCGCGGTCGCCAAGAGCTCGGTCGACATGTCACAGCAGACGTACACCCCAGGGTCCGCCTCCAGGGTGACCGACAGCGGATCACCCTGTGCCCACCCCATCGCATGTAGCGCCAGCAACGCGAGGGCCAAGACTCCGCCAACTGTCAGGAGATGCCGCTTCGCTGTTGTCATGCCGATCCCTCCCCGGTGCCCTGCGTCGTGTAGGTGATCGTGATCGGTCCTCCGTATGCCTCGGCGCTTGCGACGATGAGGATCGGCAGACACAGGTGCGTCCCGTCTCCAAGCGCGATCCAGATCTCGTAGCGCCCGAGAAGCTCTGTCCCCAAGAGCATCGTTGTCGGCATGGTCACCGCATAGAGACCGCGCTCCGCGTCGTAGGGCACCGGCCAAAGGCCGAGCAGGTGCGTCCGCGGAGGATCCCCGTCCTCGATACCGCAGAGCGTCGCTTCGACCTCCACGTCCTCGATCGGCTCTCCAAGACTGTCGTAGAGGGCGAACGCAATCTCGATGTCGGTCCCCACCTCGTACAGCGCGACCGGTTCGCGCGCCTCGCCGCCGCCGCCGTCGGTCACCCGCGGCATCGACGCCAGAATCCCTGCGAGGCCGTCGCTATCGGCGTCTTGCCCTACGGCCTGCCCGGGCGAGATGAGGTAGGTCACAAGATACTCGCGCTCCTCCCGCACACTGTTCCCGGCGCCGTCCCACACCTCGACGACAAACGGGAACCGCCCGGCCACGCTCGTGTCGAGCGGCTTGCCCGAAAGCGCCGTGGCCTCGACTCGCGCCACACTCGATGGGAACGCGCCGCGGTCGAAGCACCGCCACTGAACGATGATCTCACTCCCAAGGGCGTACTGCCCGAGCCCGCGGGGCACGCTCACCGTCACCTGCGGCGGCGTCAGATCCACGAGCCACTCCCACCGCAGGATCTCGCTGACGTTCCCCGCAAGATCCATCCCCCGCACCTCCAGGGTGTGCCACCCCTCGACGAGCGGCCCGAGGCAGATCGAGACATCCGATGCGTATCCCGACCAGCCGCCACCGTTGAAGCGGGTGCTGTAGACCAGGTCCTCAGATAGGGTGTGCTCGTCTGTCCCCGCCCAGGTGAAGCAGGGCTCCGGGTCGTTGTCCGCCCACTCCGGGCGCTCGACCCACGAGAGCTCGGGCGGCTTCGCGTCGTGGACTCGCACGGTGAGCGTGGCGTCGCCGACGCCACCGTCGTCGTCCGTGACCGTGACGGTCACCGTGTAGTCGCCGTACGCCCCGATGAAGTGGGCGTAGGGCATCTGGTAGACGTGGGACATGTCGACGATCCCATCGAGACCTGCGGTGCTTCCCGGCGGGCCGAACGGCGATTCGGTGACCACCCCGACATCCGTCAGCGCGTCGTCGCCCCAGTTCACCGCCGCCACGTGGGTGTCGAGGGTGCCGAAGTCATGGAACGTCGACGGATCAAGCTCGACGATCTCCCCCTCTGCCACCTCCTGGTCGGCTCCCGCGACCACGGTCGGATCCTGGTTGGAGACGGTCACCCCACACGTCACGGTGTCCTAGCCGCCATCGTCGTCGGCAACCCACACGGTGACCGTGTAGATCCCGTTGTCGGCGTAGACGTGATCCAGGGTGAAGTGCCGCGGGTAGCTGTCCGCATCGCGGCGGAGCGGAAGCACCACGGTGCCGGTGCCGTCGCCGTAGTCCACGGTCGCCAAGTATTCCTCGAGTTCCGCCCCGGGGTCGGAGAACGCCCCCTCCTCCTCGTAGCGGACGCCCTCGCCGATGGAGGCGCCGGCCAACGCCTCGATCGTCGGCGCAACGTTCAGAACCGTGACCGCTGTCTCCGCCGTCCGGTAGCCGTAGGGGTCACACGCAGCAAGCGTTACCCACTGCGTCGCCGGACCGTCGAGCAACAGCCCGGTGCCCCCAACGTTCCTGGTGTTGAACTCCGGCGTGCCATCGGGACCCGTCTCGAACGACTTATCGTAGTTCAGGTCCCACCAACAGCGGATCTCGTCTCCATCCTTGTCGGTGGACGCCGTCCCGTCGAGCTCGAGGGTGGCCCCCTCCTCGACAACGTACGGCGTGCCCCCGAACCCTGGATCCGGCGGGACCTGCGGATCCAGTTCGAACCGCCCATCGCCCAAGTCGATCCACTCCTCGTGCCACGTAACGCCCGGCGCCGAGGCGGTGATCCAAGGGAACGTGGCGATGCGGAACTTGCGGTGGTAGAGCCACGAAAGCCTGGCGTCCCAGCCTGGAATGTCGAAGTCAGGGATGCACACCTCATCTACAACGAGCCAGACACAGCCCCCGTGCCAGATGGTGATCGCGTCCATGCGGAACGACGCATAGATGATCCCGGCAATGATGTCGGCCGCGAGATCCACCTGGAAGTTCTGGTTCAGCGTCGCGTCCAGATAGAAGCTCGGCGTAACCGTGATGGGCTCCTCTTGGTCCCGCGGCAGCGCGACGCAGAGATCACAACGCGCCGGCTGGGTCACCTCGGTCACGGGCACGCCGTCCCACAGCACCTGGTCACTAAACGTGTAGGTAACCCAGAGCTCCGGGGTGAGCGTCGTGGTGTGGTGTCCGATCAGACTCCAGACCGCATCCAGATCGGCAAGTTCCACGGTGAGCGAGGCCGGGCCGACGCTCTTGTGCAGCTTGAGCCCCTGGAGCTGCTGCATGATCTTGTTCCACATCCTGAGCTTGTTGGGATCGCTGACCACCTTCTTGGGGGGGTTGCGCTTGTAGTAGTCCATGAGCACTTCGTCGAGATCAGCGGTGAGCTGCACGGGCTGATCCTCGCCGTAGCGCCGCATCACACCCGAGGGCTCGAAGCTCTTCGTCCAGTCGTGGATCCGTAGCCATTCCCACGTACCGGTAATGCCGGGATGGATCTGGATGCTGCCGGCTGACGCAGGCGCGACCATCGACAGGGGGAGATCTCCGTAGAAGTCGATCGCCCCGGGGCTCCAGCTGCCGAAGAAGTAGTCGATGCTCGGCTCCAAGTAGAGACCGCCCTCGATGTCGAGTCTGAGGCGCGGCGTCCCTTCGACGGCTCCGCTCACGATCGAAGACGCACCAGTGTTCGGTACCCAGCTCGAGGTGATGTGCACCGTATCACCGGGGCGGAACGTGTCAGCCTGCGGATACTTTGAGTCGTGATCGATCCGGTACGAGACATCCAGGTCGACGTTCTCGTGGAACGCCTCGAGCCCGATCGAGATCGCGGCTCGCAGGTCGTACACCCTCATGTCGACGACGGGGCCGATCGTCACATTGAAAGGGCCAAGACCCAGTTCCTCAGCGATCCACAACGCGCCCGAAGCACCGAAGGAGTCCATGGCGCTCCACCGATGGGAGATGCTTGGGATCGGCCCGGGCGACCAGTCCGTGTCAAGAAGCGTCCTCATCTCGCCGTTTGTCCCGAACACCGTGCTTGCCCACGCTCGGGACAGGGTCGCTCCCTCCGTGGTGAGCGCAATTGGCAGATCGTCAGGGTTCCACAGGTCCCAGCCGACCGCCGCTGTGCAGAAGCTCCAAAGCAGCAGAAGGAGAGCCGCTGTGCCGAACAGGAAGTCTCTGCCTCTCCGGAATCCACCATACCTCGCCATCACACACCTCCCCGCCCATGTCGACCTCCCGCGCCGTGCCACGAGCAACCGCTAGGAGCCTTTGCGCCGTGACTTGCGTTGCTTCTCATTTCACGGCAAGCGGCTCGAGCCTGATGCGAAAACGCAAACGCGTCTCCAGGGCTTGCCTGGAGACGCGCCATCTCAATGTAGCGCAAGCTCATTCCTTGCAGCCTCCGCGTCGGCTGGCGTCCAGAGAAGAGTTCGTCACTTCTCCTTCCTCAACCACAACAGACAATACTCCCCCACATGGACCTGAGCAAGCCTCCACGGTTAGTCCAGTTGTTCCCTTTTCACCCCCTGGTGTCCCTGTCTCGTGCCTTGTTTGCATTGAATGTGCCGCGAATCGTTGACCACCAGTGGTTCTAGCGCCACCTCTCCTCGTATGACAGAGAGATAGGACGCTCTGCCCTTCGGGGTGCGCGGCTCTGCCGACGGAGGAGCCCGGCCTCGAGGTGTGGTGTCAGCAGCAGGACTCCAAGGCTCCTCCGTTCTACGTGGACGACACGCCCCCGCGGACAGCCCGATCGCCCCGGATGGAAGTCCGACAGCTTCTGGATCCGTGACGGCTCCTCGCCCACGCTCACAGGCGGACCCCCTCTCCTGACCTGCAGCTGAACTGAGTCCTCGGCGCCCTCAGCGAATCGGTGTGTCCCCATGGCGGGACACGCTCTCGGCCTTCTACACGCAGTTCCGCATGGCGCCGCCGTCATCTGGAGGAGAGCACGCAACGCACGTTCAACGACCAGTGGGGCCGGTGGGGAGGCTTCTGGCTTAGCGGATCGCGATGGGCCGACTTGGCGTGAGGCTTCAGGAGCCAGCGAGATCGCGCTGGCCCCTCCTCCTCGCACAGCGAGAGCTCGTCTGTCAGAGCGTGAGGACGTTGGCGTTCCCGATGTCGAAGTGCTCCTTCTCCTCCGGAGTGGAGCCGAGGAGCTCCCCTTCCTGCATTCCCAGGCGCGCCTCGATCGCTCCCATCTGCTCCGGAGAGCAGCGGATCTCGCCGAGGTTATGCACGGCGGCAAAGCGCGTCGCAAGCGTAGAGGGTTCCACGTCCTCGTTGATGTGGAGCTCGCCTGTCACGAGTGCCGTGGCCTTGCCCTCGGTGTACTCGAATCTCGAGGCGTGGAGCGTGTGCTCGCCGTCGAACAGCCACAGTTCTCCCTCGTAGAAGATCGCGCGGTCGGCGACAAGGTCCAGCTTCGTCGCCACGATGTCCCTTAGCCGATCCGGGCACACGGTCATCGCCAGGCTGCGTAGGCCAGCAAGCCCGCGTTCCACCGCCTCCGGCTGCACGTCCTCCCCGATTCGCACCGTCCCGGTGCAGAAGACCCTGGCTTGGTCGAGAGATCCCAGCGCCGCCGCATCGAGCAAGAGATCCCCTTGACGGAGCCGATACCCTGACGGAACAACCGTCACTCGTCCCTCGCCGCCGCGAAGCTTGGCCCTCACCGCCTCGGCGTTCTCCTCGGCGCAGAGAACCCGTCCGCGCACCTGCAGGTAGTCGACCTTCTCACGCAGCGCCTGAGCCATAGGCTCCATCGCGATCACCGAGCCGGTGACAACAAACCCCCGAGAAGCCTCCGACCCTGCAAGGAAGCTCTCAGTCAACTCGAGCGTGCCGATGATCAGGGTGCCGTCGTCCGGATATGTCCGCAAGTTGCCCATCAGCTGCTTGATCTTCGACTCCAGGGCCGGCGCCAGGGACACAGGGCAGTAGATGTTCCCCATGACCACAAGCCCCGCGATCGCCCGAAGGAACTCGCTGGTCTCGCGACTCGCTTCGATGTACATGTTCCCCATGACAAGGCGGAACACGGCGGGTCCGCCCTCATCCACGTTCCCTGGCGCGAAATGCACGTTCCCCATCGTCGTCTGCAGCTCGACCTCCGCCGGGACCTCGATGGAAGCGTTGATGTTCCCGAGGTCGAGACGGCTGAGGTACGATGCCGTGGCCGGCGAGTAGAGAACCACGTTGGCGTTAGAAATCCGTGAGATGCTTGCGATCGTCTCCTCGGAGGTCTTCCTGATGTCGAGAACGTTGACATTCCCGATGGTCTTGCCGTCAGCCATTCCATGCTCCTTTCATCGAATCGACGCCTTCCGTTCGTTCCGCAGCCACTGAATCCCCTGATGGAGATAGGATCGGACCGTCCCGGAGGGGATCCCCAGTGCAAGACCGATCTCGCGGCTGTTCAGCCCCAGCCGATACCGCATCTCGATCACCGTTCGATACCGCTCGGGGACGCATTCGATGATGTCCCCGAGGGACGGAGCGTGCCTTGTGTACAGGGGCTCCTTCGCCCGACGGACACGTTCGATCACCACCGCTTGATCCCGCTTTCTCGCGCGCTCCTCGTCGAAGAAGCGATGACGAACGACCCGCTTCAGCCAAGCGTCGCGCTGATGGCGGTTCATTCGCTCGAGGGTCCCCGCGTGGCGCAACGCGCGAAGGAACGCCTCTTGCACCAGATCGTCGGCGCGGTCCATCGTCTTGGACAGCGTTAGCGCGTAGCGCAAAAGCGGCTCCTTCGACTGCTCGAAGAGGTCGGCAACGATCCCCGCGCGTTGCTCCGCAGTGTCCACCGCGCCTCCGCCTCCCTCGTTCGATTCCAACGCCGTTCGCCGATTGCCGCTTCCCGCCCATCAGTATGCCGACGCCTTACGTCCTCGGCACGCATGTCGAGCTGTAGCGCCTCGCCTGGCTCGGACCGAAGCCCGGTGCGCCACCGCAAGCCGTGCGATCCGCGCTTGTCGCGAACGAGCGAGTCGCTCTTCCAGCAGCGTCGCCGTCATCTCTCGCAGCATCGCTTCGTTCATCGTCTTCCTCCCTTCTCACCCTTACAACGTCCGAGCGGCGGAAAGTGTTGAGATGCTTGCCGAGCCAGTCGTACCGGCTTGCGGCCCGCGGCGCGGGCGAGGAAGCGCCTTGCCGATCGCCGCACCATCGTGCTAGCCTCACGTCAAGCGGCCGCGTGACCGAGAGGAGGACACATGCGTTTCGCGATGCGGTGTGTGGCCCTTGTGGCTGTGGCTGGTGCCGCCTTGGCAGTGTCGGGGATCGCGATCGAGACGTGGGTCCGGCACTACGACTTGGGAGCGGAGACGTATGTGGGGACAGTGCTTGCGGTGGAGGGTGGCTTCCGCCTCGTCGGCACAAAGGTGACATCCATGGATCCGCCGGCTGCTGGAATCGTTCTCCTCCAGATCACCGCGGACGGAGCTTTCCCCTACCCGGTGGTCTACCAGTGGGAGGGCGTGCGCACGGCGGACGATGCCATCGTCACCGACGACGGGGGCCTGCTCTTCGCCGGAGCAACGAACGTCTACTCCTCCGGCGGAACCGACATGTATGTGCTCCGGGTCGATGCCTCAGGGCAGACCCTGTGGTCCGGCATCTACGGCACCGAGCTGGACGAGTCCGCAACGCGGATCGTGCGCGCGAACGGCGGTGGCTACTTCGTCCTTGGGAATCAGGTCGACCCGAGCGACGTCGTTGCCGACCCGGGCGCTCCCGGCTACGGAGGGCTGGAGGGACGATGCGCTCCGTTCGTCGTCCGCATCGAAGCGGAGGGGCAGCCGATTTGGCGGAAGGCATTCCGAAGTGAGGACAACGTCATCGTGTTCGGCGGCGCGGCGACGGCGGACGGCGGCTGCCTCGTGCTCGCCACGGTCTACGGCTACCCCGAAGCGAGCGACAGCATCCTTCTTCTCAGGCTGGACGACCAAGGCGAGACCGTGTGGACGCGCACATGGACGGAGGGGAGCAGCAAGGGTCATGCGCTTCTCGTCACATCAGAAGGGCGCATCCTCCTCGCCGGCGCTCGTTCGTTCCCCGAAGACCCGGCGCGAAGCAAGCTTCAGGCGCTGCTGATCCTTCTTGACGAGGAGGGGAACGAGCTGTGGCAGCGCAGCTACGGGAACCCAGAAACGATTGACGCCCTTCACGCCGTGGTGGAGAGCTCCAATGGGCAGTTTGTTGCGGCCGGGACGCGCTTCGGTGACTACTCGCTGTTCTCCGATGACCTCATCCTGCTCGCCGTCGACGCCTCCGGGGACGTGCAGTGGGAGAGCCGACACGCCACGGGAGAGCACATCGCAGTGGAGGCGATCGTTCAGGCGCTCGACGGCGGCTTCGTCATCGCCAGCGCGGCGAGCAGCGGCGGCGATCCGTTTCAGGTGCTGCTCGTACGCACTGACCGCGAAGGGCATGTCGATCCGCACGAGGAGTGAAGGGCAACGGTCCCGCACCCCATCGGACCACGATCGGCCGTCCGCAGCACGCCGTACGCCGCAACGGATTGGCGTTGACAAGACCCGCGGGAGCGACGACGCTTTTCCTAGGATGCCTGGAGTGAACGAGGAGATCGAAAAGCTACGTGATCGTATCCGCCACCATGATGTGGCGTACTACGTACACAACCGCCCGACGATCACCGACGCCCAGTACGATCGCCTGTTTCGCCGGCTCACCGAACTCGAAGCGGAACACCCGGAGCTTGTCACCCCGGATTCCCCGACACAGCGCGTGGGCGCCCCTCCTGCCGAGGGGTTCGGGACCGTTCGTCACTCGGTGCCCATGCTCAGTCTCGCCAATGCCTTCGATCTCGAAGAACTGCGGGCGTTTGACCGTCGTGTCACGCAGTCCCTCGGCGTGCCTACCGTGACGTACGTCGCCGAGCCGAAGCTGGATGGTCTCTCGGTGGAACTCGTCTATGAGCGCGGCGAGTTCGTCCGCGGCTCCACCCGTGGCGATGGGGAAGCCGGCGAGGATGTCACCAGCAACCTGCGTACGGTCCGCGGCATTCCGCTGCGCCTCGCGGTGGAGGCACCACCCTCTCTCCTTGACGTGCGTGGAGAGGTCTACGTCGAGGTGGCGGCGTTCGATCGTCTCAACGCTGCCCGCACGCGAGAAGGACTGGAGCCATTCGCCAATCCGCGCAACCTCGCCGCAGGGTCGTTGCGCCAACTCGATCCAGGCGTGACCGCCTCGCGGCCGCTTCGCTTCTTCGCCTACGATCTTGGGCGAGCCGAAGGGATCGAGATCGACTCCCAACGGACGCTACTCGCGTACCTTCCGCGCGTGGGGATCCCCGCCAACCCGCTGCACGAGGTCTGCCACGGGATCGAGCCGGCGATTGCCTTCTTCGATCAGCTTCTGGAGCGGAGAGAAGACCTGCCGTACGAGGCCGATGGGGTCGTGGTGAAGGTGGACGATCTGGCCGCACGCGGACGCCTCGGCCACGTTTCACGGAGCCCACGGTGGGCGATCGCCGCCAAGTTCCCTGCCCAGAGCGGGATCACGGTACTCCGGGATATCATCGTTCAGGTTGGGCGAACCGGCACGCTTACGCCTGTGGCCATCCTTGCTCCGGTGCGGGTTCGCGGCGTGGAAATCCGCCACGCGACGCTGCACAACGAGGATGAGATCGCGCGAAAGGACCTGCGCATAGGGGATCGCGTCACGGTCCAACGGGCGGGAGACGTCATCCCGCAGATCGTGGGGCCGCTCAC
>Ga0272441_10006877_pt1 | contig 18789 bp, 7 predicted proteins | sample SSMProp6N_FD_193582 | JGI IMG/M metagenome (GOLD analysis project Ga0272441, IMG submission 193582) | Marine sediment archaeal communities from Little Sippewissett salt marsh, Falmouth, MA, United States - SSM-Prop-6N | ecosystem: Environmental > Aquatic > Marine > Wetlands > Sediment ... | reverse complement strand
TAAGAACGATTCATAGGCGGCTCTGCTATCGCCGAGAGTAACCCGCGATAACCAGCGGCCACACGCCGCTGAGCCCATGGTCTCTATCGACCATAACCCCAGGAGCCGGTCGTTCCATATTTTCTACAAGTGATTTGTTAGTCCTCTACGCGTCATACACAGGCCCGGCCTCGCCGGCAGGAAAAATCGCCGCCACTGGAGAATACCACAATCTGATAAGGCAGGTCTTCCCTGTGGTTGGGTCGAGAGAGAAACCACGAAGGCCGCGCTGACTTCTTCTCGCTCTTCGTGGATTACAAACTGAACTTTTGCAAAATGGAGATCAGGCTTATTCGATACGCCAAACGCATGTGGGTCTTTGAGATTCGACGGAGTGTCTATGGCCCGCGTCGGGTTACCTGGATGTCGTCGATGTAGATCAGGCCGGCCCCGCCTTCCCCGGGGTTGTCGCGGTTGCCGAGGCCGATGATGATCTTGAGGACTGCCGTCACGTCCACGCCTGCGGCGCGCAAGTCGTCCAGGGCGATGCGCCACTTCTGCCACCTGGTGACCCGCACCGCATCGGCGTCCGGATGGATCACCGTCGCGCTGCCGCCGGCGCTGTCGACAATCGTGACGTACAGACGATCCGCATCGTTGTTCCTCTCTCCGCAGAAGTGCAACGTCAAAGCGTCCGCTCCGTCAACCGTCCAATCCTGCGGCGTCTCCACGGCGCACCAATCCCAACGCGGCATCGTAAAGATGCGTTCGGCCTCGGAGTAGTACGGCGTGCATTCGTTGTAGTAGTAATATGGCATGGATTGCTGACCGCCGTGGACGATTTCGGTTTCCATGAGGCAATCAGGCCAGTCGTCCCAGAAGTCGTGCCCAACTATCGCGCCGGTATCGTTTCCCGGATAATCAACATTATCACCAACGACATACCCCAGGCCGTCTTTCCACGTTTGATAGATTCTGTCCGGCCGGTCATTCGTGTAGCACTCAAAGTCATCGACAACGAGCACAACGTCATCGACTTCGATCACAACGTCGTCGGCGACGAGCAATTCCCACGCCAGCCGGGGATAGTCTCGCTCCGGCATGGTCCAGACGTCATTGGAGCCGTTCTCCGTTTCGTCCACAAAGTCCCACCCGGCGTCGAGAAACGTCTCTATGGTTTGCATCTCAGCGGTGGTCCTGGCCTCTCCGTGGGCACTCGTTGTTTGTCTGCTGGTTTCGGCGTCCCAGAAGCAGGCCGTTGTGTCGCTCTGTGAGGAGCCCCAACCCACAAGCCCGCCGAGTTCGGCGGAACCCTCGCCGCCTGCTACTTTGCCGCTGGCATAGCAGCGCGCAAAGCCGCCGTACCTGTCATAGCCGACCAGGCCGCCCAAGCTACAGCTTTCGGCGCCCGCGGTAACGGGGCCGGTGGCGTAGCTGTCTGTAATCTCACCTCGCCAATAGGGGCCACTGGACCCGGTGTGGCCCACCAGTCCTCCAAGCCATGCTCCGGTGTCCCCGGCGCTCACGGCGCCGGTTGCGCAGCAGCGGGCGATGCGGCCGTCTTGGTGCCATCCAACGAGGCCGCCCACGTCGCCGGGGTACTTTCCGTCGCACCGCACGTCCACGGCCGCGCCGCTGTCGACGATCGTGCCGCGGTTGATTCCCACCAGGCCACCAAGAAAATCGTAGCCGTTCAACCTGCCCTTGACGCGACAATTGTTGATCTGGCCCGAATTGGTCGCTGCCAGTCCGCCCGCATAGCGCCATGCCACGATGTCTATGTCGTCCAGAACCAGATGGTGAACCCGCCCCTCGGTACCGATAGCGCTGAAGAGACCGACACGCTCCCGGTCCTTAGCGCGAATGGTCAAGTTGCTGATCGTGCAGTCGTTTCCGTCGAACTCACCTTGGAAAGCCGATAGGATAATCGTTCCGCCGAAATCCGATAGGATCATCGCGCGGGTATGAATCACGGCCTGGGTAAACACGCGCCCGCCGGGCAGGTTGGGGTCGAGGTCGATATCGGCCATGAGCTTGAAGTGCTTGTCCCAGTCGTTGGGGTCGGCGCCGATGGCGTTTATCTGCTCTGCCGTGTAGATCAGGTAGGGATCGTCGGGCTCGCCGGTCCCGCCGCCGTATTGGGCGTGGGTAGGGAGACCCAAAAGGAAGAGGGCCATCAGGAAAGGGATTGTCCGCTGGGTCTGGAAGTTTCTCGCTGTTTTCATGTTTTCTCTCCGCTTCTTCGGTTGCGAAAGGAGTGCTTCATCCGGTACTCAAACACCCGCGCAAGGACGCCACTCGCAGTCTGTCGGCGCCTCACCTTGCGAATATCAAGTATATCCGATCAACGCCGACTTTGTCAAATTCGGCGGGAACCGAAAGGACTCTTGCCAAGAACGCCAAGAGCGCTAAGAGAAACGCGCATAAAACTTGGCGATCCCTGCGTCTTTGCGAGAGGTATAACTTTATTGTTCGCAACGGCTTATCGACGTTCGGTGAAATTATCTGGGAAGATGTCCAGTTGCTACGACTTGGCAGTACAGACATGCGTTTGAAGCTCGAATTTTCTTGTCGCGTTCGTTGCCATGCGAGACAATCACCGGGCGGTGTCGCGTCCGGGCTGCCGACGTCCAGGAGTTGCACGTTGGAGATAGAATCGTGGATAAGCATTTGAGCCATTTTCTGATTCTCTTCATCGCAGGCGTTTTCTTTCCCGCGGTTCGTGCCGTTCCGCAGGAGTCGCTCCAGCTTGGCGGGCGGTGGGAGCTGTTCGTCGATGACTATCTGATCGAGCGGTTGGAAGGAGGCGTGGAGCTGCGGCTGCACGCTCCGATGCCGCGTGAGGTGGTGATGGTTCTGGACAAGCCGTGGGAGGGCAACACCTGTGGCTACCATACCATCTTCCGGGACGGGCCGCTCTATCGCATGTACTACCGGGGCTCGGATTTCGATATGGAGAAGAAGAAGGCCCTGCATCCGGAGTTCGTCTGTTATGCCGAGAGCGCCGGCGGGATTCGCTGGAGCCGGCCGGAGCTGGGATTGGTCGAGTTCGACGGCTCCAAGAAGAACAATATCATCTGGCAGGGCATCGGCTCGCACAATTTCACACCGTTCAAAGACGCCAATCCGGACTGTCCGGGCGATGCACGCTACAAGGCCGTTGGAAGGGGACCGGGCGACGGCGGCAGGACGCTCTACGCGTTTGCGTCGGCCGACGGCCTGCGCTGGCGGCGGCTCGCCGACGAGCCGATCATCACCGACGGCGCGTTCGATTCGCAGAATCTCGCCTTCTGGGACTCCGTGCGCCGGGAGTATCGGTGCTACTTCCGGGACTTTCGCGAGGGCCGGCGTGACATCAAGGTCTCGACGTCGAAGGACTTCGTCCGCTGGAGCCGGCCCGAGTGGCTGACGTTCCCCGGCGCGCCGAAGGAGCATCTGTACACCAACCAGGTCACGCCGTACTACCGCGCGCCGCATCTGCTGGTCGGCTTCCCCACGCGCTACGTGCCCGACCGCGGCTCGCTGACCGAAGGCCTCTTCATGACCAGTCGGGACGGTCGGTCGTTCCATCGCTGGCCCGAGGCGTTTCTTCGACCCGGGCCGATCGCCGAGAAATGGCACAACCGCAGCAACTACATCTGGTGGGGGCTCGTGGAAACCGAATCGGCGCTGCCCGGGGCCCCGATGGAACTGTCTCTGTACACCAACGAGCGATATTACTACCAGGGCCAGGGCGTGAAGATCCGTCGCTACACGTGCCGGGTCGACGGATTCGTCTCGCTGCACGCCTCACTCAGCGGCGGGGAGGTCCTCACCAAGCCGCTGGTTTTCGAGGGCGACCGGCTGCTCGTCAATGTCGCGACCTCGGCCGCCGGCGGCCTGCGCGTACAGATCGAGGATGCCCAAGGCCGGCCTCTCGACGGCTTCGCTCTCTCGGATTGCGCGGAGATCTACGGCGACAGCCTCGAGCGCATCGTGAAATGGCAGGGCGGCGCCGACGTCGGGCGCCTGGTCGGCAAGCCGGTCCGCCTGCGTCTGGCTCTGCGCGACGCCGATCTGTACGCCCTCGGCTTCAAGGCCTCGCGCAACGGTATGTGATACGAATTCCGGCAAACTCTCGCGCGGCGTGTCATCCTGAACGGAGCGCAGCGAAGTGAAGGATCTGGCCTGCGGGCTTGAGATCGCTTCGTTCGCGGCCCATCACGGCGCGCTGGGATTCGCCTGCGGCTCAGAGCCTGTCCTGAGCGTGGGCGAAGGAATGACATACGCTTAACCGCCCAAGGATTTTTCCGAATCCGTATGACGGAACGAACCGGCATCTCTACGGAGGCCCCGGATATGGCAGCGAGAGGGATTACGGAGGCGGGTGCGGATTAGCCGGCAGGTTGAGGCGGTTCGATGTCGCCTCGTCTTTGGAGAAGGTAGGCGATGAGCCAGCAGGTCAGGGCCCAGATCAGCCCTGCACTCCAGCCGGCGAGCACGTCGGTGGGATAATGGACGCCTAAGTAGACTCGGCTGATTCCCACCAGCAGCGTCAGGAGCAGCGCCATTGTGAGAAAGTAAATCTTGTAGCGCCATCGGTTGCTCGTGCGCGCCAGGAGGGTGCCGAGCGTCAGATAGACTACCGCCGAGAGCATGGAGTGTCCGCTGGGGAAGCTGGGCGAGGCGACATGCTCCAGGCTCGAAATGAACTCGGGGCGCGGCCGGGCGAACAGGGCTTTCATGGAAAAGGAAATGGTCATGCCGCCCAGCGTGACTACCAGCAGCAGCGCGAGCGTGCGATAGCGCTTGCCCATGAGGAGGTACCCCGCCCCGGCCAGGGTGACCAGCACCAGCACCGACGCGCTGCCGAGGGCCGTCACGTCGCGCCAGAGACCGTCGAACCAGGGCGGGCCGATCGGGTCGGCGGGATCGTCCGGGGAGCGCAGTCGCTGCAAAACCCACTCGTCGTACGCCTGCGTGTCTCCCTCCAGCACCTCGTCGGCCAGCTCGACCAGCAGCCAGCTCGCCACCGCAATCAGCGCCAGCGCGATCAGCATGAGCAGATCCACGTTCTGCCGCAGCCAGTTCCACGTGCGTAGAGGTTTGCCTGTCAGGTTGCGTGCGATTTTGGGCTTCATAGGGCGTGTGGTACCATGAAACGCTCGTTCGTGCAAGGGGGCTGTACGCGGCGGCGCGTTGTGTTGAAGGGACTGATTTGATAGAATGGGGGCAGTGTGAGCCTGGAAGCGGAGGCCGGGATGGTGGTTTGTTCTCTCTGTGTGTGGTGTTGAAAAGGCTATGATGAATCGGTTTTGGGTGACATTTACGTTCGCTGCCTGCGTGATCTTCTGGGGCGGTGGTGTTCTGGCGGCGGGTCCTATCATCAGCGAGTTTCTGGCGTCCAACGACGCGGGTCTGCGGGACCAGGACGGGGACACGCCCGACTGGGTCGAGATTCACAATCCGACGGAGGAGCGGATCGATCTGGACGGGTGGTATCTCACCGACGATGTGAACGACCTGGAGAAGTGGGAGTTTCCGGCGGTGTCCTTGCCGCCGGGCGGCTACAGGGTGGTTTTCGCCTCGGGCAAGAACCGGCGCGACCCGGACGGAGAACTGCACGCCAATTTCTCGCTGCGGGCCGGAGGCGAATCCCTCTTGCTCGTCGAGCCCGACGGCGCGACGGTCGCGCATGGCTATCCCGACTATGCGCCCCAGTTCGTGGACCTCTCGTATGGGCTCAGCAGCGACTGCACGATCTCGCAGACGCAGACCGTGCTGGTTCCGGAAGGCACCGGGCCAGGGCGCTGATTCCGACGGACGATTCGCTCGGTTCGAGCTGGAGCGCCGTGCGATTCAGCGACGCCGTCTGGCTGAGCGGGCGGACCGGCGTCGGATACGATTACGGCGGTTTTGTCAACCTCGACGTCGCCGCCATGCGAAACGTCAACCGGACGGTGTACGTGCGCGTCCCTTTCACGGTGACCGAAGCCGCAGCGGTGGACAAACTCATCCTGAATATGCGCTATGAAGACGGTTTCGTGGCCTATCTCAACGGCCTGGAAGTCGCTCGCTCCAACGCGCCCGAAGCGGCGCAGCTCACCTGGAACGCTGGGGCCACCGCGACCCGAAGCGACGGCGACGCCGTCACCGCCCAGGAATTCGATATCACCGCCCACAAGGACGCCCTCATCAATGGTGACAACCTGCTGGCCGTCCACGGACTCAACACCAGCGTCGGCAGTTCGGACCTGCTGGTCCTGCCGGAGCTGGTGGCGGTGGAAGTCGAGCGGATCGATCTGTTGGAGGTGACCGAGGGCTACCTGTTGCAGCCGACGCCCGGGGCCGCCAATCAGGCGGCGCTGGCCCAGATCGGCCCGGCCATCCGCAACGTTACGCAGAACCCGCCGCCCCCGGCGCCCGGAGAGGAGATGGTTGTCACTGCGGAAGTTGCTGAGACTCAGGCTCCCATCAGCGACGTGAAGCTTCTCTGGCGCATCAATGGTAAGACCGAAAGCCGATGGCTGCCCAGCGACAGGCTGCCGATGGTTGATGACGGGACGGGCGCCGACGCGGTAGCCGGCGACGGCGTCTACACGGGTGTAATTCCCCCAAAAGTTCTGACTCCCGGCTACACGGTGTGCTGGGCGGTCCGCGCCGAGGACGCCGAGGGCAACGTGTCGCGCGACCCGCTGTTTCCGTACCGGGATAATTCGCCCGAGTATTACGGCACGGTCGTACCGGACCCGGCGATCGATACCGCGCTGCCGGTCTTCTACTGGTTCGTGGAGAACGTTGCTGCCTCGGAAACGGATGGCGGCACCCGCGGCTCGGTGTATTACCTCGGCGAGTTCTACGACAACGTCTTCGTTCACCGGCGGGGCGGCAGTACGGCCGGCGCGCCGAAGAGACATTTCAAGTTCCGCTTCAACCGGGGGTACAGCTTTCGGTATCGCGACGGCGCGCCGCGCGTCAACGAGATCAATCTCAACAGCACCTACAGTGACAAGGCCTACCTGCGGCAGAACCTGGCCTTCGAGGCCTACGACTGGTGCGGGTGCCCGGGCAGCGAGTCGTTCCTCGTCCGGGCGCAGCGCAACGGCGAGTTCTACGGCGTGCAGGTCTTCATCGAGGAGCCGGAAGAGGAGCTTCTCGGACGCGAGGGCCTGGACCCCGACGGCGCCCTCTACAAGATGTACAACACCTTCAACCGCGGCGGCGGAGCCGAGAAAAAGACCCGGCGCTGGGAGGGCAGACAGGACCTGGACGATTTCTGCCGGGCCATCAACAACACATCGGGCACGACGTTGCACAACAATATTTTCGATCAGGTGAATCTTCCGCTGACGCTGAATTACCTGGTCGGGACGATCCTCACGCACCAGAACGACCACCCGCACAAGAACCACTATCTCTACCGCGATTCGGACGGCTCGGGTCAATGGTGCTTCCTGCCCTGGGACCACGACCTGACCTGGGGCTCCAACTGGACGGGCAGCTCTTACCACGACTACATCTATGCGGCCGACGACCGGGTCGCGGGCAAGCCGACCAACGTCAAGCCTTCGCACCCGTTTGTCGGCAAGCAGGACTGCCAGGAGTGGAACTACCACTGGAATCATCTCATCGACGCGCTGCTCAACAATAGCACGGTGCGTCAGATGTACCTGCGGCGATTGAGGACGGTGATGGACGATTTCCTGAAGCCGCCCGGGACGCCTTATGCCGAGCTGTTTATCGAGAACCGAATCGATGAGCTGGTCGCGGCCATGGCGCCGGACGTGTTGCTGGACTACGACAAGTGGGCCAATCCCTGGTCCTGGGGCGGCCAGGGCGGATATCCGCGCGACCAGTCGTTCGCCTATGCGATCGACGTGCTCAAGCAGGATTACTTGGCCGTACGGCGCATGCACCTGTTTGTCACGCACAACGTGGACAAGGTCGCCAAGTACAACATTGCGGGCTCCTATTCGGCGGCGATTCCGAACGCCCAGCCGGTCGATGCGCTGATCCAGTTCGGCACGTTCGATTACAACCCGGTTTCGGGCAACCAGGACGAAGAGTACATCGAGTTGATCAATCCGAATTCCTACGCGCTGGATATCTCGGGCTGGCAGCTTGCCGGTGGCGTGGAGCATACCTTTGTCCCCGGGACGGTGATCGCATCGGGCGAGCGCCTCTACGTCTCGCCCAGCGTCCGCGCCTTTCGCGGCCGGACCATCAGCCCGACGGGCGGACAGGGGCACTACATGCAGGGCAACTACGACGGGCATCTGTCCAGTTGGGGCGAGACCGTCGATCTCGTGGATCGATACGGGCGTCTCGTCGACAGTCTCAGTTACGTCGGTGTTCCCAGCGACCAGCAGCAGTTCCTGCGCATCACCGAGCTGATGTACAACCCGTCCGCAGGGGGCGACCTCGACAACGACGAGTATGAATTCATCGAGCTGATGAACATCGGGCCGGCTCCCGTGTTGCTCGATGGTGTCAAGCTGGCCGACGGCGTCTCCTACGTCTTCGAGGAAAGCCGAAACGCGTCGCTGGCTTCGGGAGCGCGTGTCGTGATCGTGAAAAACGCCGCCGCGTTCGCGTCGCGGTACGACACGGCCGGCATACAGATCGCGCCGGGAGCCTACACGGGCAGCCTCAACAACGCGGGCGAGACCATCAAACTCGAAGATCGGACCAACAGCACGATTCTGGAATTCGAGTACGACGATGACTGGTTCGACCAGACGGATGGGAACGGACATTCGCTCACCATCGCCGACGCCGCCAACGAGAACCTCGAAAGCTGGAACGATCCGGGCGCATGGCGGCCCAGCATCGAAGAAGGCGGCTCGCCCGGATTCGGTGATGACCAGGACCACGCCGGCATGTTATAATCGCACGCAAAGCAGCTCCAACAGCAGGATTAGTGAAGGAGTGCCGATCTCGTGCGCGTACGAGTTTTCACTTTCTTGACGTTGTTCGCGGCCGTAGCTTCATCGGCTTTCGCGCCGCGAGTCCATGCCGCCGGCGGTGCCAGGTCTTCTCAAAAGGCCCTCGTGCAATACCAGCTTGGGACGTTGCGTGGGGCTGTCGAGGATTTGATCGAGACGTTTGGGCCCCGATACCCAAACGGGCGGGGCTATCTGCGGCGCCTCGATGAGGTGGCCGGGATGCTCGATGCCGGCGATCCTTCCGCCAGCCGGGAGTTCCGAAAACTGCGGCGCGAGGCCTTGCTGGCCAATCCGCTGCTGGATTTCGATAAGGTGCTTCTCGTCAAGCGCAAGAGTGTTCGCCACGTGCCTTCGGCCAAAGACAAGCGGATCTGGTACTCGAAAAGCCCGGGCGGCGATCTCGGTTTCCCCTCGAACCACGAGTGCAATTCTTCGCTGGCTCGCGAGGGGTACGATAACGAAATCGCCGTCTTGTCCCTGAGACATCCCGCCGGCGCGCTGACGACGTTGTACCGGCCCGACGCGGACGTGTACGTCGGTGAGATGGATCTGCACTGGGATGCCGACAGGCTGCTGCTGACGCAGTCGGACCCGACGAGTTGGAAAGTGTGGGAGATGCGCACCGACGGCTCGGGCCTGCGCCGGGTTTCGCAGATGCCCGACGACGTGGACAGTTTCGACGCGTGCTACCTGCCCGACGGGCGGATCGTCTTCGGCTCGACCGCCTCCTACCAGGCGGTTCCCTGCTGGCACGGGCAGAAGTGGGTCAGCAATCTGTACCTGATGAACGCCGACGGTTCGGGCGTGCGCCGGCTCTGCTTCGACCAGGACCACAACTTCCATCCCTGCGTGCTTCCCGACGGCCAGGTTCTTTTCCACCGCTGGGACTACACGGGCATCAGTCACATCTTCCTGCGCCAGCTCATGGTGATGAACCCCGACGGCTCGGGGCAGCGGGCCGTCTACGGGAGCAACTCGTGGTTTCCCAATTCGCTGTACTTCCCGCAGCCGCTGCCCGGGCGCAACCACGAGCTGGTCTGCATCCTCTCGGGCTATCACGGCGTGCACAAGATGGGCCAGCTCGTCCTGGTCGATACGAGCAGGGGATGGTACGAGGGCGAAGGGCTCGTGCGGCGCATTTCCGGGCGGGGCGATCCGATTCAGCGCAAGGTGAGGGACAACCTCGTCGCTCAGGACTGGCCGAAGTTCCTCCATCCGTATCCGCTCAGTGACAAGTACTTCCTCGTGGCCTGCTGGCCGAATCCGAAATCCAACTGGGGCATTTACTTAGCCGATGCGTTCGACAATCTCATGTTGGTTCGCGAAGAGCCGGGCTATGCATTGCTCGAGCCGGTGCCGCTGAAGAAGAGGCCGAGGCCGCCGGCGATTCCGGATCGGGTGGATCTCGATCGCACGGACGGCGTTGTTTATCTGCACGACGTGTATGCGGGCGACGGTCTGGCCGGCGTGCCGCGCGGGACGATCAAGAAACTCCGCGTGATCGCGTACGACTTCGGCTACCGCCACTTGGCGGGCCCGGACAAGATCGGGTACGGCGGGCCCTGGGAGGTCATGCGCATTCTCGGGACCGTCCCCCTCCAGGCCGATGGCTCGGTGATGTTCCGCGTGCCGGCCAATACACCGGTGGCGGTGCAGGCGCTGGACGCCGAGGGCAAGGCGGTGCAACTGATGCGAAGCTGGTTCACGGTCATGCCGGGCGAAACACTCTCGTGCGTGGGCTGTCACGAGACCCCCGCCGACGTGGCGCCGTCGCAGTTGGCGCTGGCGATGGCAAGCGGGACGCGGGAGATCGAGCCGTGGCGTGGCCCGGCCCGCGGATTCGATTTCGCCCGCGAGGTCCAGCCCGTGTTGAACAAACATTGTGCCTCGTGTCACGACGGGCGGGACGGTTGTCCCGACCTGCGCCCGGAAGAGCAGGTGCCCGGCTACCAGGGGCAGATGCTTTCGGAGCTGGGCGTCAAACGGCTCCATCCGAAGATGAAGCAGGACACCGGGGGGCTCGTCAAATACACGCCGGCGTACGATGCGCTGGTGCGCTACATTCGCCGGGTCAGTATCGAGGATGATGTAAGCCTGCTGGTCCCGGGGGAGTATCACGCCGATACCAGTCCGCTGGTGCAGATGCTGCGACGCGGCCACCAGGGCGTTTCGCTCGACGAAGAGGCGTGGGACCGGCTGATTGCCTGGATCGATTTGAACGCGCCGTGTCACGGGACCTGGGGGGAGGTGTACCCCATTCCGGAGAAGGCCCACGAGCGACGGATGGCGCTTCGCCGGGCGTACGGCGGCCCGACCGAGGATTACGAGGTCGTGCCGCCTCTGGCTCGGCCGGCGGTCGCGCCGGTGGAGCCGAGGGGGCTCCCCGATCCGATTGAGGTGCACACCGCCGGCTGGCCCTTCGATCCCGGAGTCGCGCGCCGCTCTCAGCGAAAGACCGAATCCTGGTCGCGGGAGATCGACCTGGGCGAGGGTGTGACGATGTCTCTGGTGCGCGTTCCGGCGGGGCGTTTCGTGATGGGCGGTCGCCACGGTGGGCCGGACGCGCGGCCGGCGGCGGTCGTTGCAATCGACAAGCCGTTCTGGATGGCGACCTGCGAAGTCACCAATCAACAATTTCGGACGTTTTGCCCTGACTTCGACTGTCGCTACTATACCAAGCGACACGCCCGCAGCGACGATTGCGGGCTGCCTGTCAACGGTCCCCGGCAGCCGGCGCTGCGCGTGTCGTGGCAGCAGGCGATGGCGTTTTGTCGCTGGCTCTCGGCGCGGACGGGTCAGACGTTCACGTTGCCCACCGAGGCGCAATGGGAGTATGCCTGCCGGGCCGGCAGCGAGACGCCGTTGCACTACGGGGACCTCGATGCGGACTTCGCGCCGTGGGCGAACATGGCGGACCTCTCGTTCAGCGATCCGGAGAAGGGCAATTACGTCGGCCTCACCGGCGGTTTGGAGCACGCGGTCCTGGAAGGCTCGGCCCTCGGCGATTGGCGTTTCGACGATGGATTCGTAGTCACCGCGCCGGTCGGCAGCTTCCGTCCCAATGCGTGGGGGCTCCACGACATGCACGGCAACGCCGCCGAATGGACGCGGACCACCTACCGTGCGTATCCGTACGTCGAGAACGACGGGCGCAACCGGGTGACGACGGACAGCCGCAAGGTCGTTCGCGGCGGTTCGTTCTTCGACAGCCCCAAGCGCTGCCGCAGCGCACTTCGCCTGGCCTACCCCGCGTGGCAGCGCGTCTTCAACGTGGGCTTTCGCGTCGTCTGCGAGATCGACAAGCCCGCACAGAGTCTCGTCACCCGCGACGTGCGGACGTCACCGCGTCGCTAAGCCCGCGGGTGTCTCTGATAATATCCTGGCCTGCGGGTGGCAGCGGTAGAGTGGGTTCTCAACCCACGCGGAAGGACGTCGCGTACACAAACGCGTGGGTCAATCCCGGCGTGCCGGGACTACAGTTCCGCTTCGTACGTCGATAGAGGTTCGCCGGGTGTTGCGCCAGCGCCAGGTCCTTCGGACTTGGCGATGTCACCCGCACCTTTCCGGGGCCCAAACCAATGATGCCTGAGAGATTGCACAGACACGCCCGCGCAGGCTATTGTACGTTGAGGTTGAAGCTCTCCGAATGGCTGTTGAATTCCGGGGCGTACATGCACTGGATGCTGGCGATGCCCGTCTGGTACTGGCCTTTGTGCTGGATACGCGTGCTGTACTCGAAGACGTACGTGCCCTTGGGCAGGTAGTCCATGAAGAAATGCGTGGCGGTGTCGCGCGTGCTCTCGTAGTAGCCCAGCCCGTCCTGGTAGCGGTAGCGGCTCAGGACGTTGACCGGCTCGGTGCCGCTGCCGCGCTGGTCCTTCATGTGGACGTATTCCATGTCGCGGTCCACCCGCAGCTCGATGCGCACCACCAGTTCGTCGCCGACGGCCAGCGGGCCGTCCACCGGGTACAGGACCTGGCCCTGGTCGGTCATTTCCTTGGTATACAGGTCCTTTCGCAGTTGCAGCGGTGTGCCTTCGTAGGGCGTGACCTTGCTCATGTCTTCCAGGTACTGCCAGTGCACGCTGCCCCAACTGACGCCTTCGTCGACCTTGCGGACCGTGATCTGTCCCATGGCCGGGTCGATCTCGCCGCGGACGAAGCGCTCCTCGTAGAATCCTGTGCCCGCCTCGACCTGGTCGGGCTCGATCCAAACACCTCCCAGCGCCACCTCGACCAGGGCGTCGGAAGCCAGCATGTTCGCGCCGCGCAGGAGCAGGCTGTAAATGGCGTCGGCCGTGGCCTTGGTCGTCTTCCAGTCCTGCGTCTGCTTCTGCTTGAGCAGCCAGACGCGGCAGTCCTCGACCGCCTGGGCATCGCCGCACACTTCGTCGAACGCCTCGATCATCATGGCCTGCGTTTCGATCGGCGCCCGGTACCACCACCAACTGCGCTCCGTGTCGCGCCAGAACATGCCGAGCTCTTCGTCGGTCACGCTGAATTCGCGGATGGAGGCCATAATCGCATCGGCGCTGTCGGGGTAGCCGAAGCGCTTGAGGCCGATGGCCACGTGCGCCTGGGACTGACGCCAGAGCGAGAGCCAGTACTGGCGGGCCTGGCTCAGCCAGTAGTCAATCGCCTCCCGATGTTCGGTGGCGATCGGTTTGTCGTCCAGGAAGAAGCTGCGCCCGTAGAGGTAGAATGCGACCGAGGGACTGAGGTGATCCGCGTCTGGATTGCTATGCTGGAGAATCCAGCGATAGCGCTCGTCCATCCAGTTGTCCAGGGCGCCGAGGGCCTTGACGGCGCAAGTGACGTCGAGGTCTCGCACGCCGAGGTGGCGCAGGCGCCCGAAGCCTGTAGTGATATACAACGTGATGTAGTTGCTGCCCCGGAAACCCGGGAACCAGGGCCACCGACCATCGCTCAACTGCATCTGCGTGAGTTTGAACAGCGCCCGTGACATCTCGTCGTTGAGGCGGTTTTCATCGAAGAGGATGCCGACGTTGCGGCGGGCCTGCGATTCGCTGATCGCCTGGCGGACCCAGGGCGTCTCCTCGAGAGTCACGGCCTTGAGGTCCTCGTTCTTCTCCAGGGGACTGTCCAGGGCGGGCGTGCCCTTCCATTGCTCGAAGATGAAGCGGATCTTCGGATCGGAGTTGGCGATGTAGGCCGCCAGTGTGTTGGCGTAGAAGCGGTTGAAGATCTGCTCGCTGCACTCGTACGGATACTCCATGAGGTAGGGCAGCGCCATCACCGCGTACCACGCGGGCTGCGAGACCATCTGTACCGTCAGGCTCTGGTGCAGCAGTGTCGAGGACTGGCCCGACTCGAGCAGCTTGGTGAACTCGAATTCTTTCGTCTGCGCCCCGCGTATGGGCAAGGGCAGTGATTCGGTGATGAAGATTCGGCGGCTCAGCACGGGCAGATAGCCCTGCTCGCCATCGCTGAGCCGGTCCGTGGCGCCCACGGCGGTGTACGTCAGGAAATCGCATCCGTCGGGGATCGTTAAGCGCCACGAGTACGTCCGCGACTCCTTGCTGGGCACGTCGAAGGTCTGCTCGGGAGCGTCGTTGCCCAGGGCTTCATCGCGACTGTCCAGCGTCCGCGCATCGGCCAGCGTCAGGCGCACCTTGCCCGTCTGGCGGGCGGCGGACTGGTTGCTGACCTTGACCGTAAACTCGATCGCGTCGCCCTCGCGCACGAAGCGGGGCGGGTTGGGCTGGACCATGAGGTCCTTGGCCGTGACGACCGTGTCGGTCAGGTACCCGCTGCGCATCTCGCTGTCGTGGGCGAAGCCCAGGAACTTCCACTGCGTCAGCGCCTCGGGCATCGTGAATTCCATCCGGACCGTGCCGGCTCCGTCGGACAACAGGTGGGGGAAGAAAAACGCAGTCTCTTCGAGGTTCTCGCGCGCCGAGACCTGGTCGAGGTCCGGCCCGGACTCGGTCGTTATGGGGTCTTCCGCTTTCTGTGTGTCGCCGGATCTATTCTCGTCGGTGTCGGGTGCATCGCCGCCGCCGCCACCGCCGTTGCGGGCCGGTACTGGGGCACCGCCACCGCCAAAGCACGGTGTGAGTATGATCGTGTCCGGGAACCGGCGGTAGAAGTACGAGGCGTCGATGTAGTCCAGGTACCAGTCGTACCGCGAGGTTTGGAACGTAAGCACATAGTTTTCGAACCGGCTGGAAAGCCGTGAGGATTCGCTGCGGAAACCGTTGAGACGCTGTAGCCAGTCGTGGGGGAGATACTGGTCCAGCGATGCGTCATACATGCCGGCGACCATCTCGGCGACGGCGCCCCAGGCGTTTGGCCCGGAAATTACCGCCGTCCAGACCTCCTCCTGTCTCGGTTCCAGCAGAGACCGGAACCGCTCCCACCGGATGGTCAGCTCCTTGTTCGTCCACGGCACGTCCACGATACGCTCGTTCACGTAGGCGCGGTTCTCGCGCACGTAGGTGACGCGCACCGTAAATCCGCCGCGTATGTCTTCGGTGACGAGTTGTTCGATGGCTACCTGGGTGCGGTCCGCCTCAGTCCACCACGAGCGCAGGAGTTCGCCGCGGCATTCGATCTCGACGAAGGCCCGGCCTACGTCGTAGCCGGTGCCCCAGAGAGCAAGGAAGGATTCGCCCGGCTCGACCGACCACGTGGGCGCCGCAAAGTGGTTGGGGATGCGCACGTTGAAGTACTCGGTCTCAGGGTCCACTACGTGGATGTTGCAGCGGGCCGCGACGGGTTTGCCAAACCGGTCCTGGGTCTCGAGCATCGCGCGATAGATGCCGGCCTCCAGCGGCACCGAGAGCGTAGCTTGTCCTTCGGCGTCGGTTTGGAAGGTGTACTCATCGATCAGGTCGCCCAAGTCCCAGGTCTCGGGGTCGGAGGCGTCCGGTTCCTTCTCGACCCCTGTCAAGGTGAGTTTGACGCGAGTCGTCTCGCTTGGTTGCTGCAAGGCATATACGCTGACCGTACCCACGGCCGATTCACCCTGACCGTCGGGGGATTGCGTCTCGATCATCAACTCGATGGGCGTCTCGGGCGTTTGCCAGGCATTTGCCTCGATTGTCGCTTCCAGTGCCGTATAGCCGATCTGCACCACGCGCTGGTCCGACCGCGTTTCGCCCGTGGTGTCTGTCACGTCTGCGTAGACCGCGAATTGAAAGATCGGTTCGTCTTCTTCCAGGATTGCCAGATCGGGTTTGGCCGTGAAGGAGATGGAGAACGTGCCGTCGGGGCGGGTCACGGCCGAGCCGTGCGCGATGGCGATCGCCTGCCGCTGTGTCGCGTGGTAGCTCCAGCGGGCCCACCAGCACCAGATCGGGAATCGCGCCTGACGGACGACGCGCCATTCCACCGAGGCGCCACCGATGGCGGCGCCGGTGTACGCAGTGGCTTGACCGGGCACCACGACCTCGGTGTTGAGCCGGGGAGCCTCTGTGGGGGGGGCAAGCTCGACCATGAACTTCGGTCGCTTGTATTCCTCCACATTGAAGCGGGTGAACCCATACGGTCCGCTCGTGACTCTCAGGGCCATCCGGCCCATCAGGCGGTCCCGCGGGGCCGTGAAGCTGCCGCTGAAGGCGCCGTAGTCGTTGCACTGGTGGTTCTGCGTGGCGATTTCCTGGCCGTTGGCGTCCCGAAACACAATGGTTACTTTTTGCCGGCCCAAGGTGCGGTAGTCATCGGCGACAGTGTCGGTGTGGATGCAGATGCCCTTGTAGCGAATGGTCTGGCCGGGGCGATAGAGGGAGCGGTCGGTGAAGAAGATCGTTCGTTCGGTGGGAGAGGGGGCGTCGGAGCCGGAATGCGTTGTGTACGGGTCGTCAGTGAACAGTTTGTGACCTTCATGTTCGGCCAAGATGCGAAACTGTTTACGCCCTCCGTCTTCGAAGGAAAAACGGAAGAAGCCGTTCTCGTCGGATTGAGTCTGGTCTTCTGGTTTGTATCCCATCTTCCCATCGATTTGCTGGTACACCCACCGCGTGAGCGTCGCGCCGGCGATGGTCTCGCCGCTTTTCGATTCGAGCACGAATCCTTCTACGGATCCGTCAGCGGAAAGCTTGCGCACCACCAGCGCCAGTTTGCTGACCCAGACCGCCGCCGCATTGATTTTGTTGTTTTCTCTTTCGAACGACGGATCGTAGCTGGCAATGATGAAATAACAGCCGGGGGCGAGGTCTTCCGGGGCGGGTAGCGCTTCGGTGCGTTCCAGATAATCCGTCGTGGCCGGTAGCTCGGCACTCCACTCCAGCGCCGGTTCTGTGGCCAGAAGTGCGTTCAGTTGGGAGGCGACGTAATCCCAGGCGCAATCAATCGATTCTCCGAAGGAGTACGGCACGGCGCGGAAGTAGACGCGCGTCACGTTGCGATACGTCACGAGAATCTCGGGCAGCGGATCGTGCCAGACGCGCTCGGTTTTGATGGTGGCCGATTTGCCTTCGATCTGCTGGATCAGGTTGTAGCACATCGCGCCGCCGACACTGCGCGGGTGCGCGTCCCATCCCTGGCTGGCCAGGGCATGGGCTTCGAGATAGTCGTTCTGGTAATATTTCGTTCGTGCCCATTCATACAGGGCGCGGGCGGCGAGTTCGTGGTCGGCCCATCGATCCACGAATCGCTCCAGGGCCGCTACGTACAGGTCCGCCTTCTCCGGACCGATGGCTTGGTTGTAGCCGAACGTTAGGCGGTGCAGATCGGCGTCGATCAGCGCGCTCTTGTCGGTATCGTCCTGGTGGAAGGTTAGCAGGGCCTGGTACAGACGGATGGCCTTGAGCTTGGCCGAGTCGGTGTCTGCCGTTTGCGGGTCCCACAGGAGGAACTCGCTGACCGGGGCGAAGATGGGAGTGTCGGCCATGATCTCGAAGGTATCCTGCGGCTGCGCGCCGGCCTGCTCGCCCGAATTGTAGAACGACAGGGCCTCGAAGGCCAGGAAGTCGTAGAGCGTGGGCCGGTAGCTGTCCGGGACGGTCCCTCTCTCCAGCAGGTCGTCCCACTGGGCGATGGGAATCGCCTTGAGGTCCTCATCGGCCGCCAGGGCCAGCGTGAAATGCTCATCGATCTCGGCCAGGATGCGGGGCAGGTCCCAGGTGGTAATGTCCTCTCCCGGCGGTTCGGCGGTGGCACTCCGGTCGATGAAACGCCAGCGGTTCTGCTCGAAATACCGCCAGTACCAGTAGGCCAGGATCGTCTCCATCACCGGTTTCATCGCCTCCGGGGCCTCGAGCATCTCGGCCTCAAGCCGAACGATCATCTCCTCGACCTTGCCGCCTTGGATTTGGCCCTCCAGCCTGATTCTCAGACAAATGGCCCGGGTGGCCTCGGCATGGGCCTGGTCCTCCAGCGCCCCCGGGATGATCTGGTCCAGGATCGAGATGGCGGTTTGAGGCAATCCCCGTTTGATCGCGTCATCGACCTGGGTCCAGAGATCGTCTCGCGGGCCTGCCACCGAAACGCTTGCAATGATGCCAATGAGTACGGTTGTCAGGATCAGTGTACGTCTCATTTGCGCAGCCTCCTGCAATCTATTTCCTCGCCTAACACAGTACCCGTTCATCTTACCGGCCCGCGGCCGGCAGGTCAACACATTTCGCTCGTATTTCGAAGCTTGTATCTATACATATCTTCGACCATTTAGGTTTGCTGATTGAGTTGGAGTGGACGGGTGGCAGCGTCAAGTCCGAAGGGCTTGGCGATGGCTCAACGCCCGGGGCTCGTATAGCGCCACACGCAGCAGACAAATCCACCATCGCCAAGCTGACGCTTGACGCTGCCACGCGCATGCCAGAGTATTTTCACAGACACAGAGCTTGCATCCGTACGTATCTTCGGCTATCCGGGTCTGCTGATTCAGTTGGAGTGGACGGGTGGCAGCGTCAAGTACGAAGGA
>Ga0272441_10006876_pt1 | contig 18789 bp, 20 predicted proteins | sample SSMProp6N_FD_193582 | JGI IMG/M metagenome (GOLD analysis project Ga0272441, IMG submission 193582) | Marine sediment archaeal communities from Little Sippewissett salt marsh, Falmouth, MA, United States - SSM-Prop-6N | ecosystem: Environmental > Aquatic > Marine > Wetlands > Sediment ... | reverse complement strand
GGTTGTCGCCGATGAAGCGAGTAATGGACAGGAAGTGCTGAATCTTGTTCGAAAAAATAAGTACGATGTCATTTTGCTGGACATCTCGATGCCCGGCAGGAGTGGACTGGAAATTCTGAAAGAGTTGCGGAGTGAAAATCCAAAGCTTCCGGTGTTGATTGTCAGCATCTATCCCGAGGAACAATATGCAGTACGGGCGTTCAGGGCCGGTGCCTCGGGATACCTGACCAAGGCAAGTGCGCCGAATGAATTGATTGCCGCAATCCGGAAAGTCTCAAAGGGCGGCCGGTATATCAGTTCATCTCTTGCGGAAAAATTGACGTATTATCTTGATGTCGATGCCACCAAGGCACCCCATGAAGCCCTTTCTGATCGGGAATATCAGGTCATGCTGTTGATTGCATCCGGCAAAACGGTAACGGAAATTGCCGAGGATCTGTGTCTCAGTGTAAAGACCATCAGCACTTACCGGAGTCATATCCTTGAAAAGATGAAAATGAAAAACAATGCCGAGATTACCCTGTATGCCGTTCAGAATAAACTGGTAGGGTAGGCCACGCCCACATATCACGAATACTGCCTTGTGCCCAACTACGCCCTGTTTCGCAAGAAACAGGGCTTTTTACGAATGTGCGGTATGTAAATCGCCGCCAGACATATCCGTTAGCTGTACTGCGTGGTTGTCGCTTTACGCCCCGGCCGTTCAATCCGATACCCCTTTCGTCGTTTATACACCACTCCCTCGGGCGATCTGCCCTATCCATGTGTGGGGTGGTGGTGTTATCAGACAAATACCTAGCAGCTGGGGGCGGTCATTCCTAAGATGAAAAGATCCGGCTTCTCACGTGTTGTTGATTCACTTTCCGAGGTTATAAATGAGTGTGGTCTGAAGAGGGATTCAGACACATACCGATTGTTCACCTGTCAGGGCTGCAGTAGGATGCGTACGCTCAAAGGGAATCTGCCGCATGGCAGAACGGGATGTTAGGGAATGATCTCACACATGGAAAATGAAATTGCCCGCCGGTATGGATTTCATGAAACGCCACGACCATCGGCCCTGGGGCATGGCAAGGTGGTCCGATTCCATGAGAGAGATCCGTTGCCCTGGTGGGATAAGCGCAAGTAACAAATCAAACAAGGAGGTATCATCATGACAAGAGTAAAGGACGTAAAACCTGCAAAGAAAAAGAACGTACACAACAAGGAAACCATGGAAATCATGATTGACAGAGATCGGTTCTGGAACGATCCCATGTGTTTTCCCTCCTTTAAAGCCTGAGCAGAAAACGCATAGAGTGGTCGTTTGAGATGTTGCCACAACCATAAGGAGTCAAGAGTCTAAAATGTCAGTTAAAAAAGAAGACAAAGCCAGAAATAAAGATAAAGACCAGGTTGAAGAGTTCTGGTACGATCCGATGAGTTACCCGGCGTTTCTGAAAAAACGGGGTGATAAAACTCCATCGTCGAAGGTCTGAGAGTGTCACTCGTGCCTGTTCTCTTTAATGATGCCGGGGTGCTGCTCAGCGCTCCGTAACATAATGTACATGGCATACTCCTGACGGTAGTGGATGTATCAGAAAAAATGACAGACTGTCGTGCGTAACCACGAACACGATGCTTTTGCATGGAAAGGTGTCATCATGATCGAGAAAAAAAGAAAAGACAGCGAGCAGCAGCGGCCGCTGGGCCAGGATCGACAGCGTAGAGCTGCTGTCAAGGCACTGCTTCACGGTATGGTGCCATAGCTCACTTTCATTTTGACTGTTCAATGTAATGGAAAGTTCACGCTTCGATCATTTTTCAAGGTGTAGTGTGTCTTAACCGAAGCGCAGTGTGGGGATCATATATATCATGGTGCAGTCGGCGACGTTGTTATTGCAGCCAGGCCCACATGATGGCATACACAATTGCAGGAATAAAGTTGCCGACAGGGATCTTCTTTATGTCGAGGAGATTAAAGCCGATGCCAAGGATGAGAACCCCCCCGGTAGAAATGATCGCATTCAGAATGTGGGGCTCCTGGAGAAACGTAAGTGATGATGCGAGAAGTGTAATACTTCCCTGTACAAGAAAAATCGGCAGGGCCGAAAACGCCACGCCGATACCGAGTGATGATGCCAGCACTATGGATGCAAAGCCATCGAGGTACGATTTAATGTACAGAAGACTTGCATCGCCCGCCGTGCCGTCCTGAATCGGACCGACAATAGCCATCACGCCCGTGAGATACAGCACGGTGGCATAGACGAATCCTTCGACAAAATGCGAAGAGTTTGACCTGAAAGATTTCTTCAGCCATTTTCCAATCCATGCAATGCCGTTTTCGATTCGGAGCAGTTCACCGGTAATGGCTCCGGCCGCTACACAGCCGACGGTAGCGACCGGCTTCTCACCGGAGAGGGCCATTTTCAATCCGATAACTAGGACCGACAGGCCGATGGCCTGCATGATAATGGTTTTAAAACGGTCGGGTAGTCTGTTGCCGGCTGCGATGCCCACGATACTGCCGGCAATAATTGCACCACTGTTAACAAGAGTTCCTTTCAAAAGTGAATTCCTCCACAGATATCGTCTGCACCACAAGATAAAACGAAAGATGGGTTACTATCACGTTCTTGTTGTTGAAGCCAGGATAAAATTTTAAAACACCGACACACTCAGAAGGGCCTACACTCTGCCGTGTGTGTCAGGTGCTGCGCTACATCATGCCATATTTCCTGAGCTTCGCGTGAAGCGTCCTGCGTGTAATACCGAGTCTCCTCGCCGTTTCGCTCTTATTGCCGCCTGCGGCCTCCAGGGTCTTGAGAATGGTTGCCTTTTCCACCTCTGCAAGCAGCATATTTCCTTTCAACGGGTTCTCCGAAGGATCTTCACCGGTGCCTGCCAGTGACAGATCGTGCTCGTTTATATAGGATGTTCGGGACAGTACAACCGCCCGTTCGATCACATTCATGAGTTCCCGGATGTTTCCGGGCCAGTCGTATTTCAGAAGCCGATCCATTGCCTGCGGTGTGAACCCCTTGAATTGTTTCATGTTTTTATCCGAAAACAGGGAGAGGAACTGCTGGGCGAGCAACGGGATGTCTTCTCGGCGCTCCTTCAGAGGGGGGACATTCAGGAGTACGACATTCAAGCGGTAGAAGAGATCCTCCCGGAATCTTCCCGCCTGGACCTCCTCGAATAGGTTTTTGTTCGTTGCCGCAATGACCCTCACATTTACGGGTATGACCTCTTCTCCTCCCACCCTGATGATCTCCCGTTCCTGAAGGACCCTGAGGAGCTTTACCTGCATGGCATTCGACATTTCACTTACTTCGTCCAAGAACAGGCTTCCTCCGTCAGCCTGGCGAAATTTGCCTTCTTTACGTCGTTCGGCGCCGGTAAAGGCCCCCTTCTCGTGCCCGAACAGTTCCGATTCGAGGAGTGTTTCGGTAATGGCTCCGCAATTGATCCTGATGAACGGGCTCTCTTTCCGGGGGCTGTTCAGGTGGATTGCCCCGGCAATCAGTTCTTTGCCGGTTCCCGATTCTCCCGTGATCAGCACCGTGGCGTCTGATTGTGCCACCTGAGCTACCGTTTCGAGCAGCCTGTCCATAACCGTGCTGCGACCGATTATTTGTGATCTGTCGAATTGAATGCCGAGGCTTTCACGTAGCAGCCTGTTTTCAACCCGAAGATGCTGATGATCCATGGCTCGCGTCATGGCGAGGCGCAACTCATCAAAATCGAGGGGCTTGGTGAGATAATCGTAGGCACCCTTTTTGAGTCCCTGTACCGCAGTTTCCACGGATGAATAAGCCGTCATCAGGATGATGGGTATCGATGGATTGAAGTCCCTGATGTCCGAAAGCGCCTCGATGCCGGAGGTGCGCACCATGCGGATATCCATAAGGATAAGATCAAATGGCTGGTCGTGGACCATGTCGATAGCCGTATCACCGTCATCTGCTTCTGTTACGGTGTACCCCCAGCCGGACAGAAGGGTGCGGAGCATTATTCGGTGGGCGTTGTCATCATCGACAACCAACACGGTTTTTTTTGACTGTGCCATGTCTTACACCTTGTGTGTGAATGCCATTCCTTTGTACGTGTCGGGCAGCGTGAAAGAGATAGTCGTACCCCTTTCGGGCGTGCTGTTCACCCTGATCTGCCCACCGTGGGCCTCGACGATGCGGTGCACGATTGCGAGTCCGAGGCCGGTTCCCGACGGCTTTGTCGTAAAATAAGGATCGAAAATCTTTCCCAGGTCCTGCGGATCGATCCCTTTACCGGTGTCTGAGATGCTGAACAGCAGCTTTCCCGTAGCGTCGCGCGAAATATTCAACTCTAGGGTTCCGCCTTCATCCATGGCATCCATGGCATTCAGGAAGAGGTTGAGAAAAACCTGGCTCATTCTGTCCGGATCGATCATTATTTCCTTAAGCTCAGGTGCGATATGCATCGCAAACCGAATGTGTTTTTCTGTCCGCTGGGCTTCTGTCATTTTTACGATGTGTTGTATGAATGTCTCCAGCGGGGTCTTTCTGACCTGTATATCCATAGGGCGGGCAAATTCAAGAAGTTCCCCGATAACCCTGTTCAGTCGTTCCACTTCCTGGATCATGATTTCTGCGGTGTGCGCATCTTCGGGCACATCGCGATACCGGTCACGAAAATACGTGGCAAACCCTTTGATCGAACTGAGCGGGTTTCGTATTTCATGGGCTATGCCGGCCGCAAGTCTGCCCAGTGAGGCCAGACGCTGACTCCTTTCGATCTCTTTCCGGAGGCGTTGAATTTCGGTTAGGTCCCGGAAGAGAATTACGTATCCCCAGAACGTGCCGTCGTCTTCCCGCAACGCAGTTGTCGCGACTTCGAGAGGAATGTGTATGCCGTTGTCCAAAGGATATTCGATTTCTTTTTCGACAATTCCTCCCTCTGTCTTCAGTTTATCAATACACTCAATGAATACCGGTGCAAGAGTGTGGCGAATCTTCCGGCCGCGTATGTCCGTATCGTCGATCCTTAGGATTGATTCTGCCGCATGATTCATCGACGTGACGGTGTCGTCCGCATCGGCGGCAATGAGCCCGATAGGCATGTTGTCAACCAGGCTGTCGGAGAAGGCCGTCACTCGTGACAGGGAGGTCGTGGCCTCTCGATATCGTGCACCCAAAAACAGCAGGATAATCCCCGTAAATCCTATCAGCAAGAGGATGATTGCCATGATCACCGTATGGCGGGTATCTTCCTGTGTGGCAGTATCAACTGTTTCAATATCAAGTCCGACGAAAATGGCGAGTTGGAAGTCGGGCATATTTTCTTTCCATCTCAGTTTTGAGCGGAACCAGTCATTAGACCGCATCATCTCGAAGTGTCGGGGATGGTGTCTCCGGGTTGGTGTAAATTGACGAAAGACCTCGAACACGCGCGTGCCTTTCGAATCAGTGATACGCCGCCACTTTATTTCTTTGGAACCTGCAATATTTCCGACATCGAGGTTCTGTCCATGAAATTGCCCGATCCGGGACGGATCGTCATGGGCCAGGATTTTACCATGCTGATCCGTGATCAGAAGGTACGCGATATCTTCCTGCTGGGCCGTCTCTGTCAACAAGGTCTGTACCTGTACCCCTCCCCAGTGCATACCCATCATTCCCGTTCGTGTGCCGGCCTCGAAGGATCGTATTAGAGCGGCGCCCTTTTCAATCAGGAGGCGGGTCGTTATCTCCTTTTGTTTATGTATGTTTTCGGATGTCCAGAAGATGAAGATCGGAGCTAGAATAATCACGGCTCCGATAACAAGCCACGGCTGTATGGTCACGAGTGATATGTTTTTCATAATTTTATTCATAAAACCACTACTTGCAAAAAAAATACCATGTCCTTTGACAGGATGAGTGCAATAGATTGTGGGTGTCGCGGCAATTCGTGATGAGGTCTGTGCCATCCTGATATGGATACTTAGTATCCACTTGAATGCCCACTCTGGATAGTTATTATACACAGTTTGGTGTATTGATACAATACACCTTCATGAAGTATACCGATGTGGAGTGTGATAATTGTATAAATCTAGGAGGTTACCTGTGTCATGGTGAAATATGGCACGTCCCTTGCTGAAGAGAGGGTAAAAGACAAATTCCTATGGAGGACTTAGAAATGAAAAAAGCAATGATCGGAATAGGTATTGTATTGCTGGTGGCGGTACTTACGGTGCCGGTTTTCGGACATGGGCCCGGCTGGTCACGAGGGCTCGGAGCGGGCGGGTGCGTCGGACAGGGGTATGGTGCGCACCAGTTTGATAATGGTCGAGTGGCTGGCAGGGCCGGGCTTGATCTGACGGATCAGCAGTCGGCCACGATCGGAACGCTGCGTGACAATCATCGGAAAACAATCACTCCCATGAGGGCAGACATGCAGGTCAAAAGGGCCGAACTGAATGCCCTATGGGTGAAACCGAATCCGGATCAGGATACAATCCTCGCCAAAGAGAAAGAACTCAGTGTTCTGCGCGATCAGATAAGAGAGAAACGTACGATTCACCGTTTGGAGATTTACAAGGTGTTGACACCGGAACAGCGGGAAAAACTCAGCTATTACCGAAGTGTCACGGGCAAAAAAGCCCATGGCGATTTTGGCAACCGTTACTGTGATGGACAGGATTTTCGAAGAGGTCACAGATCCGGTGGTTGTAAAAACGGCGGCTACAGAGGCTGGCAATAAGGTCGGACCTTCTGTATTGTTTCTGTAAAATTTCAAAACGGCCATTGAACCATTTACTGCGGTCGAACGGTCCAATGGCCGTTTATCTATCCGTCGAAGAGTGCGGGGTGTATGTCCCACCGAATAACTTACAGCTCCACGGTAATATCGATGACTTCAAATTCCCTGAGTCCGCCCGGTGTCCGGACCTTGACTTCGTCGCCGATCTTCTTGCCGATAAGGGCCCGACCGATCGGTGAGGTAACTGAAATCTTGTTTTCCTCCAAGTTCGACTCGAGTGGTCCTACAAGTTGGTACCTGATAGTTTCGTCCGTGTTGATATCCTCTATTTCTACCGTTGTGCCGAAGACAATCTTTTCGTCCGTAATTTCCTCGGGGGCAATAATGCGTGAATGTGCGAGGTTGTTGTTGATTTCCTGTATCTTGCCATGTAAAAATGCTTGGCGTTCCTTTGCCGCCTCATATTCCGCGTTTTCGGATATATCGCCATGTGCCCTGGCCTCTTCTATATCGCGAACATTTTCCGGCACGGCTACATGTTTCAGGTATTCAAGTTCCTTCTTCAACTTTTCGAACCCGTCTCGGGTGATTGGAATTATGTCCATGATTTCTCCTCCGATAAAGGTACAGAGTCTAATTAATATCACAGTGAGTGTCAAGCAGAATTCTGCTCCGGGATGCAGATGGGCACTATTCGAACAACCATCAGGGCATTCGTAATCACCCGGAATCTGAAATGGTTGATGCGTTTATCGTTTGACACAACACCGATTTATATTGCATAGTTGCAGTGAGTCGGCCAGGCACGGAATCTATGACGCGCGCAGGTTATTTAAATAATGCGTCCAATGGCCTAAGAGATGGATCCATACCGGACAGAAATGCCTTTTGCCGGAGGTTGCTGGCGGAATGAGCAGACTTACATATCCACTTACTCAATTCAAACACCTGGTACGCCGCATTGAACAGCCTTCGTTTCTTCATAAGCACCGTCGATGGGTGGGAAATGACGATACCGATCACCACTATCATATCGCAATTCCATATCGGCAGGAGCCGGTCTATATCCATTTATATTGGAAAAGAGGCACCCCCGAGGCGGCTGAGTTTATCGGGACATATAAGCTCAGTGTGGATGCCCTGCTGAAGGAAGGCTATATCAGAAAAGATGGCCGGGACAAGGTGCGTGTGCGTATCTGCCACGGTAACGACGACCTGCTTTATATCCAGACCAGGTCGGGGAAACCTGCGCTGGCTATTGGCACGCTGTCTCGGTCCGAAGCAGAGAGTTCGTGATCTGGTGTAGATGTTGTCAGTGTCCGTGGTGCAGTGGATACTTTATTGAGTATCGGCTCCGGGTTCAGCCGTTTCCACACGGGCAATTTCTCTAAGCCACAGCGGATGACGCGATGCCGCATAATCGAGCCGAACCCTGCCCGTGAATATCCCCCGTACCATGGGGCGGTTGGGTTTCAGGACAAGGGCGCCCACGTGCATGATCACTGCTAATACAAAAAACACAAAAAAGATATTATGCAGCCATGTTGCTACGAGCGTGAGCGTTTCCGACATCTGAGGATCAATAAGATTTTTGTAGGTTTTCATGAGGCCCGATACTATCAGCACTGCAATGATACCTGCCATTCCGAGATATGCAACCCTCTGCTCGGGCAGATATTTATGAAACGGTGGCTCCTCGCCTTTGCCGAAAAAGGTCTTGATCACCGCAATAGATTCCTTGATGTCACCCTTGCGGGGCAGCAGGCCTCGTTCCCCCAGCAGACCGTGATAGATGACATGAAAACAAGATGCGGTAATGAATACCACCGAAGCGGCATAATGAACTTTAAGTGAGGTGAAAAAATCACCCGACCATGCCAACAAGGGCAATTCGGTGATGTAGTAACGTTTTGCGATGGGTAATTCAAAAAGGCCGGTCAGGATAAGAAGAATGCCTGAAAGTGCGATTACCCAGTGTTCGATGAGCTCCAGTATGGTATGTCTGACAATGAGGTCTTTTTTATCCAGTGTTTGTCTTGGCATATTATTCATCTCCCTTCGTGTGATTTCTTCGTCTTGAACGGAGTGACAATGCACCGATCACACCGGCGGCAACGCCGAGGGCGGGAGCGGCCAGCACCGATTTTTCCAGCAACGCGGTTTCTTCCATGCGCCGCGTGACATGTTTGAAATGGGGGTGCCCCGGTCCTGTGGGGAGCTTCCTGTCCAGAATATCAAACGGGACGGGGGACACATACAACGTTGCCGTGCCGCCGTTTTCGTCGTTTCCATAGATGAATCCGTTTATACGTTGTGCCCGTTCCAGGGCCTCTTTATAGATTGCATCCCGTGGTCCAATGATCATTGCATCCTGGGGGCATGCCTCCATACAGCCCGGGATTTTGTGTTCCTGGAGGCGGTCGTAACAAAGGTTGCATTTGAACATGGCACCGTTTCCTGCCAGTGTAGGCAGGAAATAAAGGTAAATGCCCACGCCTGACTGCCTTTGCGGTATATGCCACGGGCAAACCGTACGGCACTTAGCTCCTCCGACACACAGATTCTTGTTTATGACCACGGCACCATTTTTGAATTTATGGTTGGCCGTGAACGGACATATGGTGGCGCAGGCGGGATTGTCGCAGTGCATACAGCGTCTCGGAATATGCAGTGTCATGCGCCGGCCTTCGTATTCAAGATCAACTTTTTCGACGAATATGAAGTTGTAGGGTGTCAACCTGTCAAATACCTGTTTCTTGCCGGACCAGTCCTCAATCATGCCTCGTGGAAAAGGTTTGGGAATCGGATCGACGGGATCCGGGACCGTGTGCTGATACAGGTCTCTGCATGCTGCGACACATGCCGGGATTTCTCTGTCAGGACATCCGTCGCACAGCGTCAGATCAATAATAGTGGCGAGACCTTGAGGCGGACGTGCATCTGCAGTTGCGGGCAGGCAGAGACCCGTTGCCATGGTCAGTCCGGCGGACATTCTGATAAAATTGCGACGCGTGAGTTTCGGTACGTGTTCGACGTCCATGCTCATTCCCTTTCCCTGTTGAATAAAGTGCTGAAAAGTATCTGAAGGCGACGGCATACATTACACCTGTTTCCGTCACCTGATCGCGGCAGGCAATGTTACGCTTGCTGCATATATCGCTGATTCTCGGCAATATGGATTGAAACATTGTGTAATAAGCCTGTCTGATTAAATTATCATAGTCATCGGGAATGAGATAATTAATTTTCTCTGAATCATCGGAATAAACACCAAGAATCCACTTCGGTGACGGTCGTTTCAAGCCGCAATAGCAACTACGCCATAATCTCGGTATCGTCACGAGCATATGGCGGACTGCAGCTGCATAGAAGTATGAGGACACTGTCTCCGGTATTTTCGATCCTGTGCGCTATTCCCTGTGGAATGAAGACGGTATCCCCTGCAGATACGGCAATATGTTCATTGCCGAGGACCATGATGCCGTAGCCCTGTGTAATATGATACAGTTCTTCACTTTTTCGGTGTCTGTGCAGGTGGGTCATGCCCCCTGCAGGCACCGTCGCTTCTGCCAGGCTTTGCTCGCGATTGCCATGAATGGTCGGGTGCATCAGCTCACGAATATGCGATCCGTCTTGTGTGATATACGATTCAATCTCGTTGTAGTGTGTCCTGGTGATCATTACGTGTCCTACCCGGTGTTGTATCGCGATACTGCCTAACGGTATGACTGCATCCCTGCAATGCATTCGACATTTCGAGGAGTATACACTCTGTGCACGGGGAGTGTCCATATGTTAACGAACGTACTCGATCACCCGTTCCAGTGTTCGTCGGAAATATTCGTGTTTTATGTTATGACAATGCTCATCGTTTTATGACGAGCACCGGTGTGGTAGCTTTGCGAATCACTTTTTCCGAAACCGAGCCGAGCAGCATTTCTTTGATATTGCTTTTACCATGAGAGCCGATAACGATGACGGAGACACCCTCTTCCTCTTCCATCTTTAAGATTTTTCGGAAGGGCACATCACGTGCAATTTTGATCTTCACCCTGAATCCCAGTTTTTCCAATTCGACCACAAGAGGCGTGATCTGCTCATGCGCGGCTTCCTCCCAGTTTTTTTCGAGTTTTATGAAATCTTTGTCGGTATACATGGCGAGGGCATCGATATCTTTTTGGTCAATGACGTGAAGAATAATCACTTCTTCAGCTCCGACAGCTTTTAATTGTTTAATGTAATTAAATGCCTTCAACGCGACATCGGAAAAATCGGTCGGATATAATATTTTCGTAAACATGGCGTTCTCTCCTTTCGCATTGTGATACGGCTGGTTGTTTTTTAATGAAACTGATTGATTATGTGCCTTCAACACACTATACGCTCTGCGTTTTCCTGCGTGGAGCGCTGAGTCCATGAGTAGATACTGACCTTTGCCGGAGGGAATCCTGTGGATACTCATGTTCTCCATTGCCGGTTTCTTGCCGCGCCGTGAACCGATGAGGTGACCGGAGAGATGCCGTATGTATGCAGTCTTGAGATTATATGGGGAAACGCACGCATTTAATTGTTTTAATTATAGGCTACAAAGATGCCAAAAGTCAATTTTCAGCGATACTTGTATTACGATTCACATTGAAGCACGCCACAACACGTTGCGGGGGAAATTCGATTTTGTGTGTGGGGTGTTTTTTTTATGTGCTCACTGTTTCATTCGAGGCATGCTGTGTTTGAGGAAGGGGGTATCCCACACCAGACTTTGCAGGGGCGAAGAAAAGAGGCGTTGCTCAGGAACTGGACTTTTATGGGGCGGTCATCTTTCATTGCGTATTCCGTAATCATCTTTTTAGAAAAAGAGCAGATTAAGTACGAACACGCAATGTATCCGTATCACTGATCGACACAATATATATGCACGAAACCACGTCACGGTGGGTGGAGTTGCCTGAGGCGAGTGGCATTCCGGAAGTATGATGCTCCGTGATAAAAAACTTCGTTAAACCATCAGGTTATTGCTGGTAATACTACCGTAATTAATTCGTATTGTGCATTTCTGTCTTTTATTTTATTATGCTATAGATTCAAAAGACCTTCCAATTCACGGCCGGGTTACTACATATTTCCCACTTACATACATTGCTTAAAACGTGATGTTATTCATGACGGAGAGGCGGTTATACGGTGAGTTTATCCTGCTCACGGAGACGAGCTGTGCACATGCGGGTTGTAAAAAATTCGGTTACCCTATGGTACGTTTATTGATTAACCATGTAAACACTGAAGCTTCAGGAGGTGTATGGAATGGAAGATTTAATTAAAGTCATCGCCGAGGCGCTGGTTGACTATCCGGAGAAAGTCGACGTGCGGGAAGTCAGGGGAAATTTCACATCTGTCATTGAATTGAGAGTGTTAAAAGAGGACCTGGGTAAGGTGATCGGAAAAGAGGGTAAGACCGCACAGGCAATCCGGACTATCCTGCATGCCGCATCATCCAGGTTTCGAAGGAAGGCTGTGCTGGAAATAGTCGAATGAGTGAGTGGGGGGACGAAGGAATGCAGAGGCTTTTTTCCGGCAATTATGATCTGGCAGGTGTTCAGGCAATATATTCCAAGGGAGAGCTGATTTATCACCATAGCAAGGTTGGCACGGGATTAAGACAGTCGGCTCACAACTCAGACGTGCAAACCCCGAGTGTGGCACAGGATACGGAGGCATAAAAGCCTCCTATGTGGCAGTATGTGTCAGATGTTTCAGATGCCGGGCTTCCGGATTCACAGATGAATACGTACGTCTGACACAGCCCGTATCCGTCACTCGCAAACCCCCTATCTGGTTTCAACATTCCGTGTGGTGACATTGAAAAGGTTCCTTCCACTGTCGGTCCGTGTTGTGATTATAGATGTTCCGTTAATGCTGACACCAGGGTGGTGTCCTAAGGGATCTCTGGGGGCACCGACTCCATCGCTGTCGGATGACGGGGTGATTCCGAGGGGAGTTCGCGTTCTCCGTTTCAATCCCTCGGTATCTATGATCTCATTGATGCGGGATATACGGAGGCGGTTTTCCGGATGCGAGGCAAAGTAGTGACCGAATTTCCCCGGCTCGTGTGCCTGGGGGATTTTTTCAAAAAAATCGACTGCCCCGGCCGCATGACCGTAGGTACAGTTGAGTGTATGCACGGCAAATTCATCGGCATGATATTCCTGGGTGCGGGAGAAGCTGAGTTTCGTGATGTTCAGGCTCTGGGCCAGCAGGGTAGAAACACTGTTGTCGGGTCCGAAGAGCAAGGCTGAAATTGTCATGAACACAAATGCCCGGCCTACACCTCTCAAGTGGTCTCGATGGGCGTAATGACCCATCTCGTGGGCAAGGACGAACGCCAGTTCATTTTCTGATGTTACCTTTTCCAGAAGCCCTGTATAGACGATTATATGTCCTCCCGGAAAGGCGAGGGCGTTGATGGCAGGATCGTTGCGAACATGAACTGTAAAGCGATAGGGCAACTGCGCACAATGTTCCTGCATCGTGTCGACGAGTGACTGCACGTATGAGCAAGGATCGTTCCCGGCATCATCATTACTGACGGAGCGCAGGAAGTGCGTCGCCATCCTGTTCTCAAAATCCGGGGAGATATGCGGTACGATAAGGTCTACCGCAAAGCCAAGGATCAGGTAAATGCCGATTATAATACCCAGGATACCGGCGGTAAGGATGTAAAATTCCTGGATGGGCGAACTCGGTGTTACATTTACATTTTTTTCCGGCTGCCGGGCCGTGTATTTCATTTAGCGATCCAGTGTGAGGGCGGTACCGTAGGCAATTGCCTCAAGGCAGCCCACGCTCTTACGGTTGGCCCTGAGTCCGATTGTTGAGGTTTCGACCCGCACATTGACGATGACAGACGCGTCGGGGGCCATTTCTTTCATGCGCAGCACCGCCTCACGACGGGCTCTGTCTATGAGACTTTCATAGGATTTGACGGCACCGCCGAAAATAGTGCGCAACCCCGCAAGAAATTTTTTGAAATAGTCAGTGGAAATCACCGCATTGCCGTAGACAAGTTGGGCAGAGGTGATTATCTCGTCGGGATACTCGACTTTTCTTATCGTGACTGCAGGCAGATGCAGCAGTTCTTTTTCACGTTTTCGGATGGAACGGTAATGTCTTTTTTCCGTGATAGTGCCTGCAGTAAATCCGAGGGCAATTAAAATCAGAAATATGATAAGGTCTCTCATGCGTGATCTCCTAATCAACAACGTTTACGGCTGTTCCATAGGCATACAGCTCCGCCGCGCCTTGGGCCACTGATGACGTGGAAAATCTCACGTTAATGATCGCGTTGGCGCCCAGTTGCTGTGCCTCTTCAATCATACGGTCCATTGCCTGCCTTCGGGATTCCTGAAGCAGCTGGGTGTAGCCTTTGAGTTCACCGCCGACCAGATTCTTCAAACCCGCCATGATGTCCCTTCCCACATGTTTCGCCCGGATTGTGCTTCCTGATACGAGGCCGAAATGTTCAACAATCATTTTGCCCGGCACACTTTCAATGTTGGTGACGATCATTTCGCCCCCGTTGGCCGTTTTAATGGTCCGCGACGAAACCGGTGTTCCCGTGGGACGATCATGCTTGTCTGACCCGGAAACTTTTATATCCTCTCCGTTCCCATTTCCGTTGCCTGACTGTGGAATCATTGGTTTCAAGGTGCATATTGCGCCGGCGTATTCAAAGGCCTTCCGGAAATTTTCTGCCGTTTCGGTATTGACATCCCTCCGTATGATTACCGGGTTCTCGGCAAACAGCCTTTCAATGACGGCCGTCTCCACCTTCAATACCTCTTTCAGACGTTCTTTGACTGATGCAAGGTCTTTTCCCGGAACAGTTTCTCCCTCAAAGATGACATCGTAGTGATGTGCCATGATATGCTCCTTTTTCTTGCTTTTACCCCGAAAAGCGGCAGGCTTCAGACTGGATGGAACTCAAATATCGTGCCGACATTGCTTCGCTCCTGGCCTCTCTCCACTTTTATCGGTAGATTCGGCTGATTAATTAAGAAAAATAATCCAGTTGATATGGCAGTTTCTTTCTTCTCGACAACGGAGTCAAGACTCGGGATACGGGTGCGGGGTGGGATGTATGCGACAGCATCATTCCCCGACATGGTGAATACTGGTAATTATTCAAAACTTACGATAATATTATTAATATTGGTTACTTCATGAGAATCTGTTGAAGACGCTGCGAAAAAGGTTGACGCCGGTTTCGGTTGCGAACGGGGTGACGAGCCGAAACAAGGCCCGGCCTTTAAATGAGATCGTTAATACGGACTGATTCACAATTCATTCAACATACAAAACCGGAGGGAGTACGATGGCGATAAATACAAAAAACGCAGTCGCAGCAATAATTCTCAGTATGGTGTTTTGTTGTGTCATATCGTGCGCCGGAAGCGATCTGGAGGTAACGGCCATTGCAATCTCGGAGAATCCGAAGGCGCAGGTGAACCGCCTAGGCAATGAACTGGCGAATGCGCGAAAAAATAATGTCAATGTGCTGTCTCCCCGCTGGTACACAAAGGCCGAGTCTTCATATGACGAGGCGAAGCGCGCCCTTGACAGCGGTGGCGAGATTGCCCGGATCATGCACAATGTCTCTCTCGGAGACGCCGAACTCGCGCGGGCCAGAGAGATCGCAGCCCTGTCGCGCACCACGTTGCCCGATGTCATAAGGGCGCGGGATCTTGCCCGTGATGCCGGTGCCACGAATCTGCTGAAAGAGTATGTCGAGGCAGAGTCCCGATTCTTAGAGTTGACGGAGGCCATTGAAGACGATGAAATGGCATGGGCTCAAAAAAACCAGCATAAGATTGCCGAAATATTTAGTGCCCTGGAACTTGATGCAATCAAGTACAATACCATTGGCAGGGTGCAGAAACTGATCGCTCAGGCTGAAGATGAGGATGCGGATGAGCGCGTCCCGGAGACGCTTCGAAGGGCGAAGGCCGCACACAGGGACGCGGATGAATTTATTTCGCAGCACCGCTATGAAAAAGAAGAAATGCACACAAAGGCACGCAATGCCCTGTTCCAGGCGCAACGTCTTGTAAAGTTGAATGAACAGGCGATGACATTTCAGAAAATGCAACCCGAGGAGATTGTACTCTGGGGAGAGGGGATCCTGCATGGAATTACGAAAAAGCTTTCGGCACCCGATATGCGGAACGAAATATTCGATACGCAGTATAAAAATGTGATCGCGACGATTACGGCCTTGAAGAACGATCATGAATTCATGATCGCGGAGGTGAAAAATCAACGGGCTGAAATAGACGACATGCGAGACCGGATCGAGTCTCTGGAGGGAAGAACGCGTGCGGAGCAGGAGGAAAGGAAACGGCTGGCAGCTGAAAACAAGTTCCAGAAATTATATCTCGAAGTTACTAACTACTTTAAACCCGACGAGGCAGAAGTCTACAAGCAGGGTAGACAGCTGGTAATCCGGTTGCGGACTATTCATTTTCCAGTGGGGAGTTTCGTGCTCATGCCGGACAACTATGAACTTCTTAGTAAAGTCCAGCGATCAATTCGCGTGTTCGGTGAGCCGAAGGTCGTCATTGAAGGCCATACGGACAGTACCGGTTCCGATGCGGTCAATGAGCGCTTGTCGCAACAACGGGCAGAGTCGGTCCGACAGTATTTTATTGCCAATGCAAAGCTACCGGCAGATAAGGTTGTTGGGGTAGGGTACGGCTCCCAAAAGCCGCTGGCGTCAAATAAAACCGGGGAGGGACGGGCCGTCAACCGCCGTATCGATATCATTGTTATCCCGTAGTCACAATCGGGGGGAATGAGGCCTTCTCTGCAGGGGTAAAGGACCACGATGCATAAAGCCAATGGTCGGGATACTATGTAGTACACTGATATTGGCGGGTGAGGCATGCGTGTGTATAGTTATGCATTCACATCAGTGCATACTGCATACATTATCTTACAGGGGAATGAGGGGGACCCATTTTACATATACAAACACGGCAAGGGGCAGGAACAACAGTGCCAGAAGAGGGCTTGAAAGCAGTATTGCCGCATATGCAAGTATGACGAGTGCCGACCACTTAATGGAAACACCGACTCTGTTATGACAGAGGCTGCATCGCGCCGGTAGTATAGGCCCCAGAAAAGTTTTCCGTATCACTGAAATACCGGGCTTTTTGCAGTGCGGGCAGGTCAGTTTTTGCATGGTGTCTATCTTGTCTCGAAACAGTTCGAATACGGAGTGTCTCCGGTTTCTTATATGCGCTGCCGGGTTTGTGCCGACTCAAAAGCCATAGGCTCTTAGTATCTCTTAAAAGAGAAAAAATTCAAGTTTTTTCTATAACGCAATGAAATCTCTCGCTCTTTCGGTCGGCGTGTGCGAATCATGGCAGTGGATTCCGTGCTTCGGAGAGATGTTCAGCGTTATCGTATGGGATATAATTCAATGATACGGCCGCTGTTTTTCCTGTTGTATGCCTTCATGGATTCGAGTCTGTTCAGGGCATTAATGTATGCCTTGGCTGTTGCGACGATCACATCGGGGTCCGAACCGCGTCCCATGATCGTATACCCGTTATATCCGAGCTGAACGGTGACGACGCCCTGGGCATCGGTGCCCCCCGTGATTGCATTGACGGCATATTTGACAAGCGAGTGTTGGGTCTGGGTAATCTTTTTGATGGCGGTGAATGTGGCGTCAACCGGCCCGACGCCCAGGCCTGCATCCTGTATCTCCTCACCGTCGACCTCCATTCGAATTGCCGCTGTCGGCAGTGCCGCGTTACCGCACACGACATTGAGGGCAATCAACCTGAATTTATCGGGAGCTCTGAAAATAACCTCGGCGATGATCGCCTCGATATCTTCATCGAAGATCTCCTTTTTTACATCGGCCAGTTCCTTGAAACGCTCAAAAACTTTGCCTACTTCTTCTTCATTCAGTTTGTACCCCAGCTTCTTGAGGCGTTCTCGTATGGCATGCCGGCCCGAATGTTTTCCGAGAATGATGTTCGTTTCAGTAACACCAACACTCTCGGGAGTCATGATTTCATACGTTGTTCTTTCTTTGATCAATCCGTCCTGATGAATGCCGGATTCATGTGAAAATGCATTTGCCCCTACGATTGCCTTATTTGGCTGAACGGGTACACAGGTGATGTCGGTCAAGAGCCGCGACGTACGATAGATGTGTTCCGTCTTTATCGCAGTAGACAAGCCCAGGATGTCCTGTCTGGTTCTCAAGGCCATAACCACCTCTTCCAAGGAGGCATTTCCTGCCCGCTCACCGATGCCGTTAACAGTGCATTCCACCTGCCGGGCACCGTTTTTGAGGGCTGCGAGCGTATTTGCAACGGCAACCCCAAGGTCATTATGGCAGTGGATCGCAATGACGGCGGTGTGAATATTCCTGACATGAGAGAAGAGGTAGGCGATCAGTTCCCCGAATTCATCGGGCATAGCATATCCCACGGTATCGGGGATATTTATGGTTGTTGCGCCCGCCGTGATGACGGTTTCAATGAGTTCACACAGGTAGTTCCTGTCGGTTCGGGTTGCATCCATGGGAGAGAACTCGACATTGCCGGTATATGAACTGGCGCGCTCGACGGCGGCACGAGCCTCATGCAGCACCTGGGATCGTGTCTTTTTCAACTGATACTCAAGATGAATATCGGATGACGAGATAAAGGTATGAATACGGGGGGATGCCGCATCTCTAATGGCATCCCAGGCACGGTCGATATCGGCGATGTCCGCCCGAGCGAGCGCGGCAATCTGCGGCTGCCTGATGTCACGCGCAATCTGCCGTACCGATTCAAAATCACCTTCCGATGCCACGGGGAACCCCGCCTCAATGATGTCCACGCCCAGTGTTTCCAGTTGTCGGGCGAACCGCAGTTTTTCTTCCAGGTTCATGCTGAATCCCGGTGACTGTTCACCGTCTCTCAGTGTCGTATCGAAGATAAAAACCTTTTCTCCGGTTGATTCCATAACGTCCTCCGCTGTCAATTCAATGCAGAAAAAAAAAAGGCCATGGGCGTGATGCCCATG
>Ga0272441_10006875_pt1 | contig 18791 bp, 11 predicted proteins | sample SSMProp6N_FD_193582 | JGI IMG/M metagenome (GOLD analysis project Ga0272441, IMG submission 193582) | Marine sediment archaeal communities from Little Sippewissett salt marsh, Falmouth, MA, United States - SSM-Prop-6N | ecosystem: Environmental > Aquatic > Marine > Wetlands > Sediment ... | reverse complement strand
GCGGAAGCGGTACGGAATAAAAAATCGAAGGCCAAGGAACGGTCCATGATCCGTCATCTCGAGAGACTTGGATACTCGGTCAAACCGATTGCTGTAGGCACATAGGCCAACCTATTTACATAGCAAACAATGACCCGACAGGACCTTTGAATATCCTTACATTCCATGAAAGAAAGAACAAGGCGATGAACCAAAATGATAGATCGTGAACCTGGACCATTCTCATTCTCCATCCTACTTCTGCCCATTGCAGTTGCCGTGCTCATTATGACACCACCCCTGTTGGCCTGCGGCGATTGCGTCTCTCCATCCCCCACCGAACCCGTGATAAGAGGCGACGTGGCCAGGGAGTGGAGGGATGTTTACACAGCCGTCATCCAGTACGAGACCCAGGACTGGAAATATTATGGTGAGGATGTGGACCGGCTAGCGCGAATGATACGTGGGGCGGCGGCCGAGGGAGCAGAGCTTGTGGTCACACCCGAGATATCGCTGGGCCTGGCGCCGATGGTCAACAAAACCCAGGAATTCGAACGGGCCTATTCGACATACTCGGCGCTTGCCGACGAGCTGAATATCTGCCTGGTGGTGAGCTTCTGGAAGCCGGAGGACGGTCACAATCACGTTGTCGGTTATTTCTTCGGTCCCGACGGCACCCTTTACGGTTGTCATGAAAAGGCCCGGAGCGGAGATGGTAATCGCATGCCCTTTGCAACGCCTCTGGGGAGAGTGGGCATCCTTATCTGTAACGAGATAAGCATTTTCAGTATAGGTGAACTGATTGATCAGAAGATCGACCTTTTTATCGCGATCTATTCCGCCGGTGCAATGTTCCGGGAGGATGGGCCACAGACCAGGACCTATGTTGGGGATAGAGCAGGGATTTATAAGGTAACATCGAACCATTGGCACGGGAACGACAGCGCGGGCAGCGGCGGCAGCGGTATATACGACCCAGAAGGCAACCTCCTTGCCTCGGCACCCGAGTTCGAACAGACCATATTTGCCAACATCAAAGTCCCCAAACAGAAATACACACTGGTAAACACCAATTACGGAAGATTCTGTTTTCAACTCCACAAGGACCTGGTGCCCTTCTCCGATGAGAACTTCACCAATAATGTGGAGGCGGACTTCTACGAGGGACTGACATTTCACCATGTTGAGAAGGGATCCATGCTCAGGTGCGGCAGGTTCGATCAGGACATGGTGGCAAGGCCGCCGGTGGGCACTCCAACGGATTTTGAGGAGTACATAGACTATTGGGGCTCGGGGACGGTTCAGACCCACGGGGACGGAGCAGTTGCCCTGTACCACCCTGATGGGGACACGAACGCCACAACGGAATTCTTCATATGTGACAGGGCCCACCCGGAATGGGACGGTAACTACACAATCATCGGACAGGTGGTCAAGGGATCGTCGACCATTGACAGGATACTGGACCTGCCTGTGGGTGAGCGTACTGGTGACGACCAGATCACCTATCACCACGTTCCAACGGAACCTGTTATCATCGAGTCAATGAGCATCCTCAACGAGGTCCCAAACTTCCCCCCAGAGTACAAGGGAGGCATGACGGATACTACTGTAAAAGAGGACACGACGCTGGAAGTGGACCTCGGTCCCATGTTCACAGATTATGAGACACCTGACAGCATGACCTATTCATGTAACAGGCCCGCCGTAGAGATCGACGGCACCCTTGCCAGATGGTCTCCCGTCCATGGTGATACGGACCTGCTGGATGTTGTGATCACGGCCACTGATATCAATGGCTCGTCCGTTGCCACTCCGCCTTTCAACCTATTGTATGAAGAGGTGAACGACGCTCCTGCCTTCATTGGAAACTTGACAGACGTTTCTGTCATGGAGGGCTCCACCTGGGAGGTGGACCTCCATGGACAATTCACTGACGAGGAATCCCAGGACCTACTGGTATATTCATGCAATCGAGATGATGTGAATATCACCGGAACCAAGGCATCCTGGACACCCACTGAGGCCGAGACCTTGACCGGCATCGTTATCACCGCCACCGACCCAGTTGACCCCTATCCCACCGCATCTTCCCCCCCCTTCGACCTGATATATATCGCTGTCGATGACCCTCCTGTGCTCGATCCCATCGATGATATCACGGTAACCGAGGATGAACCATACATCCTGGACCTGTCGGAACACATAGCGGATGAGGATACGCCTGACCCATCCCTTGTGGTGACCACCGACAGTGAACATGTGGAGGTGGTGGGTCTTAGTTTATCATTCCTCTACGGTGAGGGGGATGTGGGAGAGGATGTCGAGATCACGGTTTCTGATGGGAATTCATCGGTCAGCACCACGGTGAGTGTCATGGTCATGGCGGTGAACGATCCGCCTTGCATCGCAGATCTGGGGTCAATCACAGTAACCGAGGACGAGCCATTCCAAATGGACCTGGAGGAAAAAATAACCGATCCAGACACTCCCATGGACCTCTTGACCGTCACAGCCGACAGCCAGTACGCGGAGGTGGATGGGATGGTCCTTACACTGCTTTACCCAGACGGGGTAGAAAACGATGAGGTCGAGATAATCGTATCTGATGGGGAACATGAGGCTTCCACGGTTCTCTCAGTGGTCGTGGAGCAGGTGAACGACCCTCCCCAATCACCATCCATTGACGGGGTCAAGGATGGTTGGACATATACAAGCGAGGAACCGATCGATATTGTCGTGTCGGCAGAGGATGTGGATGATGAGGACCTGGTGGTAACCATAGTGTCCGATATCGACGGCGACCTTGGAGACGGGTCTGACCTTGACCTGTCCCCGGGCTTTCACACCATAACGATAACGGTCCGGGACCCGGGCGGGGAGACCTCCATCGCGACCGTATCAATAACGGTAGTCGCTCCGGAGACCGACGATGAAATCGATGATGATCAAAACAAAACCAATTCTACTGCAGGTACCAATACAACTTCTGGTAACGATACCATGCCGGGTGCCGGGGGTTCGGATGACGGGTCGGACGGCGGTCGGGGCATGCTCTACATCGCGGTCGTTGTGGGAGTGGTTGCGGTCATCGTTGCGGTATTGGCCTGGATGTTTTTTATCCGCAAGAGTCCCCCGGAAAGTGTTCCGCCGGTGGAACAACCATGACTTGCTTGGCAAGAGTTACGCCTTTAAAAAAGAACACAAGTGTAAGTCCCGGTCTGGTTTACACTGATAAGAAGGAGTGGACCAGGTAACTCGCAGGCTCGCTGCCCTGCCATTTATCATTCTTTAAACAGGATTGAAATGTTCTCAGAATAATAAAAGACCGGGCGAGATTCGTTCTTTCCACCTTTGAACAGAACTGTACCAGGTAACTCGCAGGCTCGTTACCTTGCCATTTTCCAATCCTTTAACGATATCTTCACATGTCGGATTGAAAAAAGACCAAGCAACTCACTCCGTTCGCTGCCCTATCTTTTACCAATCTTCCATCAACAATTTCCATTTACCCAGATTGAAAAAAGACCGGGCGAGACTCGACCCTGCACGAGGGCAGACCGGTACGGGATTTGTACCTTTTTTACTCCTTGAACGGATGGTCCAAACAGGCCTCAAAATCGGGCATGAAAAGAGAACGTCCAAAGACCTCGTGATCGAGGATTCCCCCAAATTCAACCGGGAGGTCTTCGACTGGTGGAGGAGCCTCGGGGGGGTAGGCGGGTCCCTTACGGCGGACACCTATCTCCGAAAGCTCAACGCCCTGTGCAAACAGAAGTGCATCTCCCCGGATTACCTTCTGGAACTGGATTCCAAGGAAGCCCATTCCTTCCTGTGCCAGATGCGGGACGAGGACCTGGGGCGGGGGTTGTCTCCGTCAACCGTCGAAGGCTACGTGAAGGTCTACAAGAGCTTCCTCATCTTCCATGACGTCCAGGTCACCAAATCCGTGAAGGTCCCCTACGCCAGCTCCACGCCCACCCTCCGGACCGAGAAGATCCCCACTCACGAACAGCTGAACCACTCCTTCATGCTGGCCAGCCTCCGGGATGCCGTCAGCATCCTGCTCATGGCACAGTCGGGGCTCCGGATCTCAACTATTGGCCGTGGCCGTGACGGCCTGCGGGTCTGTGACTTCCCGGAGATGGAGATAACCAACGGAAAGGTAATCTTCCCCAAGGTTCCCACCCTCATATCCGTCAGGGAAGACCTATCCAAGCTGGGGCGCAGCAGGTACACGTTCGGCACGGAGGAGTTGTGCAACAGGACCCTGGACGAGTTCCACGAATATATGATGAATGAGATGAGCCTTTCAGAAAGGACGGCAAACAGGCACTGCCAGATAATCGGCATGTTTAACCTGGTCCTGGCCCGCCACACGGATGTCGAGGACTATTCGGATGTAACCGAGGACATGGTCATCCCCGCATGATCGTTCGTTCCTGACTATGTTTTACCCGGGAGTTCCGTTGGATTGGAGGCACGTTGGCAACTTTTAAACGGTATCTCACCACTTCTACTCCTCCAGCGCTCTTTTCAGTGCTGCTTTTCCGGCTGCCTCGTATGCCTTCTCCAGCACCACGGAGATGTTCTGGCCCCTTACCGTGCACGGGCCGTTCCCGAGTCGAATCAAAACGGCCTTATCTACCTCCGGAGCCCGGGGCCGGGCACGGAAGGATTCCAATCCCTCCCCGCTCACCCAGAATGTATCAAGGCACTCGTTGAGGGGTCTGACCTCGCATTCGGGTTCCGGACCGGTTTCCATTGGAACCGGATCATCACCCTCTGATGGCTTGGCCAGGCGTTTTTCCCTGAGGGCACTGACAATCTGATCCCCCGTGCGCCCCCGGAGCTTGAAGATGAGGAACGGATCGTCGTCGAAGCGCTCGGCCAGGATGTAGTAGACGGCCGCTATGTGCTTGCAGGGGTTGGCCCAGTCCGGGCAGGAACAATCGCTCTTCAGGTCCCCCCTGGCAGCAGGGAAGAGAGGCACCCCCGCCTCGTCGAAGGCCTCCTCGATGTTTCTGGGCATCTCACCTGCCAGGAGCTTGGCCGCGAAAACGGCCCGGGAGGCCATCGCGTCCGTTATCCTGTCCCAGTTCTTGTCGGAGATCGGTTTCAGACCCACAGTGACATCGTATGGCTTGGACCGGGTACCCTGGACCTTTGCGGTGACCTTACCGACCCCCACCCTGACGGATATGACCTGTCCCCTGCGGGCGTAGGAACGCCCCCGGCCGAGCCTCGCCCCCATCCCGAGCGACTCCAGGTATTCCACCCAGCGCCCGGACCACCAGGTCTCCCCGATCTTCCCGCGCTGGCTCTTTGTCTTTATGCCATTCTTCACACGCTTCGGCCTGGCCGGGGCGTAGTATTCGTAACGGCCCCAGTACCCCATTCAGTCACCTCCAACGGCCTCGCGGCTCATGGCAAACAGCTCCCTTAGCCGGTCGGTGGACATCTCCGTTATCCACTCCTCGCCGGTGCCCGAGACGATCCCGGCGAGTTCGGTCTTGTGCCGGATCATCTCGTCAATGTGCTCCTCGATCGTGCCGATGCACACGAACTTGTGGACCTGAACGTTTTTGGTCTGACCGATACGGAAGCACCGGTCCGTGGCCTGGTTCTCCACTGCCGGGTTCCACCACCTGTCGAAGTGGAAAACGCGGTTTGCCGCCGTGAGGTTCAGGCCCAGCCCTCCGGCCTTGATCGACAGGATGAACACGGGGGGCCCGTCGGGAGTGTCCTGGAATCGTTTTATAATATCGTCCCTGTGCCTCTTCGGGGTCCCGCCGTGCAGGAACAGGACCTCCCGTCCGAGCGTTTCCTGCAGACGTTTCTGCAGTATCTCGCCCATCTGGGCGAACTGGGTGAATACCAGCGCCTTGTCCCCCTCGGATATGGCCTCCTCCAGCATCTCCTCGATGCGGCTGAGTTTGCCGGAGCGGCCGGGGATCGTGCTTCCGTCCTGCAGGAACTGGGCGGGGTGGTTGCACACCTGCTTTAGCCTCGTGAGAGCGGAGAATATGTGGCCCCTCCTTTGCATGCCGTTGGAGGTCTCTATCTTCTCCACCATGTCCGTGACCACGGCCTCGTACAGCGTGGCCTGCTCCCGGGTCAGGTTGCACATCACCTTCATCTCCATCTTTTCGGGAAGGTCCCTGATTATCTTCTTGTCGCTTTTCAACCTGCGCAGCACGAAGGGTCCGATGAGACGCCTCAGGGTCTGCTCACGGTCGGGATCGCCGTATCTCTCGATGGGTCCTGCAAAATTTCGCCTGAATTCCTTGTCCGAACCGAGGTAGCCGGTGTTTAGAAATTCCATGATGGACCACAGCTCGGAGAGCCTGTTCTCCACGGGCGTTCCGGTCAGGGCGATCTTGCTCGATGATCTCAACCTGCTTATCGCCCTGGTCTGCTTCGCCTCCCGGTTCTTGATGTTCTGGGCCTCGTCGAGGATCACGCAGTCCCAGTCGATGTCCGAGAGCATCTCCTCGTCCCTGTGGACGAGGGCGTACGTGGTGATGACGATATCGCTTTTTTTGGCATCCGACTTGAAATCCTTGCCGGAGCGGCGGTCCACACCGTGGTGCACCATCACCTCAAGCGACGGTGCGAACCGTTCCACCTCCCGCTGCCAGTTGCCGACGATCGACATGGGACACACCAGAAGCACCGGCGGCATCCTGGTCCTGCCCCGTCCTCCCTCCCTCTCGTGAAGGAGCAGCGCGATGACCTGAATGGTCTTGCCCAGGCCCATGTCGTCGGCGAGGCAGGTGCCCATCCCCAGGCGCTTGAGGTAGGCCAGCCACGAAAGGCCCCTTTTCTGATAGGGCCGCAGCTTGCCCCTGAACCTTTTCGGGGTTTTGACCCTGGTCATCCTGGCACCGCCGGACAGGTTCTTTAAAAAATCCCCGATCCAGCCCTCGCCGGTGACCTCACTTACCGGCAGTCCCATCTCGGAGTCATCCCGCCCCAGGCCGATGCGGAGTGCCTCACCGAGGCCCATGGTGTCGTTACCTCCCCCGCTCTTAAAGAAGGCGATCGCCCTCTCCACATCCTCCGGACGAAGCTCCACCCACTGGCCCCTGACCCTCACGAGCGGCACCTTGAGTTGGGCAAGTTCCTGGAATTCAGCAATAGAGAGCGTCTCGTCCCCCAGTGCCAGTTCCCAGTCGTAGGAGATTATGCTGGTCAGCCCGAAGAGGCCCGTCCCCTCGACCTTGCCCTTGGGCGGCTTCAGCCTCATTTTCACACCCACCTGGACGGTGGGCTTGCTCCACCAGGGGGGCAGCAGCACGCCGAACCCGCTCTGCTCCATCACCGGGGCGGCCTGGCGAAGGAAATCGTAGGCCTGATCGGTGGTCAGGTCCATTCCCGTGGGCCTGGGGTGGTTGAGGCTCTCCTCGATGCGGGGGAACAACCGCGAGGCCCTGCCCAGATCCTCAAGAAGACGCTCCTGTGGGTTCTCGAATCTGGTCTTGAGAAGGGTGAGGACGTTCCCCCTCACCCGCCAGACCTTCTCCGCAGGCACCAGCAGGCTCCTGTCCTCGCTTGCCTGCAGGTGATAGCCGAGCCTCCACGTTCCGTCCCCGTCATCGGGGGCGTCCAGCCTGAAGCAGGTTCGAAAGGGCCTGTCGGACCGTGAAGACCCCAGCTGGCCCGTCCAGGAGTTGATCTTGCCCGCAAATCCCTTCAATTCCGTGGGGGGTCCGCTCAGCACCGGCTCGTCGGAGCTCAGCCCGTATATCCACCCTTCGGCCATGGGAGATGTCCTCGGGGGACGCCCCCTGCGGGGCGGGAGCAGGAGCCTCGGGTATGTGTGTACCCTGACGAAGGCGTCCACCGTGCTGTTGACGAAATCGGACATCAGGCCCCCGGGCGGGGTCGCATCCCTCCCTTCCGTTGTATGCATCGCCCGGCAGACCAGGGGCATGCTCTCGGCCAGGCCCGTCATCCGCTCTCTGTCCTCCCCCTCAAGGACCACCTCCCATCGGGCTGAAAAGGTGGGCGACCCGTTCACCTCGACTTCCACCATGGTCGGGACGAACCTCTGCCTGGCCACCAGTTCCAGTGTGTACTTCGAAACCTCTTTCCAAAACCGCACCGAGGAGCCGAATGCGATCCCCCGAGGAGGATTCTCCGGAAGTGAGAGCAAAAGTTCCAATGCCAGGTCGGGGTCCAGCGATACGCTCTCGATCTGCCACGGTGCGAGACCCGTTGATCTGACGGGGCCGACGGGTTCCTGGACGATCAGATCGGGGGAGTGTCGGGGTCCACGGTTGGTGGAGGGCAGATCGATCGTGATGGTGCCGTGTCCGGCGCACTCCCACGTGACTCCCCTGGCAAGCCCGTCCATTATATCAATGAGCGATCTTGCCGGGACGGTGAAGGGATGAGCTTGGGGTTTGGGTTTCTTGGAGGGCCTGCCCCTTCGTCTTGCTGCCTCCATGGGGAGTTCCGATGACTCGGCCCAGATGTGTAGACGCCCGGTTGGAATATTATCCCAGACAGAGTGGATGACGATCATGGGACTGTGAATGTATCCGAAGATAATAGGTTCATCGATAGGTCATTGTTTGGGGAGCGTCTTTGTGTGTAATAATCTCTTCTGGACGGTGTGTTCTCCACCACGTGAGCGGTTTCTCACGAAACATTATTTGCATTCGATCGCACTAACCATTCGTATCGGTGCGCATCATGGCCAAGCGTAGAAAACGAAAGGACATGAAGAAGAGGATCGCATCTTCGAATGATCCGGATGCGGGGGACAAGGAAGTCCAGATGGCAATGGTTGAGAGCATGGGTGCAGACGGTCTCTTTGAGGTCAAGGCGAAGAAGATCGAGGACACAGAGTTCAAAGAGCAGCTGATGTATCACATGAGAACGGACCGGTGTCCATACAACAGACTGGAATGCATACCAACCAACTGTCCTTTCGGTCTCGATGGAATGAAGAGATGCCCGATACATGAAGGCACCGTGATGTGATTCGGGTGAAGATGTAGACCTGCCCCCTCACAGGATTCTGTACTTCTCTAACCTATTATGACCATTAAATGAAAAAAAAAAAGGTGGACCAGATAACTCGCGTTGCTCGCTACCTTGACATTTTCCATTCTTCAACCTCATTGACCGTAGACTTCAGATTGCCAAAAGACCGGGCGAGATTCGTTCTTTCCACCCTTGGACAGAACTGTACCAGGTAACTCGCAGGCTCGTTACCTTGCCATTTTACTATCCTCAATTGCTGTTTTACACTGTCGGATAGCAAAAAGACCGGGCGGGATCTGCACCCACGCTCGATCAGGATGGGATCCAAGAGGTTAGATGATTGCGTATAGTAAAGAAATAGCAGAAGTCTTTAAGTGTCACTTATGTTATTAGTTTACTATGAATGCACGCACAGCCGTGTTCTCCCTGCTCTCGATCAAGTCATATCCATTGAAGCGTCTGGTGAAGAGACTGCCGTATGCACCGCCCACGGTGTATGAGGCGGTTTCCCAGCTTGTGGCGGAGGGATTGGTCAGGAGGGCCGGCGGTCTGGTTTCAGTTGCGGATGGTTACAGGGCAAAGAAACTGGCAGATATCCACGTGAGTGCCCTGAGCTTCGGTGTGGACCCGGAATTCCTTTTTAAAAAGAGCACCGTCTCCATCTGGAAGGCTTTCGACAAAGCTGTCTCTTTTGTCGATGTTCGTGATTCCACCGGATATTCGCTGGTCACAGTGAAGAACGTTATGAAATATCTTGAAGATAAGGGATTGATCCGATACATTAAAAGAAAACCGGTGAGCGCGGTCAGGGTTGATGACCATCCGCTCAATGAGCTTTTATTGAAGTATTTCAAAACTGACAAAGATGAATATGGTGTTCATTATCCGGGGACCACCCCGTTTATCGAGAAGATGAGAACACCGGAGGATGTGGAGAGGTTACTTTTCAAACAGATCGACCAAAGCCTTGCTGTTAAGGATACGGGCTTTTTGGTAAAGGGCGATGGCGAAAGGATCACGATCGTGGAGAGCGTGGACGAGGAACCGACGTTGGAGGACCTGTTTTTGCGAAAACTCTGGACGAGTGAGGGGGTTGAGGATATCTGTGTGAAAATACTATCTCAGGGAAAGCTGGATCATGAAAGGTTGTTAATGCGAGCCATGGAAAAGAAAATGGTAAATGTTGTTGGATGCTACCTGGATATCGTCAATGATATTGGTGGCTTCTTATCGGATAAGGTCATTGAGATGTATCAAATGAATTTAGATGGGAAAAAACGGGTGTTCCTGCCGGAAGAGAAGCAGTATGGAAAAGACGGGTGGGAAGGCTCCTATGAAAAGAAATGGAATGTTGAACTGTTTCTTGATCTTGATGCAATCAGACACGGGGTGCGATCTGCATGAACATCGAAGACCTGCCAAAACCCCTAAAGGATGATATCGAGGACCAGAGCCTTGAGATACTGGAGCGCATCAGTGGTGACATTGTCGTTATAGGTGGCTGGGGGGTACGCGCCCATCTGGGAGTTGGGCACCGAAGATATACCCTAGATGTTGACGGGGTGACCGATAATAAGACCCTCGGTCTATTGAGAGATAGATTAGTGGGTATTGGCTTGGATGCAAATCATACCGAATGGGGCATCCAGTTTGTTAAAAGATATATTCCCTGTGTTGACATACCGGATGCCGTAAAAGCCAATGTTGAAATGATCCAACTCCGGATAGAAATATCCGGGCCAAGAATTTCAGAGTATTCCACACCCCACTATTTCGAGTTCAGCCTGACAGAGACTGAAATCAAAGAAATCCCCTATCACAACCGAGACGGAATTGTTAAGGTAAAAGTGCCACCCATCGAGCACATGACTGCGGTAAAACTTGGCCTGCCTGTGGATTATAAAAATAATTTTGACGCAGTAATGCTCCTACAGAAAAGTGACGTTGACAAGGTGGTCCTCGCAATAAAAAATAACGATGATTGGGGAGAGATGATTTTACGGAGAATGCCTAAACTCAAGGGTCGAATAGCCCAAAGCGGCAGACTGGAGAACACGCTCGCAATAGCAGCAGGGATCGATGTGCGCAGACACATCTCCATTCTGGAGCAAATTGAAAAACAACTGTGATTTTCACCAAATCTAGTGAAAAGTTGGGAGGATCTGCACCCTTAAGAGTGCAGACCAGGCGAGGTCCAACCTTTCCATTCATGGACCTAAACGGACCCGGGCAACTCACTCCGTTCGCTGCCCTGCCATTTTCCAATCCTGTTATGATATCGTCATAAGTCGGATTGAAAAAAGACCGGGCGAGGTCCGTTCTTTCCACCCGTGGACAGAACTGTACCAGGTAACTCGCAGGCTCGTTACCTTGCCATTTTACTATCCTCAATTGCTGTTTTACACTGTCGGATAGCAAAAAGACCAAGCAACTCACTCCGTTCGCTGCCCTATCTTTTACCAATCTTCCATCAACAATTTCCATTTACCCAGATTGAAAAAAGACCGGGCGAGATTTGAACGGCGGTAGGCGCCTTGTATCACCAATCTCCGATTCGGGTCCTACCCATGTTCAAATCTCGTCATTTTTGTTATTGCTCGAGATTTGAACGGTATACCGGGTGGACCGTAGGGTTTTTGGGGGGCTGTTGGGCAGGATTCGGATATCATTACCGAGATAATTATAGATACTTTAAAATATCATTATTCCAATAATGATTATTATGATAATGATAAACCGGGAAGATGAGCTACGTGTCCTAAATGATGTTTATTCTTCCAAAAAGGCGGAACTTGTTCTGCTCTATGGCAGGCGGAGGGTGGGCAAGAGCAGGCTGCTCACCGAGTCCATTAAGGACCGAAAGGACGCCCAGTATTTCCTGTGCGATATGTCCGATAACATCCTGGATATACTGGCACGGCAGGTCAGCGATCAGTTCGTTAGGTTCGAAAGCTGGGAGGACTTCTTCGAATTCGTAGAGAAGGGCCCCTCCAAGATAATCATCATAGACGAGTTCCAATACCTCTACAACATAGACAACGCCTGGCCCACCATCCTACAGAGGTGGTGGGAGAGGATTAAAAAGACCGACAAGAAGATCATCCTCAGTGGATCGATCCTTTCGACCATCTACAAGATATCAACGGGCTACGGCTCCGCACTCTACGGGAGGAGGACCAGGGATGTGCACCTCCAGCCTTTGAAGTTTGGCGATGTGTGCAGGTTCTTGAAGGGTTTAGACATGGAAAGCTGCATCCTGGCATACTCGATCCTCGGTGGGGTGCCCCGCTACCTTGAGGAGTTCCAAACCGATGTTGATATAAAGACCAACATCAGGTGCAAGATACTGGACAAGAGCACCTTTCTCCACAATGAGCCTATGAATTTAATGTTCGAGGAGTTCAACGACCCTGCTCCATACATCTCAATAATCTCGGCCATTCTGGGCGGCCACCGGACCTTCAAGGCGATCTCCGACCGCTCGCACATAACCGTGAACGCCCTGCCGAAGTACCTCACAATCCTGGAGAGGATAGGGATCATCGATAGGGATATCCCCGTGACCGAGAAGGCCGTGAAATCAAGAAAGACACAATATCGTGTATCGGACAACTTCTACGGGTTTTGGTTCTATTTCATATTCCCCAAACGTTATCAGTTCGAGCTGGGGCTGGCAGATGAGGTCCTGGATGAGATAGAGAGCGGCCTGAACCTGTTTGTATCCGAGCGGTTCGAGAGGATATGCCAGCAGGCCGTATTGGACCTGGGCCTCATCAAACCCGTAAGGATAGGCAGGCAGTGGGGGACCATTCCCAAAGCTCCGAAGGGGAAAAACACCTACGAGCTGGATATAATGGCAGTCGATGAGAAGAATAAAACCATCCTCTTTGGGGAGTGCAAATGGAGTAAGGGCGTGGATGCCAAGACGGAGCTGGAACTACTGAAGAAAAAGTCTGAGCACGTTTTCTTAAAGAAGAAAAAAGCGGAAATCAAATACGTACTGTTCGCCAGGAGCTTTAAGAGGAAGATAGATGGAGTGTGCTACGACCTAAAGGATCTGGAGCGCATATGCGAGTAGAGGACCATGATATTCGTTACGGGCGACACCCACTCAGACGTGGACCATCTTTGCAGTGATGCAGTCTATCGGGTCGCAAAATCCTACAGGAAAGAGGGCGAGGAGAACTACATCATCGTCGCAGGGGATTTCGGGTTCGTCTGGGATGTGGAAGAATCCGACGGCGAGCGGGAGATATATAGAGTGCTAAAAGCCCTGCCATTTGAAAAGGTTCTCTTTCTGGACGGAAACCATGAGAACTTCGACAGATTGGACGCCCTCCCTAAAACCACATGGTGCGGGGGCGAGGTGGGAGTGGTCCGGGATCATATTTACCACCTGAGGCGTGGTCAAGTTTATAAAATCCAAGACAAGACCATCTGGACCTTCGGAGGTGGAAAGAGCCACGATAGAGAGTGGAGGGAGCAGGAGGGGCAAAAGAAGCTTCTGCACCTGGTAAAAAACAACCCGAAGGATGCGAAGAAGTTCAGGCATTACCTGTGGTGGCCCCAGGAGATCCCTTCGGAGGAGGAGATGCAATTTGGATGGGAAGTCCTTGAAAGATGCAACTTTACCGTGGATTACATAATAACCCACGAGGCCCCGAAGAGCATCGTTGCGAAAGTCACAGAACCCTGGGGGTCGCCTCTGGAGGATTTTCTTGAAAAGGTGTATTCAAGGGCCAGATTCAAGAAGTGGCTGTGCGGGCACTACCACCGCAACGTCGAGGTGGACGACTTCGTGTTCCTGTACCACAATCTGTTCGTCATCTAGATGATCGGCATCCATCAATTCTTTTTCTTATCCTTGAACACTGTAACCTTCCTGAACAGCTTCAGCTTCTTGGCTGTGGTCATGTCGTCAAGTTTGGAACCATATTTTTCGGCAATCTCCCCGTTCCACGCCTCCATTATCTGTTTTAGTGCACTGTCCATATCATCTCGGTCCCGGAACTCATCTTGACCGTTGACCAGCAGATATTCCTCCAGCTTCATGTGGACGAACTTTTTAATGTCATCCATGCCAACGGGAGAGCCAGGCATGCCGTACTCGTTGGAGAACTCGTCCAGGTTGCGCTTCGCGGTCACATTCCTGGGGTTGTAGCGAAGGGACGCTTTCCAGCTGTCCAGGGCCTCTAGCTGATTCCCGGCGTTCCAATGGGTGCAGCCGAGGTTTACATACGTGTCGGATATAAGCTCTCGGTCTGAACCGAAATGACCGATGGCCTTCTCATACTCAGAAATGGCCTTCCTGTGGTCCCCCCTCTCTCCATATATCACTCCCGATTGGTAGAGGGCATGGGGGTTTTCGGGTTCCAGCTTCAATGCCTTGTTGACCCTGCGGCGAGCCAGGGTAAGATTCCCGATCATGGTGTATAAATGTGCCATGAGGATCAGGACCTCTACATCATCCGGGTCCATTTTAAGAAGCGCGTTGAGTGATCGGAGGGCCTCCTCGAACTTCTCCTTGGCCACCAATTCGCCCGACAGCCTCAGTCCCTTCTCGCGGACATCCTTCCACTTGTCCTCAAGCTGTAGCATCAAGTCCCTGGGCATGGCAGGGATATCGCCCTGGGGGTTAATACGGGTATCCCCCATTCGATCATATGATCTGATGCCAAACCTCCGGTTCCAACGGTATAATGAGTGGACCGGGCGAGATTTGAACGGTATACCGGGTGGACCGTCAATCCTCCTCCACTTCAGGATCATCATCCTTACCGTTTTGACCATCCCCGGATTCGTCGGGCTCATCGTCCTTCTCTGCCTCCTCCTTCCCGGGTTCCCCCATTACTCTATCGGGAGGTGTCCTTTTCAACATCAACATCATGATCACCAGTAGAATGATCAGGGATACTGCGATAAGTACCGTGTCTGTAGTGAAGGCTTCATTATCGTCGCTTTTCTCCTTGTTATCCGCAGCCTCCACTTCCATATCCGCCTGTTCGAGCGCTGCTTGAATTTGGTCGAGATCTGTAAGTATCTCATCCAGCCCGGCAAGTTTTTCCAGGGTCTTGTTGATGTTTTGGATGTTCTCGTTCATACTGGATTCGAAATCTCCCACACCGTCGGCGATCTCCAGGAGGGACCCTGAAATGCCGATGTCATACTTGCTGAGGTTGTCAGCAAGGCGAGCGATCCGTTCCTCGATCTCAGAAAGTGACATCGAATCCATATTTTCAATAAGGTGGTGGAGTTGTGTGATATTCTCGATGATTCCGACGTCCTGTCCATCGAGGGATGAGTTGAGAGCCAAAAGATCAACCAACACGTCGTTGAGGCCTGTACCGAGTGCTGAATAGAAGTCCTCCATCATGGAATCGAGTTCATCGAGTTGTCGGTGTAAGGTGTCGTTGGTGAGGACCAGGTCGGTTTGTATTTCAGACATCACAAGATCGAGCCAGGTTCCAAGATCATCGATCTCGCCGCTGGATGCAAGTTCGTTGAGTTTCTCGGCCAATGAGCCGTTGAGCTGTGCGATGTTGTCAGTGATAGAGTCCAGCAGCCCTTCGATGTCCTCTTTCAACGATTCGTTGACGTTCCCCAGGGAATCCAGTATATCTTCCGATAGATCGTCCAGGGTCTCATGCAACGATGCGTTCACCGAATCGATCCTGTCGGCTATCCCGTCCAGGTCCGACCCTATCCCCGCCTCCAGATCGGAGATGTCCTGAGCAAGGGAATCCAGATCCCCGCTCATGTTCATAATGTCACTGTCCAGCTCGTCAATATCCCCGGACAGGTTCGCAATATCGCTATCCAGTTCGTCAACATCCCCGGACAGGTTCGCAATGTCACTGTCCAGTTCGTCAACATCTCCGGACAGGTTCGCAATGTCACTGTCCAGTTCGTCAACATCTCCGGACAGGTTCGCAATGTCGCTGTCCAGCTCGTCAATATCCCCGGACAGGTTCGCAATGTCATCTTCAAGGTCATCGACATCCCCCGATAGGTTTGACAGGGTATCGTTCACGTTCTGTCCCTCCACACTGAACGTGGTGGAGTCGGATGCGGTCCACGCCGGCCAACCACCGATATGACCTACAACTTCTACGCTGGCCGTGTATATGCCTAGTCTTGCGTCGCTGGGAAGGTGCATCAGGACCCTGTACTGGGTGTCAACAGGATGGGTGGACAGGTCGTAATACAACCGGTTACCGTCAGGGTCAGTGCAGTTGACCAGAAGTTCAAGACCATCGAACGTCGGGGGGTTCACGGTCTCAACTATAAGCGATGCATCCTGGTCCGGACTGTATACCGGCTCCAGTGTTCTCACATCGATGTGATCGCCCGTTTCCACAACGTTCTCGGGGATGAGGGTGACCGTGTCCGACACCACCTGACCGCGGAGGTCCTCTGCGCGGATCTGGAAAGGGAAATCATCCGGCAGGAGGGTTGTGTCTAAGGGGAAGATGAAGGGTGACTGGCTATCGTAACCATTCAGGAATCCGTTGATGAATATCCTGACCCCTTCAGGGTTGATGGGGAAGGCTTCAACCTCCACAAAGATCGTCCCATGCACGTATTGCCCGTCCTCATGACTGGTTATCATCAGGTTTCCATTGTACGTGGGATCCATTTGCTCCACCAGGGGATACCTGTCCCTTGCCCCGGACGAGTAATTTACCCAGTACGGGGTGTCCCCGATGCCGTCAGGGCCGGGTTGGTCCTGGCCCGGTCCGCCGTTGATGTCATTCCCCAGATAATCGCTCCAGTGGTTGCCGCCGCCCGGGTAATCCAGGTCCCACTGGTTGTCGTTCGAGTTGTCATCCGACTGGTTGACGTTGTCGATGAAACTGTTGTGGTAGATCATGTTGTCGCTGGAGTCTGTAACGGTCACACCGCCGTTTTGGTTGTCCCTGACCATGTTATTGGATATGCTGTTGGATGATGTATCGACAAGGTTCAGTCCGATGTCGTTTTCAGTCACTTCATTGCCGATGACCTCATTGTTGTTGCCATCGGTGATGCTGATGCCATTGGCACTGCATCCACGGATCACATTTTTTTGGACCTCTACGTGTTGGACACTGTTGAGCCGGATGCCGTTGCCATCGCATTCGGTCACCACATTTTCCACAACGATATGGTCTTTCCCCCTGGTCACGATGCCGTTGCCGTCGTTCCCGGATACGTGGTTCCTTGCCACGGTCCAGTTGTTGGCCGGAAGTCCCGTATTAATTCCGACGTTCCCGTTTGAACGGATCGAATTTCCAACAACCTTCACAAACCTATTCGAACCGCTTCCGCCAGACAGTCCGAGTTCGTCGTTGTTGAACAGATGGTTATTGATGATCGTCACGTAGAAAACGTCGTTGAGCTCGATGCCGAAACCGTCGCCGGAAGCGCCGTAGGAATCGTTCACGCTGTTGTTCTCGATCCGGTTGAAGTCGGATTCACTAAGCCATATTCCGGAATAACTGTTGTAAATAGTATTGCTTGAAATGACATTGTCGTCCGAAAGTAAAATCTCGACTGCGTTATCATCAAACTCCCATACAGTGTTGCCATGCACGGTATTGAAATCCGCGGAATGCAGTTCAATGCCATCGTACGAACCTGATTGGACGCTGTTGTTGGAGATCATGTTGTGATCCCCAAAATAAACCACGATGCCGTCGTTGCAGTCCTGTAGGCCATTATCCTCGATGATGTTGTGGTCTGCATTGTCTATTTCAATACCATCCTCGGAGGTATCGACATCGTTTTGGTGGATGTAGTTGTACTGAGAGTTTGAATCCAGGATGATCCCTGAACCCGTGCTTGACAGCACGAGGCAGTCGGTCACGTCGTTGTGGGTGCTTGCGCTTATCCACAGCCCATTGTTGCCGGAAGTCAGTATCCTGTTTGAGTGCAGGGTGTTGTGATCGGAGGAAGACGCGAGCCGCATCCCGTTGTTCGAGTTCACTATCGTGTTTTTCTCTATGGTGCATTGATCCGAATCGTAGAGGTTGATGCCCAGGCGGTCTGGCTGGTTCACCACCATGTTGTCATAGAGGGCGGTGTTGTCAGAACCGTCAACCCTGATGCCTGCCTTGTTGTCCCGAATGTAGTTGCCGCTAATGTTGCAGTTCTCCGCGCCGAATACCTCGATTCCGAAATCCGCGTTCGTCGTGCCGGAGTTGGTGATGTTGAAACCGGCGAGGTTCACCCAGTCGGCCGTTATGAGGACGACATCATCCGTACCGGGACCGTTCACCGTGACGGTGGCTGGGCCGTTGCCCATAATGTTGAGGGTCTTTCCCACGGTGAGCTTCTCGTTGTAGGTGCCGTCGAATACATATATGTTATCGCCCGGGTCCGCGGCGTCGATGGCCGCCTGGATGGTGGTGTGGTCCTGACCACCGCTGTCATCTACATAGATGTCTGCAGCTTCCACGTCCATCACGATCCCGAGGTCGATGTTAAGAACCGCTGCGATCTGCGATATCATCAACGCCGTTACTAGGATAGCAACAACTCTTGCAGCATCGATGCCGAACCAGTGTTTCATTATTGCACCTGGACGAGGGATGATTTTTACCCTCTTTACTTTTGTTCCATATTATCGAATGCGCCTGGGGATGGGATCCGATCCGGTGCACGAGTTCAAACTCGCCCAGGTCCGACTACTGCTAAAAGAATGAAATGGACAGGGCGAGATTTGAACGGTATAACGGGTGGACCGTGGGTTTTTAGGGGAATATTCTCTAGATCCGGAGAGGTTTTCTGAACTCAGAGATCGGAGACCGATATTCTCACAAACCCCGTAAAAACACCTG
>Ga0272441_10006874_pt1 | contig 18793 bp, 7 predicted proteins | sample SSMProp6N_FD_193582 | JGI IMG/M metagenome (GOLD analysis project Ga0272441, IMG submission 193582) | Marine sediment archaeal communities from Little Sippewissett salt marsh, Falmouth, MA, United States - SSM-Prop-6N | ecosystem: Environmental > Aquatic > Marine > Wetlands > Sediment ... | reverse complement strand
CGAGCCTGAGGCGCCTCAGGCCGCACAGGAGCGCGCCGACAGGGCCGTCGAGCGGGCCCGGCAGGCACTGGCGGGTCGGCGCGGGCGATTTCAGTGGCGCGTCGAGAACGCCGCCGGGAAGTTCGGCGTGGGATGGGCGGCCGGGCCCTATGGATTCGGCGACGGAGCCCTTGCCTTCGCCACTAAGGACCAGGCCGTAGTGTTCGACACCTTCTACATGGAGATCAATGGGCATGACGTAAGGGACCCCCGATCTCCGCTCCGGGTCATCGGCGGCAAGGCCGCGTGGAACCCCGATCTGCGCGCCAGCACCATCCAGGATTTTGTGGCGGATCGTGATGCCGATACGGTCACCGTATGGTCCTCCATGTGGGCTGAGAAGGGCGCGTTCAAGCTGCGGTTCTCGATGCCCACCCAGGAGCGCGACGCCAAAGGGGCCCCGCGGTTCACGCGCCTGGGCGTCGGGCCCGCCTCCGTCAAGGCCAGGAGAGTCTTCGCGGGCTTCGGCAATGTGATCCAGGACCCCGACCGCTTCACGCTCCGGCACGGAGGCTTCCAACTCAGCACGCGTCATGTGGGGATGGAATTCGATAACGGGATCAGCCTGGTGCAGGCCAGTGACGTGTTCCCCTACGAGTTCGTGGTGGACCCGGAGCAGAAGCTGTACTCGTTGCGCACCGGCCATGACACCACAATGACCTTCGTGCCCTCGGCCAAGGGCGCCTTCGCCGCCGCGAGGCTATACAGGGACGTGGCCGGATTCAGCCCCGCCGGCGGCGTGGCCAAGCTCAAAGGCAAGATGTGCATCGACTGGTGGGGCGGCCACGACATCGCCGACGACATCCGCCGCGCAGCCGCCTACGGGCTGCACGACTGCGTGTTCATCAAGCATGCCTGGCAGCGTCATGGATATGACTACCGCCTGCCGGATGTCTACCCACCCGCCTGTGACCCGAAGGTGTGGGATGATTGGGTCAACGCATGTCGCGGGGCGGGGATGCTCTTCGGCGTGCATGACAACTACATCGACTTCTACCCCGATGCGTCCGACTTCAGCTACAAGCACATCCTGTTCAACGGCGATGGGACTCCGCAGAAGGCCTGGTACCACACGGGCTACAAGGCGCAGAGCTACCGTTGGTTGCCGGGGGCGTACAATCCATGGCTCGAGCGCAACATCAAGCTCATCAAGGAGGGCTTTGCACCCACCGCCTACTTCATTGATGTATTCTCGGCGATTCCGCCTCTGGACTACTATGACAGCGAGGGCGTCTTCCATACGAAGATGGAATGCATCCGGCACTGGGCCGAGTGCTTCGACTATGTGAGGCGGCGGCTCGGGGACGATGCCCCGCAGATCAGTGAGGCGGGGCACGATGCCCTGGTGGGCCACCTGGATGGCTGCCAGTCAGACCACTACTCGGCGGCCTCCTGGGGATGGCGGTGCGGGGATGCGCAGAGAGTGCCGTGGCACGACATGGCGACCCACGAGAGCTTCGTGCTGTTGGCCGGGGGGCTGGGAAGCCGCTATTCGGGCGGCGAGCCGCTGGCCAACTATGGAAGCGACGACTACCTGTGCAATACCGTCATCGGCGGCCGTAACCCCATGTGCGTGGGGCCTTGCACGCGAGATACCGTCATGACCTACTGGCTGCAGCACGACATCTGCGACGAGCTGGCCCACCAATCCCTCGAGACCCATGAGTTCGTGGGCGATGATATCCATCGCCAGCATACGACCTTCGGGGGTGGGGGGCAGGCTTGGACAAACCGCGGAGAGGGCCCGTGGCATGTTGAGGGGCGGGTATTGCCCCACAACGGCTATCTTGCCATCTCGGGAGATGTGCAAAGCGACATCAGCCTGCGCGGCGGCCTGCCTACCGGGTATGCGCACAGCCCGGTGGCCACCTTCGTGGATGCAAGGCCTGAATCACTGGACATCGCCAATCGGGCACCCGTGCGCACCCGGGTACTCTCGGCCGAGTACCTGGGCCATGGGCAGGTGCGGTGTGAGGTGCAGTGGGATGTCCTCAAGCCCTTGCCCGAGGGCTACGCGATTTTCGTGCACGTGTGCCACGACAAGGTGACCGGGCAGGGCGAGAAGATCGCGGTGCATTCGGGCATGGACCTGCCGCCGGAGAAGCTGCAGCAGGTGGGCGTCCATCGGTGCACTACGAGCTTCCGGATCACAGATGACCTGTGGGAAGGCGACTACTACATCCGCTATGGCCTGTACGCCCCGAAGCTGGGCGGAGGGCGTCTGTCGCCTATCGCCTATATGGACGGCTCCCGTGTGCGAGGAGGTATCCTCACCGTCACCAAGGGCGACGGGAAGGTAGACAACATCGATTACGCGCCTGAGATACCGCAGGACGATGCGCCGCTGTTGAACACCGAGGGCAAAATGATCGACTTCGGCAGCATCATCACCAACGGCGCGTTCCGTCTGCTGCACTCGGGTGAGGAGTGGACGTTACTGCCCCTGCAGGGCAGTTTCCCCTTCAAGGCGGAGATAGAACTGGGCCAACTGGGGGCGGAGGGACGGCGCGTGAGCGCCGTCGAAGGGCTCGACCAGAAGGGCGCACACCTTGGCGAAGAGCAGTGGAAGCAGGATGCGGACACGCTCAAGCTCGACCTTGACGCGGAGGCGTTCTCGTACCGGATCGCCTTCGAGTAGATGGGCCCGCACCCGCTACCGGTAAAGCCAGTCTATGTCCACGAGCGTAATCTGTGTGCGGTTCAGGTGGCCGAAGCCTCTGCCCCCGGCGCAGTGACCCAGCAATACACGGTTTGCCGCGAACTCCATGGCCGTGTAGCAGTACCAGCCCGCGGGATCGTCCTCGAGGGTCTTCACCTTCTCCCAGGTGAGGCCCTCGTCGCGGGATATCGCGGCATTGAAGGGCGTGCGCTTGCCCCGGTACTCGTCGGTGATCTGCGAGTGGTCATTCCACACCAGGAGTATGTCGCCGGTCTTGGGGATTCGCTCAAAGGTCGCGGGCGACAGCGGGGAGATGATGCTCGTCTTCTCGATCGGCGACCAGGTTTCGCCCCCATCGGCCGACCACGATCGCATCTGGCATCCGGCATTGGTGCGACACAGCATCATCAGCCTGCCATCCTTCAACTCAATGACCCCGGGCTCCTGCAGGCCGCTGGAGACGTTGGTCGGGGCCTCAATCGCGGTATTGCTCTGTCGCCAGGTCTTGCCATCATCATCGGATAGGAAGCACATCGCGACGCCCCGTCCCGTCCACTTGCCGCCTGCCACGTTATGCCGGGCGGCCGGCGCTACCAGCCGCCCGCTACCCAGTTGTATCACCCGGTCGTTGTTGACCACGTAGTAGCCCTGGTCGGGCATGCACAGCACAGGGTCGCTCCATGTGGCCGCCTCATCGGTGGAAACCCTCATCCTCAGCCGGCAGTCATCGAGGGCGTCCTTGCGCAGGTACAGCAGCGCGATCTGCCCCGAACGCAGGCGCAACAGCGAAACGGACATGATGTTCATGCGCCCCTCGTTGGGCAGGACGATCACATCTTGGTCGCTCCATGTGAGGCCCTCGTCTTGTGAGAAGCGGCCGGCCAGATGCGCCCTTGAATGGTCCCCCCCTCCGCCGGTGAACTTCGTGTAGACAAACAGAAGCCTTCCGTCGCGCAGCTTGATGAAGTCCCCTTCGGAGTTGCGTGGGTTGTCCGGCCCCGGCGGCAGGAGCCGGATGCGCACGACCCCCTCGCTTCGGATCACATCGGGCGATTCGGTCTGGGCGAAGGTAAGAGGCATCATCAGGGCGACCAACGTGCATGACACGAGGGCTTTGCAGGTGGCGATGGGGTGCGGCATGGGTTTGGGCCTCCGGCAGGGCGGCTGAGAATCGACGGCCGTCAGGATGGCGGCAACGACGCGGATCAATGGCACCGGTCGAGCAGGTGACTTCGCCCCCGGGACAAAAAAACTCATTCGCCGTAGCGGACCGTGCGTCCTGCGTGGATACCCGCGAGCCGGTCGCCCGAAACCCCGCAGGGCCTGGATGCCCGAACCCCGTGACGCAAATTGGCGGGAAGGTCTCGCCTGGGGGAAGGGACAACTGTAAACGGTCTTACTGGCGCGAGGCGCTCCTCCAGCGCTCTCCGCCCATACCGATGAGGCTCGAATAGAGAGGAAACTGGCGATGCAGCGACGTCCGGCGACAGCGGTCGTGGTGTTCACATTGTCCCTGTTCACACTTCTACAGGGCGCCTATGGCGCAGACTGGCCCGACTTCCGCTATGACTCGGCGCGTAGCGGGGTCAGCCCGGATCAACTACAGTCGCCGCTTAACCTACCATGGGTCCACGCCTCGCGCCACGCCCCGAGGCCCGCCTGGCCGGAGCCAGGGCGTGAGCTGAACCGCATCGAGTTTGATTACGTGTACCATGTGGCCGCAGCCGATGGTCTGGTGTATTTCGGTTCATCGGCCGATCATCAGGTGCACGCGATTGACTTGGCCACCGGACAAGAGCGCTGGAGCTTCTTCACCGAGGGACCGGTGCGCTTCGCTCCGTGCGTCTCAGAGGGCCGCGTTTTCGTGGCCTCGGACGATGGGTGCCTGTACTGCCTGTCGGCAGACAAGGGCGAACTGGTGTGGAAGTTCCGCGGCGGCCCCGGGCCCGAGAAGCTGGCCGGCGTTGAGCAGATCATCTCGCGCTGGCCACTGCGCACCGGCGCGGCCGTCCGGGACGGTGTGGTCTACATCACCGCGGGGATGTGGCCGGCCGAGGGCATATTCGTCTATGCGCTACGGGCCGAGGATGGTCAGGTCATCTGGTGCAACGATACCAGCGGGGAGCAATATCTGCCCCAGCCCCATCCGCCCTCCATGTCCATGACGGGCGTAACGCCCCAGGGGCCCATCGTCGTGTACCAGGACCAGATCATCGTGCCGACGGGCCGGAATGTCCCGGCGGTGTTCGACCGCCGGTCAGGCAAGCTGCTCTACTACCATTCGCGCCCGAACAGTTGGGGGAATCGCTGGGGTGGCGCATGGGCGCTTGCCTACGGCAAGCATTTCCTCAACTGGCGCGCCCACATCGGCCCGGACATTGACGTCCGGGAGGGCGAGTCGGAGCCCTGGCCCCAAGACGGCATCGCCATATTCGAGCGCGCCAGCGGCAAGATTAAGCGTGAGTTGGTCGGAAAGCTGCGGGCGGCCGTCCGAGGCGACACGCTGTTTGCTTCCGGATCGGGGCAGATCAGCGCCTATGGGTTCAGTGCTTTGATAGGGGGCGCAAAGCCGGACAAGTGCGTGACATGGCAGACGCCTCACGAGCGGGCCTACTCACTCATCCTCGCGGGGGAGACCGTGCTGGTTGGCGGCAAGGGCACGGTGACGGCGCTCAGGGCCGCGGACGGCAAGCCCCTGTGGAAGGGGCAGGTCGACGGTCAGGCTCGCGGGCTTGCCGCCGCCGATGGCTCTGTCTTGGTGAGCACCACCACGGGCAAAATCGCCTGCTTTGGCCCCACGAAACAGGATGCCCCGGCCACAATCGCGCCCGACCCCGTCGGCCCGCCGGACAACGCCCTTGCGGGAGCCGTGGCCGACGCAGCCGCCGACATACTCGACCAGACGGGCGTCACCCACGGGTACTGCCTCGTGGTGGGGGATTCGGATGGCCGACTGGCCTTCGAACTCGCCGCGCAGTCCAACCTCAATGTAGCGATGCTCGAGCCTGACCCCACGCGAGCCCAGGCCCTGCGGCAGTCGCTTGAGGCCGCCGGCGTCTACGGTGTTCGCGTCACCGTGCATGTGGGTACCATGCAGCAGATGCCCTACGCGGAATACCTGGCCAATCTTGTGGTCCTTGCCGGTGCAGACGCGGCCGCCCTTTCCCAACAAAGCGCCGGCGAGCTGTACCGCGTGCTGCGCCCCGGCGGGGGGACCGCCTACATCGCTACCCGCGGGCCTAAGGGCCCGCTGCCGGCTGCAGCAATCCGACGGTCGTTGGCGCTCGCACAGGTCCCGGCAGACGAGATCACCGGCAGCGACAGCGCGGTCAACGTAGTTCGTGGCCCGCTTTCCGGCGTGGGCTCATGGACCCACCAGTATGCCAACGCCGCGCGGACGGGATGCTCCGAGGACAGCGTCGTTCGTACGCCGTTGAAGCTGCTGTGGTTTGGCGGCCACGGACCCAGCATGATGGTCAGCCGCCATTGGCGCGGCCCGGCCCCGCTCTCGAAGGACGGCCGTCTGTTCGCCATCGGCCAGCACAGCATCCAGGCTCTGGATGCCTACAACGGACACGAGCTGTGGTACCGGGAGTTGAAGAGTGCCGGCCGATTCCCCATCAGCGGGAAGGGCGGCAATGCCGCACTGGATGACACCGGCCTGTACGTCTCGACAGGCAGGACCTGCGTGCGCCTTGACCTTGACTCGGGAGAGACGCTCCGCGAGTACGAAATGCCGCCGCCGCCGGTGGGCATGGCGGACGAAGACGCCGAAAAGCTCGGCTTCAGCTACGTCGGATTGGTGTCCAACGTCCTGTTGGGCACCATGGGCGACCCCAAGCAGGGCAAGTTCTTGTTCGCCCTCGACAAGCACACCGGCCACCTGTTGTGGCGGTATGATGCCACACGATCCGTTCATCATGATGCCGTCGCGGCCGCCCACGGCGTTGTGTACCTCATCGACAAGCCCACCGCCGAGCAGTATGCCAGGCTCAAGCGCCGTGGCGAGAAGATGTCGGCAGCCACACGCCTCGTGGCTATCGATGCGGCGACCGGCGAGATGCTGTGGTGGACGGACCGGGGGCTCAACGGGCGCAACGAGCTGCGTCTGGGAGGCGACGTGCTAATCGCTACGGGCGGCAAGCGGATGACGGCCTACAGGGCGGACACGGGGCGGATGCTGTCCTGGCGCGGGGCCTCAATGCGCGGATTCCCCGTCATCGTTGGCGATGTCATCTACGGCGAGCCGAGGGCCTACGACCTGCGCAGTGGCCGAGCAATCACCCGCAAGCATCCGCTGACGGGTGAGGACGTCCCGTGGACCTTCTCACGCTCGTATGGCTGCGGGGCTGTGTCGGCGGGCTCGGAGATGCTGATGTTCCGCTCCAGCACACTAGGCTTTAACGATCTTGCCCAGGACAGCGGGACCCACAACTACGGCGCCGTGCGCGCCGGCTGCTACGTCAACGCCATCATCGCGGGCGGCTTGCTGCTGATGCCCCCGGCGGATGCGGGCTGCACATGCTCCTATAGCTACCAGACCACCGTCGCTTTGGCGCCCACGACCAAGAACGAGGAATGGTCCGTCTTCAGCGCCGTGGGGCTGGGCAAGGGACAGCGCGTGCGCCACGCTATCTTGAATCTGGGCGCCCCCGGCGACAGGCGCGACGCACGCCGCAAGCTGTGGCTCTCGATGCCCCGCAAAGCGGGGCTGAAGGTGCCGGTGAAAATCACCCATGATAAGCCCGGTGAGATGGCGCACCGAATCAACTCGGACTTGCATCCCATCGCCGGCACGGACACGCCGTGGGTTTACGCCAGCGAACTGACGGGCCCTATGACCTTGACCGTCGCTCTGGGCACCGATGAAACCCGGTCCTACACAATTCGGCTGCACTTCTGCGAACTGGACGCCGTCGAGCCCGGTGAGCGGGTGTTCGATGTGAAGGTGCAGGGACGGGTCGCCATTGCCGGACTGGACGTCGCCAAACAGGCCGGCGCACAGCGGACGGCTCTCGTGAAGACGTTGACGGGTGTGGAGGCCGACGCTGAGCTGTCCGTTGAGTTGGTGCCCTCCGCCGGCGCCTCAGCGCAGCACGGGCCTATCATCAGCGGACTGGAAGTCCACGAGCAGTAGGCGACTCACCCGCGCTGCCTAACACCGTGAAGGGGAGCCAATAGGAGGATTCGAGCCGTGAAGGCGAACATCAAGCTGTATCAGCAGACCGGGCTGAAGGCCGTCGAGTACCAGTTGCAGTACCAGCAGCCGGACGGGGGCTACATCTGGGAGGGCTATTCGCCCGACGCCTTCCACAAGCAGGCCTATTCTTGGGGCGCGGGCGGCGCCATTGAGCCCGCACACAAGCTGCTCAACTGGGTCAAGGACAACAAGCTACAGCCCGACGGGCAGCTCGAAGGCTATGGCGGCGACGTGTACAAGATGTCCTGGTTCTTCCAGGGCGCCCACCGCCTGGGGCGGTTCGACCTCACCTATCCCGTGATGTCCTTCCTCCTGTCGTGTCAGGCTCCCTGCGGAGGCCTGCCGTTCTTCGAGGGCGATAAGTACTGCCGCTCTCTGTCCACCTGCTGGGTGGGCGTTTCGGCCCTGTACTTCGGGCGGCTGGATGTGGCGCAGCGGGCGGCCCACTGGGCCATCAGCATGCTGCACCAACAGCCCGAAGAAGGAAGGTTCTACTACCAGACCACACGTGACGGCAGGCTCGTGACCGCGGATATGGACCCGGCGGCCGAGTTCATCGACGTCACCAAGCTCAAGCAGTGCTACTGGGAAGTCGGCCTGCCGCTGCAGCTCATGTGCAGGCTGTACATGGCAACGGGCATCACCACGTATCTGGATTACGGCAAGCAGTTCTTCGAGTTCAACCTGAGCTGCTTCGACGACCGCTTCAGCTACGTGGGAAGCGGCAAGAGCAGCCTTGGCGCGGCGTTGTACTACCTTTGCACCGGTGATGAGCGCGCCCACGACCGTGCCTGCGAGTTCTGTGAGTTCCTCGTCAGCACCCAGTACCCCGAGGGCGGCTGGCGCGATGAGACGGAGCCCGACACTCTGCTCATCTACATCGACCACGCCGCCGAGTTCAACGTATGGCTGCAGGAGGTCAGCGCAGCCCTGGCGGCGGGGGAGACGCGCTGGGGGTAGGGCCTGTAGACCCCAAAACCACGAGCGGGGCTCGGAAGGTGTTCAGCGTCCTGGTGCTGGGGGTGAGAGACCGTCAAGCCGCATACGGTCAGGTCCCAACATTCACGCCTCATGCCTCACGGCAGGACGTCGGGCCGGCCCCGGGCCACCAGCGGCCTCGTGCTCGTCATCGAGTGCCATCGGCGCGTGGCGGGCGGACCCGGCGTCATCGGATGAGGGATGGTAGCCCGACGAACGGCATACACCTCCGATCACGATCTCGCTACGGCGGGATCGTGATCGGAGGTGTTCGACACGGCTCGCGGCGGCTACCCCGAACGCACCCGGCAGCCCCCCGCGGTCTGTTGCACTTGCGCCGCCTGTCCATTCACCACGGCTCTCTCAACCGCCCAGCATGTGTCCAGACTGAAGTCGTCCGGCAGGGCCGCATGGGGCGTCGGGTCGTAGGTGAGCTGTCCCGTGAGGACGCCATCGATGACGCTCATGTCGGCTGTACCCGCCTCGCCCAGCTTCAGAAGCTCCACTCCGTCTAGGTCAACGAAAGTGCCTCCATGGATAAACACACGGGTCGGCTCGCCTTCAGGCCCGATGGCGATGACAGCGGCCTCGGCGTCGGTTCGCAGCCGCCCGTCGGTGCGTACCTGGGCGCTCTGACCGAAGCTAACAAGGTACTGCCACCCATCCAGCTCAACCCTCATGGCGTCAGTGCCCAGGGGCGCTATTGTGGGCGTGCTCGGCTGCTTGACCTGGACGTCCGCCTCAATGCGTGCATCATCGAACCATGCGGTGCCCGGGGCGAAGAACTCCAGCGCCAATGATACGCTCTCAGTGCCCTCCGGCACCGTGGTCGTCATCGAGTGCTCGCGCCAGTCCGCGTGGGCAAACGGGCCGATGCTCTTGTTGGCGAAGGCCTTCCCGCTCTTCCAGAAGTGGACCCTGAGGTTGGCGCCTTTGCCCTCGGGCAGGTCGGTGGTGCGGACCATGGCCCGGACTGTCATTGTCGCGCCCACGGGGAGGGAGAACTGATCGCTGTAGTAGTAGCCGCTGGTCTCGATACACGCACACTTGGCGCCCTCGACGGCGCCCTCCTCGACGATGGTGTGGTTCGGAAGATCCTCGTTCGCCCGAGGGCGCCAGCCCGCCATCCCCGATTCGAAGCCTCCGTTGCGTAGAAACCGTGGGTTGACGTTGGGACGCGGATACAGCAGGGCCGTGAAGGTGGCCGTGTCGGTCGGCTCGGTCTCGACTCTCAGGTACGGGCCATAGCGTTCGGCGCCCGGGTACATCTCCACGTGTGGCGTGACCTGCGCCGAAGACAGCACCTGTCCGTAGACCTGGCCTGTGGTGCGCGAGACGGTGAACACGTCGCCCTGGGTCTCGATGGTGCCCAGCCCGTCGGAGTGGAGCAGGAAGTTGAAGGAGTGAGCCTGCGGTGCAGCCAACTCATCGTGCACCACGAAGAAGTGGGGCTTGATGAACACAATGCTGCGGTCGAACCGCGTCAGGACCATTTGCTCATCGGTGTTGTAGGCTTCCGCAGCCTGCCCCTTGACGTAGTCAAACTGGTCCGCGCCGAAGTATTGGGCGATCCTGCCGCCGGTCCGCTTCACCTGGTCGTGTCCCGGGTTCGGTACCTGAGTGCTGGCGAAGTAGTCCTCATCGGCGTCCAGCACAACCGTGCAGTGCCCCATGCTGCCGAGGCTGAACTTGCGTTCGTTGGGGTCGTAGCGCGAGTGGTAGCCTCGGTCCGGTATCACCCACTGCCCTCCGTAACTGATGACGAAGGCGTTGTGGTCGTAGTGGTTGTGGCCGATGTTGTTCGCATACGGGCCGGACTTGAGGAATAGGGTGGGCGCCTGGGCGTTGAAGCCGTCCCTGAGTGAAGCGCAGCCGATGTCCACGAAGACGGTGGACGGGTTCCACGCGGGCTCAACGGGGTTGAGCTTGTCTTCATCGAAGCGGATCAGGTCGTAGATACCGCTAACAGAGAGAGCTCCGGTCTGCTGCAGGTACCAGGCGGCATCGGTGCTGCCGCGATGGGCCAGCACGCTCATGATCTGGGGATAGCCCGCCGTGGGGCTGCCATCGCTAAAGCATGGCATCTGCTTGGTGTCGGGGGCGAGCAGGCCGATGCAGTATCGGTCCATGGTAGCCAGGTACGGGTGCTCGAACAGGTCGTGCTTGATCCCGGCCGCCTCGAGGCCGTCGAAGGCCTTAGCAAATGAGTCCAGAAGGTAGGTGCCGTACCCGGGGCCCTCGAATGCGCCTCCGTCTTCTCCGCCACGGTCCAGAGACACGCGGATCTTCCTGGTGCATGCGGCCAGCCAGTCATCAGCCGCGGGCTCCTCGGCACGCACGGCGATGGCGCCCAGCGCGGCTCCGCACAGGATCACCGCGTAGCCGTTGGTGTCGGGCGGGTACCGGTCGACTCCCGCCAGACAGGCATTGATGCCCTTGTCGATGATAGCCTGGCGCACCTGGCTTCGCTCAGAGGCGTCCATGGTATCGAAGCACCAGTCGTAGAACATGCCCATGGCGTAGGTGCAGTGCCCCGTATCCAGGCATGCCTGGATGTTGCCGCCCCCGTAGCTCGGGTCTGTCCATTGATCCCACTCGGACAGGTGCAGGGCGATCTTACGCGCGCGGGCCGCATACTGGGTTTCGCCGGTCACCAGGTAGGCGAAGCTCAGGTGCATCAGGCGAGTGGTGATCGAGTCCGCCCGCTCCTGGAACATCGCCGTCCACGGGGGGTAATTGGGGGTGTCGTCATGGCGGGGGGGCGTCTGGTCGGACAGCGTGTACTCCCACAGCCCGGCCGTCTTGTTGCCGGCGAGCGGGATGTTCACCGAATAGCTGTACGCATCGGCCTGCAAAAACCTATCCGCCGCAGCCTTGATCTTCTCCCACGCGCTCTTCGTCTCGAAGCCAAACTTGTTCGGTGTCGCGTCAAAGGCTTTGTCTCTCAGACCCTCGAGCGTCCGGGCATTCACGAGCACGCATGGGTGGGTGGGCTGGCCGGTCGTCATATCATTCCCCTGCTGAGCGCAGCCCAGAGCGCTCAGCAGCATGCACGAGACGCTCATGAGGACCGCCGGTATCGCTGCTCTCATCCTGCAACTCCCTGTACACGTGGATTGGGCACGCCGAGACGCGTGCCGGGGCCGCAGTCTAACCGAGACAGGCCGCCGGGGGCAAGCATGCCTGCTTCGGCGCAGGCACCGGCCTGACCCAACAAGACGGGTGGAATTGGTCTCAGACGCATCCGAGCGTGGCCCTCAGGTCGATGCCGGTGACGGGATGAGTAGCGCCTTCGTTGTGTAGCCTCACCTTGGCGAACATTGATAGCGGCTCCACGGCGAAGGACTTGCCGGAGGTCTTGCCATATCCAACATGCATCTTCTCGGTTTTCATCGGGGCGGTGTCGAAGTGCAGGCCGTCGTGACTTGCGAACACCTCGGCGACCAGGCGAGCGGGCGGATCGGCCTCTGAGCGTCCCTGGACCGACAGGCTGAATGTGTTCAGGTTCTCGATGCCGATGGTGGAACAGGCGTCGAGGTCGGTGGCTTGTCCGGGCGCCAGCTCGTCAAGGGCCATCAGCGGCATCTCAAAGCGAAACGGCGTGCGGGTGGCGAGGATATGCACGCCGATATCCTCACCGGGCCGCGAGATATACCGTATGGTGTGGTACAGGTACAGCAGCGGGGGCTCGAATAGCGCATGGACCTCGGCCATGGCCGAGACGTCCGGGCAGCGCTCTCTCATCACCACGGGGTTGCCCGGGTACTTGTCGAAGATGCGCCCCTCGCGGCTGTAGGCATACCCGATGCTCTCGAGCTTGTGCCACTTGGTGCCCCCGTAGAAGGTGTGGAAAAGACCCTCGTGGTACAGCATTCCGGCTTCAGAGAACCCCCCGTCATCCCAGCTTCCCCATTCGCCCGCGGGAAGTACGGGATTGTCGAAATGCAGCTCCCACGGCCCCTCGGGGTTCTGTGCCGTGGCCAGGCAAAAGGGGCCCTGATCGGGCGAGGTGCCACCGATTGGGTGCTCGGTGTACATCATGTACGTGCCGCGGTTGTTGACCACGGCGCCCATATAGCCGAACTGCTCGATGAGGGGATTATCAGGGTGCCTCTCCCAGGGACCCAAAGGGGAGGAGGCGGTGGCCAGCCCGATGCCCCAGACGCCCTCCTCGGAGCATCCGGAGTACCACATGAGATAGGTATTCTCGCGCTCCTTGATGACGGCGGCGCAGGCGACGTGTCGGGCCTCCCAACTGCCCGGGGAGCCCAGGTCCAGTATGGGGGCATCGCCATGCTTGGTCCATGGCCCCAGCGGGTGCGCGGCGGTGGCCACGCCCAGCCTGTAGGCGGATGGCCCCCAGCGGTCCACGTCGGTGTTGACGCCATGGTAGTACAGGTAGTAGGTGTGCTGGTCCTTGAACGCGTTACACGCCTCGATGACGCTATCGTCCCACGCGCCACGGATGCCTGGTCGGAGGATGGGGTTGGGGCCGGGTACATGGATGAGCGTCTCAAAGGGGGGACGGCTCATGGGTGTGCCTCCCTGTTGCCGGGGCTTCGCGGCCGGGTGTGGCCTAATGCTCAGATGCGCCCGCCGCAATGTCCGGCTGCCTACGCCACAGGCGTTTGGCCGGTAACGCTGCCAAGGCTCAAGTTCGCTGCCGGTGGGGTGTGCCCCTTGCGAGACACGGCTCGCCGCGTTACTCGGGGTCACATGGATCAGTGTCGGGGGCGATGTGCCCACCCGCGTCTGGTTCGGGCAGGAACCCACCCGTGAAGTACAGAATGCTCATGCAGGCCCGCACGTTTGCGACAAGGCTTCATGGAGGGATCAGGGATGAGACTGCTGCGAGCGATGGTGGCCGCCGTTGCGCTGCTCACCGTGGGTGTTGCGGGGGCCGAAACGGTCTACCTGGAGGTTACCAACCCCCTGGGCACAAACCGGCCCGGGGCCGTCGTGGTGGCACCCGCGTCGGTACTGGGGGAGTTTGTGGCGTCGGGGGCATACACCGGGTATGCCCGGGATGCAAATCCGATGCCCGTCCAGGCGGACGACCTAGATGGTGATGGGGGGGCCGAGGAGATCGCCTTCGTGCTGGACCTGGGCCCCAGCGAGACCCTTACCGTCGCCGTTGACACGGAGGCACCCTGGGAGGGCACCCGGTACACGGAGGCCCGCACAAGCTGGCGGTATGAGCAGTACGCTGCTATGGACACGGACAGGATCGCCTACGGCCAGTACGGCGTCTACGCCCCCGTGAGCCTGCCCTCCGGACTGCAGTGGGACTGCTACGGCAAGCGCCCCAAGGCCTGGAGCCTCTGTCTGGACGCCCTACGGACCGTCAATTACCACAACGACAACCCCGTGGCCGTGGACTTCCTCATCGTCGGCAACTCGCTGGGCCTGGGGGGACTGCTCCTGGGTGAGGGACGACCCGTGAACGGGAAGACGGCGCAGTTCAGCCATGAGGTCATCGCCAACGGCCCGGTTCGCGCCGGCATCCGGGTCATCGTCGCCGATTGGACCACCCCCACCGGGGGCAAGTATCGCGGCGTGGCGGACTACATGGTCTACGCCCATAACGACTTCATCGATGCCATGGTCAGCATCGAGCCCGAGGTGGCCAAGGCCGATCACTTCGGCGCGGGGATGATCAAGCTTGACGAAATCCAGCAGTTCCTAGGGAGCAAGACTGAGGGGATCTTGGCCCAGTGGGGACAGCAGGACACCATCGTGGGGGAGACGGGACTTGGGATCATTTTCCCTCCGGGGGACTTCTATGCCTGGCGCTACCTCGAAGACGAAAGCAGCTACGGCTTTCTTCTCTCACCGGATGTTAGGGGTGACCGGATCGTCGAGAAGCACCTGCGCTTCGTGGGTGTGTGGGAGCATGGCGGAATCGCCGACGGGCGCAGCTTCATGGACCACCTGAGGGGGCTGGCTACACGTCTCAGAGAGCCGGTGACGGTGCGGCCCTGAGGCTGTAGCGTCACTAGACTTGACGACTGGATGGGCATGGTTGCGGATGAGGCGCGACTCCGCACACCACCTCGCACCGGCTGACGCGCAGGATGTGCCCGGGCCGACGTGCCCGTTCAAACAACCGCGCCCTTGCTCCGGGAGGTCGGTCTCTGTGGTGAGACAGCCATTTCTCGTGGCCTGTGTGGTTGCCTGGCTGATCGGGAGCGTACTGCCGGGGGGCAGCGCCCCCTCCAACTGTCGCATCTACCTGGCGGGGCAGTACTCCTGGGAGCGCAATTTGGGCTTCTACCTGGACTTCGAGGGATCGAGCCTGGAGAGCCTGCCCGTGATCCTTGGGGTGGCGGATGGCGAGCAATGGCGCTTCTGCTCCCATGCACCCGGGTTCAGCACGGGTCAGGACTACCGCATCCAGGCCACCATTGGGCCGCGGGGCGCCACGCTGGCTCTGGACGGCACGCTCGTGGCCGAGATGCCGTGTGTGTTGAAGCCGTACAGCGGGCCCCTGGAGGTCAATTACCGGCCCCCGTGGGCCAACGAGAAAGGCGACTGGCTCTCCATCGTCAAATCCGCCGGCGTTACCGTGTCCAGAGACGGGGAGCAGCCGGACGTGCGGCAGTTCGACTACAGCGACCTGCACGACAGGCCCATCGCGCTGCAGCTCTTTGAGCCGGGAATCCCACGGCGAGGTGAGATCGACATCCGCCAGGGCGATGCTGTGGCGATCGACGTGGTGTTGCGCTTCGTGTCGCCCGACCTGCGACGCTGGGCGCCCTTCATCGACCGGTACGGTCAGTGCACCTATGCAGCCTGGCCGGAGAAGGTCGGCAACGATGAGGAGTTGAGGGCCGACATCGCCCTGGAAGATTCTCGCCTGGCAGGCATGCCGCCCCCTGACGACCGGGATGCCTACGGTGGCTACACCCGGGCCGGCTGGTCCCAGGAGGCGACGGGGTTTTTCTACACGGTGCTGCGCGATGGCATCCATTGGCTCATCACCCCGGAGGGGAACCCCTGCTATTACCTGGGGGTGTGCAACCTCCCGGGTTCCGGCTGGCCGACGACCCCCGTCAGCGGCCGTGAGATGCTGTTTTCGGAGCTTCCCTCCCGCCAGGGGGCCATGAAGGCCGCCTGGTCGGCCAACCACTGGGGCGGCAGGGACGGCACCGAGTACATCTGCCTGCACACTGCCAACCTCATCCGGAAGTACGGCCCCGAGGACTGGTCGGCCAGGGCTTTGGAGCGCTGTCTACAGCGCGTCAGATGCTGGGGCTTCGCCGGAGGGGGCAAGTGGGGCGCGCCCCCCGATGTGGTCGCGACACCCGTATTGAACCGCGCCGGAGTGCCCGATCTCGTCGAGCACCCCGATGTGTTTGATCCGGCCGTGTGCCAGACGTTCCGTGAATCGCTCGTGAAGCAGGTGACGCCGCGCCGGGACGACCCCTATGTTCTGGGTTGGTCTTTGGGCAATGAGTACCCAGAGATCATCAAGCCGGCAGAGATCAGGGCGATCCTGGCCATGCCCGAAGGTACGCCGGCGAAGCGAGCTCTGATCGACTACGCCATGGAGCGGATCTACGATGGCTCTCTGGCCGGGCTGGCCGACGCGTGGAAGGTAAACGCCGCGAACCGCGCCACCCTGTACTCATCCAACCCCAGCCCGCCCGCGGAGGACATCGAGAAGCTCCGCTGCCACTACGCCGACGCGTACTATGGCTTCATCTACCGCACCGTGAAGAGCATCGATCCCAACCACCTGTATCTGGGCTTCTGGATCGTACCCGGGTGGTGGGTGAACGAATCCGACTGGATCGTGGGCGCGAGGCATTGCGATGTCATCGGCTACGACCGCTACCGGCGTGAGTACCCCGAGGAGCGCCTTACGCGACTGCAGCAGGCCACGGACAAGCCGACCCTGTGCGGCGAGTTCAGCTTCCCGGCCTGGTACGAGGGCGCCCGAGGCTACGGGCGGTACGGTGTGTCGGCAGGGGATGACGCTGAGGCCGGGGAGCTATATCACAACTGGTTGCGCGGCGGGGCCCGGGATCCATATTCGGTGGGGATGCTGTGGTTCCACTATCGCGATCAGGCCCTGACGGGCCGAGGGCCGGGTAGGGGTGAGGAGCTGGTGTTCGGGGAGCACTTTGCCTTCGGGCTCATCACCGAGCAGGACCGGCCCAAGTGGCCCATGGTCACCCGGATGCGCGAAGCGAACCTGCGCGCCCCCATATGGCGGATGCAGGGCGGCAAGTAGCCGTCATGACCCGCCTATAGCCGAAGCCAGTGCCCAAACCCCTGACGGGAGGCAGCAATGCGCTACCTATACTGCGCCCTGCTCGCGTTGTGTCTGCAGATTGCCTCGCCGGCCGCGCCGGAGGCAGTCGAGCGACTGTCGTTGAGCGCCGGGTGGGTGTTCGCCACCGATCCGGAGAACCGGGGTCTTGCCGAGGGGCGTCATAGTCCGCAGTTTGATGATAGCTCTTGGCGTCCCATCCGTATCGATGCCACCTACGAGAGCCAGGGCGTATCCTACGACGGGTATAGCTGGTACCGGCTGCGTTTTGATGTGCCAGAAGAGTGGACCGCAGCGCCGGTGATGCTTGACCTGGGACCCATCGACGATGCCGATGAGACCTACTTGAATGGCCACTTGGTGGGGCGAACCGGGCCGATGGGCGATCCCGCGGTGACCTTCTGGACACACCCGCGGCTGTATGTGCTCGAGCCGGCGGCTCTGCGCCAGGGCGCCGAGAACGTGCTGGCGATCCGCGTATGGGATCAGCGTGGGGGCGGCGGTGTCTATCAGGGGCCGGTATCCCTGTCCAGAACGCACAGTCTGGCGGGGGACGTCGTCCACGTGGCTCGCGAACCATGGGGGCTGCAGGTCGCCATCTCAGGCGGGACGACGGTGCGCCTGCAGGTGTATCCGGAGGGCATCCTCCGCGTGCGCATGGCCCCTGACGGCGTGTTCGGCGACTGGCTCGCCGAAGACGTAGTGCTGGCTGATCCCGAGCCCAAGATGGCCCGCTTCGGTGTACGGGACTATGGCGACCACCTGCGGTTGAACACCGGACGAGTGCGGGTACGCGTTGACCTGCGCCCCTTCCGGCTGAGCTTCCGGGATGCCCGCGGCCGACTGCTCACGCGGCAGTCATTGGGCGCCTGGCGGGCCGCGGGCTGGGTAGGGGAGGGGCTCACCTGCCGCCGCGACGAGCATTTCCTGGGATTGGGGCAGCCCGGCCCGCACATCGACCGCCGCGGGCACATCGCCCGCATGTGGGTGATACACTCCTACCAGGCTGAGGACATCCCTGTGCCTTTCTACCTGAGCTCCGCCGGGTACGGGCTGTTGTTGTGCAACTCCTTTGACAGCTACCTCGGTCTGACGGCGACGCGCCCCGGGGCCGTGGACCTTCGCGTGGCGGGTGGCGAGATGGACTACTTCATCATCCCCGGCCCGGAGCCCAAGGATATCATCTCAAGCTATACGCTGCTGACAGGCAGGTCGCCCCTGCCCCCCAGGTGGGCCTTCGGGTACTGGCAGTCCCGGGCGGGGCATGGGCTCGAAGGATGGGTGAAGGGCACGGTTGAGCGCCTTCGAGAGAATGGCTTCCCCCTTGATGTCCTGCATATGGACGGGTGGAGTGATGGGGACCTGTGGTTCTCCGGGCCGCGGTTCAGTAATCCCGAGGGGCTGATGCGCTGGCTCGACAACCGCGGTGTGAAGCTGTGCATCTGGGAGACGCCCTTCGTCCCGCAGAGATGGCAAATGCACGCCAAGGGCCTCCGAAGCGGCTACTTCGCCCGCGGGGACGATGGCGAGCACTACCCGGTGAACGCCTGGGTGGGCAAGGAGCTCGGGCTGATCGACTTCTTGAATCCGGTGGCCTGCCGGTGGTGGCAAGAAGGTCACCGGCGAGCCATGGACGTCGGCG
>Ga0272441_10006873_pt1 | contig 18793 bp, 17 predicted proteins | sample SSMProp6N_FD_193582 | JGI IMG/M metagenome (GOLD analysis project Ga0272441, IMG submission 193582) | Marine sediment archaeal communities from Little Sippewissett salt marsh, Falmouth, MA, United States - SSM-Prop-6N | ecosystem: Environmental > Aquatic > Marine > Wetlands > Sediment ... | reverse complement strand
CCGCTTCAGGTTCGACACCTGCCCCACGAGCCAGACCTGCGGGAACTCGACCTCCAGCAGGTCGCGGATGCGGCGGGTGAGCGACCAGACGGTTTCGGGGCCGTCCGGCTCGGGTTCCGGCACGTCGCGGGCGTCGAAGAGGATGCTCATGCCGCTGTCATACCGCATCCGGTCGCCGGGTGCAACCGGTTGCGGGTGCGGGGCCTCATGTCTTGGCGTGAGGCCGCCGTTGCCGTTCGGTGTCTCCCGCCTTGGGCCGTTTGGAAAGGTGCCTCAGACCTCAGCCGTTGCCGTTGGCGTTTTTGCCGTTGCCTAATGCCTAATATCTACTGCCGAGTGCCCGCCTTTCACCGCGCTTTTAATTTATATGGCCGTCCGTTGATGGACTGAAAAAAGCCGACAATTCGGGGTGTGTTTTCGCGCGTTTTCGCGCGTTTCGATCAAAAGTGATCAAAAAGTCGCGCGTTTTGCCTTACCCATTTTAACATTTGGGCCCCAAATCGTCCCTGGAGGGCCACAATCGACGATTCGGGGTCCGAAAACGCGCGATTTCGGGGGTGCGCGAAACGGCGTTTTCCTAGAGTATCGATCAAACGCCTCATTCTAACGACGCCAGTTCAGTCGACGGCGTGGCCGGCGCCGAGGAGGTCGGCGGGGGTCAGGTCCTCGTCCTTTCCGGTCTCGTGGGCGGCATCGCGGACGCAGGCGACCAGGGCGTCGACGACCTCCGCGTCGAACTGGGAGCCGGCCCCTTCGATGATGCTGCGGAGGGCCTCGGCCATGCCGACGGCCCGGCGGTACGGGCGGTCGGAGGTGAGGGCGTCGAAGGTGTCGGCGACGGCCAGGATCCGCGCCCCCCGCGGAATGGCGTGCCCGGCGATGCCGTCCGGGTACCCCTGGCCGTCCCACCGTTCGTGGTGGTGGCGGACGAGGGGCAGTTCGCGTTCCAGGAACCGCAACTGTTCCAGGATGTGGACGCCGATGAGGACGTGGTTGCGCATGGCGCGGCGTTGTCGGCCGTCCAGTTCGCCCTGTTTGCGGAGGAGGGCGTCGGGGACGCCGATCTTGCCGATGTCGTGGACGCGGCCGGCCCGGCGGCTGCGGCCGGGACGCCGGCGTCGGTGGCCGAGACGGGCCCGTCGGGCGTCCAGATGCAGGTCCGGTTCCGGCCGGCCGCCTTGGCGGCGTAGAGGGCCTCGTCCACGCGGCGGAGGAGCGCCGTCGGGTCCACCGTGTCACCGAGGTCCGCCACGCCCACGCTGATGGTGACCCGGACGGTGCGGGAACCGTCGGCGATCGGCCGGCCGGCGACGCCGATGCCGTTGTCGCGGACCGCGAGGTGCCACATCCGGCCGTCGCGTTCGGCCGAGAGGTGAACGCGCGGCGTCTCGTCGCAGAACTTCAGGGCGTTGCCGATGAGGTTCTGGAAGACGCACGTCAGTTGGTGCCGGTCGCCCTGGACGGTGGGGAGGGCCTCCTCGGCCCGCTTGCGCTCGCTGACGTCGCGAACGATGCCGATGGCGTGCCACGCCCCGCGCAGTTGCACGGCCGAGAGCGACAGTTCGGCCGGGAACTCGTCGCCGTTCTTTCGCCGGGCCACCAAGTCCAGCGTTCGGCCGACGGCCGGTCCCTCGCCCGATTGCTGGAAGTGGGCGAAGCCCTTGCGATACGCGTCGCGGAACCGGTCCGGGGCCATCAGCCGGTGGAGTTCCTGGCCCAGGGCCTCGTCGGCGGTATAGCCGAAGATGGTTTCGGCGGCCTGGTTCCAGAACGAGACGTTGCCCTCGGCGTCCATCATGACGATGGCGTCCTGGGCGGATCCGGCGATCTTGGCGAGTTTCTCTCGCTCCTCGCGCAGCGCCTCCTCGGCCCGTTTGCGGTCGGTGGTGTTGCGCAGGACCGCCTGGATCGAGACCACCCGGCCGTCCTCGACGACCGGCTTGCCGGTGGCCTCGACGGGGAACGGCTCGCCGCGCACCGGCTGGTGAAGGAACGCGATGGTGCCGGGTTCCTGGTGGCGGACGGCCCGCTCGACGACCTCCCGCGCCCGCCGGCGGTCCTCCTCCGTGGCGATGAACGTGAAGAGGTTGTGGCCGACCACGCGATGCGGCGAAGCCTGCAGCGGAAGTCCGGCCTCGGGGGCCGGGTCCCATCCCACGCGCCGTCCCTTCCCAGAATGTGTCGGTGCCCCGGGTGCGCGGGAAACCGCGGCATGTATCGGCGAATCCGGCCGATGCCTTCAGGGTTTGTGCGGGCGGCGGCAGGGGCTCCTCCGTTGTGGCCCGCCGCTCGCGTGCTATAATGCCCCCATGGGTTCCAAGACGCCGCGCATCCGCAACAAGAAGGCCCGCCGCGATTACGAGATCCTGGAAACCCTCGAGGCGGGGCTCGTCCTGGAGGGCTCCGAGGTCAAGGCCCTCCGCGACGGCAAGGCGAACCTCGACGAGGCGTTCGCCCGCGTCGTCGACGGCGAGGTCTGGCTCTACAACATGCACATCGGGCCGTACAAGCAGGCGGGCCGGTTCGGCCACGACCCCCGGCGGGCCCGGAAACTGTTGCTGAAGAAACGCGAGATCGATCGCTTCCTCGGCAGGGCCATCGAGAAGGGCCACACCCTCGTGCCGCTGGCCCTCTATTTCCGCCGCGGATGGGCCAAGGTCGAACTGGCCGTGGCCCGCGGCAAACGGGAGTTCGACAAACGCGAGGACCTTAAACGCCGCGAGCACCAGCGCCAGATCGACCGGGAACTCGCCCGCCGGCAGCACCGACGGTGAGGGAACACGAATTCCCTCGCGGAGAATACAGTGAATCCCGCGCGGTGGTCCTCCTGGGCCACCGCGCAGACCGGGACCTGCGTAGAGAGGCTCACACGATGCCTCGCGTCAAGCACCATTTTGAACCGGGCCACGTGTATCACCTCACAACGCGAACCCGCACGGGCGAATTCGCGTTCGAGTCGGAAACGGCAAAGAGAATGATCGCCGATGCCCTAGGCTTCTACCGCGGGCGGGGCGATTGGATACTGTATGCCTTCGTCATCATGGCCAATCATGTGCACTGCGTTGCGGGAGAAACCGGAATCGGCTTGAACCGCGTGTTCGGTGCTTTCAAGAGTTGGGTGTCCAACCGTCTCGGTACCGAAACGCAGGGCACCCGGCTGGAGCGACGTTTCGACGATAACGCCGTCCGCGACTGGCGAGAAATGGTGTCGGTCGTGGCCTATGTCCACGAGAACCCCGTGCGAATCGGCTTGGTGCGCGGGCCGGAAGATTACTTCTGGTCAAGTGCCCGGAACTACGCAGGGCTGTCACCGGTAGCCATTGAGGTTGATTTGGCGTGGTGACTCAAGCGCGGCGGGCCAGGAGACCCGCCGCGCGGGAAACGCGAATCCATCGCCGATTAACCCATAAAGTCCCCGGAGAAATCTGCCGATTTCTCCTGTGCCATGACCACGCTAACGATGCCCGAATCGGACGTTCAGACCGCCTTGCCGCCCCTGGAAACGCCTTACGTTTCCGTCGCGCTCCCTCTCGGTCTGGACAAAACCTTCACCTACGCCCTGCCGAAGCCCCTGAGAGGCAAGGTCTGGCTCGGCCAGCGCGTCCGCGTGCCCTTCGGACGGGGCAAGCGGGCCCAGGTCGGCTGGGTCGTCGGCGGTTTCGAGGAGACGGACCTCGACCCGAAGAAGATCAAGGCTGTCAAGGAGACCGTGGACGACGCCCCTCTCCTGACTGACGACCTCGTGGACCTGGCGTTCTGGATGAGCCGGTACTACGTGACCCCCCTGGGGCAGGTGCTCGACGCCATTCTGCCCACGGCCGTCAAGAAGCAGGCCGGCTTCAAGACCGTCCGGTACGTGGAGCGGACGGACAAGCCGGAGGAGGAGGTCGACCGCATCCTCTCGAAGCAGCAGCGGGTGCTGGAGCGTCTGGCGGCGGCCGAGGGCACCCCCCTGACGCCCCGCGAACTGGCGCGCCAGGCCGGGTGCACCTCCGCCGTCATCAAGACCCTCGAAGAGAAAGGCCTCGTGCGGATCGTCAGCCGAAAGGTCGAGGACTTCCCCCGCAGCGACTTCGTCGACCTGGACCAGCCCCAGGCCGTCCACCTTACCGCCGAACAGGCCCTGGCGCTGCAGCGGATCAAGACGCTGGCGGCGACCGAGCGGTTCGGCGTCGTCGTCCTGGAGGGCGTCACGGGCTCGGGGAAGACGGAAATCTACCTGCGGGCCATCGAGGACGTGGTCGACCGCGGGCAACAGGCGGTCGTCCTGGTGCCCGAGATCGCCCTCACCCCGCAGACCATCCACCGCTTCCGCCAGCGGTTCAACCGCGTGGCCGTCCTCCACAGCGAACTGAAGGACACGGAGCGGCACCGGGAGTGGCGCGATATCCGCGCCGGCCGGGCCGACGTCGTCATCGGCGCCCGCAGCGCCGTCTTCGCCCCCGTCCCGGACCTCGGGCTCATCGTCATCGACGAGGAACACGAGAACTCGTTCAAGCAGGACGTGGCGCCCCGCTACCACGGCCGCGACGTGGCCGTCATGCGCGGCAACCTGGTGGGCTGCCCCGTCGTGCTCGGGTCGGCGACGCCGAGCCTGGAATCGTTCCAGAACGCCCGGACGCTGGACCATTACCAGGAGGCGCGGCTGTCGAAGCGGATCGGCGGCCGGCCGATGCCGCCCGTCCACATCGTGGACATGCGCGAGGAGGTGGCCGAGCGCAAGGGCCATCACGCCCTCTCGCGGACCCTCGAGAAGGCCATCGCCGAGGCCTGGCGCAAGCAGGAGCAGACCATCCTGTTCCTCAACCGCCGGGGCTTCTCCACCCATCTGTTCTGCGTCCGGTGCGGCTTCGTCGCCCGGTGCCCGGACTGCGACGTCGGTCTGACGTACCACGCCAAGGCCGGCGCGCTCCAGTGCCACTACTGCGGCCACAAGGAGGATCCGCCCGCCGCCTGCCCCGCCTGCGGGGCCGAGACCATCAACTACTGGGGCACCGGCACCCAACGCGTGGAGCAGGAAATCCTCACGAAGTTTCCCGATATCCGCCTGGGCCGGATGGATGCCGACGCCATGCGCCGTCGCGGAGGCCACTCCGAACTCCTGGCCGCGTTCCGCGACGGCGACGTGGACGTCCTCCTCGGGACCCAGATGGTGGCCAAGGGGCTGGACTTCCCGAACGTGACGGTCGTGGGCGTCGTCAACGCCGACGTGGCCCTCAGCCTGCCGGACTTCCGCGCCAACGAGCGGACGTTCCAGTTGATTACGCAGGTGGCCGGCCGCGCCGGACGCGGACCGAAGGGCGGCGAGGTGTTCGTCCAGACGTTCCAGCCCGACCACCTGACCATCCGGTTGGCCGCCGAGCACGATTACCGGGCGTTCGCGGCGGACGAACTCGATGCCCGGCAGCGGATGGGGTACCCGCCGTTCGGGCGCCTCGCGCGGATCCTCGTCCGATCGAAGAGCCGCCAGAAGGCCGGCGAGGCGATCCAGATGCTGGCCGGCCGCCTCATGGACCCCGCCCGCGCCGCCGGCATCACCGTCCTCGGCCCGCAGCCCTGCCCGATCGCGAAACTCAGCCGCTACTGGCGGTATCACGTGCTCTTGAAGGCCCCGACCGCCCGGACGCTGCTGCACTTCTTCGACCGGGTGCGCGGCGACCTGGAGGCGCCGGGGGCCGTCCAACTCGCCGTCGACGTCGACCCGCAGTCGACGCTGTAGCGATGTCACCTTTCAAATACACCGGGCGCGGTGGGTCTCCGTACCCACCGCGCCCGAATGACACGTGTAGCCCTGTAGGGTGGGTGTTTGCACCCACCGGTTCACTGCGCGTTACCACACCAGCCGCACGAGCGTCAGGGCGCCCAGAACGAGCGTCAGCACGCCGATCGCCAGCCGAAGATGCCGCCCCGTGATGCATGACGCCACTGGTGACGCCCGTCACGAGTTCCGACAGGAGCACCGCGGGCACGATGGCGAGCGGGAAGGGCGCCCGTCGTGTCGGGGGTTTAACAGGGGCCAGAGGGTTACAGCGCGATCCGCGGGCCGGGCACGTGCTGAGAGGCCACAAACAGCCGCAGCCGCTCTCCCGGGCGCCGGGCCAGAAACGCCTGGGCCTCCAGCGCCAACTGGGCCGTGTTGCAGTCCTGTGACAGGTGGGCCAGGACGACGTTCTGGACCCGGCCGGGCCGGCTCCGTCCGACGACCTCGGCCAGGGCCTCGGCGGCGGCGGCGTTGGAGAGATGCCCGTCCGGGCCGGCGATCCGCTCGATGAGCGTCGCGGGTCGGCCGCTCGCTCGCAGCATTTGGGGATCGTGATTCGATTCCAGCACGACGGCGTCGGCGTCGAGGAGGTGGCCCGTCGCGCCGGTGGGCAGGTGCCCGAGGTCCGTCGCGACGGCGGCCCGCCGACGGCCGCGACCCCGCCCGAGCGTCAGCCGGAACCCGTGACAGACGCCGGGCGAATCGTGCGGCACGGGGAACGCTTCCGCGGTGATTTGGCCCACGGTCACCGCCTCCCCGTCGATGGGGCGGGCGAGGCCGGCCGCCAGGAGTTTCTTGAACCCGCGCATCGCCCCCGTCAGGTAGGCGATGTTCTCGGCCGCCGAGTACAGCGGCACGTTGCCCGCTAGGCAGAACCCGACGGCCGACGACCGGATGTGATCCCCGTGCGTGTGGGTGAGGAAGACGGCGTCGATGTCCTGCGAGCCCAGTCCGATCTCCGAGAGCGCCGCCGTCATCCGCCGGCGCCCCATGCCGGCGTCGACGAGGACGCGCGTCCCGTTGGCCCCGGCCAGGAGCGCGTTGCCCTGGCTACCGCTCGCCAACGGATAGAGATAAGGCTCGGCTGCCATCGATGGTCCCGTGCCTGGTGCGTCGATAATGACTGCCGCGGAGCGATCCTGCATGTCCCGCGCGGCGGGGCTCCCGGCCCGCCCCGCACCACCCACATGGGCGTTTTTGGCGCGGCGGCCCAGCAGAGCCGCCGCGCGGCATACAGGATCTTACCGCACCGTCGCCGGATCGCGTTCGCGGTCGCTCAGGACGACGTCCACGTCGACCGCCTCGGCCAGCCGCGGCGTCCAGGCCGCCAGCGCCACCCGTTCCGTCCGCCAGTGGCCACCCAGGATAACACCTGTGCCGGCGGCTGCAAGCTCCGACAGGTCGTGGTACTTCATTTCGCCGGTGACGAAGGCCTGGGCGCGGGCGCGGCGCAGAGCCCCGGCCATCCTGCCGCCGGAGCCTGTCAGGACGGCGGCGCGCACAACAGGCGCGGCCGGGTCGCCGGCCAGACGGACGCTCTCGCACCCTAATGCCTCTTTCACCTTATCGGCGAGTTGGCCGAGCGTTCTGGAATCATTTATCGGACCTACCCGGCCGAGGCCGGCCGGCGGCCCATCGCCCCCCTGCCCCGGCGGCGAGCCGACCGACGCCGCGTCCAGGCGGTAACAGTCGACGACCGGCTCCTCGTACGGATGGGCCCGCACGACAGCCGCCAGGACGGCCCCGAGGTGGGCCTCGCCCACGACCGTTTCGAGGCGGCGTTCCGCGACGCGGTTGGCTTTGCCGACCTCGCCCTCGGCGGGCGACGCCCCCTGCCCCGGCCGGAACCGGCCCGTGCCGGCCGACTCGAACGCCACCTCCGTATACGCGCCGACCCGCCCTGCCCCGGCGGCGAAGGCGGCCTCGGCCACGGTCTCGGCGGCCGCCTCCGGCGCGTAGACGACCACCTTGTACCGCCGCGGCGCGGAAGCGGGCTCGAGCGGCTCGGTGTCCGTGAGGCCGATCCTGTCGGCCAGCACGTCGCACAGGCCGCCGCGCGCCGAATCGAGGTTTGTGTGGGCGGCGATGACGGCCCGCCCCGCCGCCGCCAGACGCAGCGCCAGCCGGCCCTGCACCGTCGCCGTCGTCAGGCGGTCCACCGGTTGGAAGAGGAGCGGATGGTGCGCCAGCACCACGTCGGCGCCGACGGCGTCGGCCTCGTCGCAGACGGCGTCGGTGACGTCCAGGGCCACCAGCACCCGCCGGACCTCGGCCCCTGCGTCGCCCAGCAGGAGGCCGACGTTGTCCCACGACTCGGCCAGGCGCCATGGGGCCAGGCGATCGACGGCAGCCAGGATGTCGCGGACGGTGGTCACGATTGGCTCAGTCTGTGCGCGGCGGGTCTCCGCACCCGCCGCGATGCATTGTTCGTGGCGCCGGGTGCCACTGGCGGCTTGCCCGCCAGTGCCACCTGAACGCGCGTCAAACACTGGCTGACAAGCAGCCAATGGCACCTCGCGACGTCCCGCTCACGCCAGCCACTGGGCGAGCAGGCGGCGGGAGAGGGCCAGGCCGGACTTCATCGCATCGAGATTGGCCTGATACGTCGGGTCGGCGTGGTCGATGGCCAGCGCCGCCGCCACGCCGAGTTCGCGGGCGCGGTCGAGCAGGCGGCGCCAATCGACCTCGCCGAGGCCCGGCAGGCGGTACCGCCACCAGCCGCCGCCCGGCCGCAGAATCCCGCAGTCCTGCCGCCTGAGGGCCATCGTCTCGGCGTCGCGGACGGGCAGGTGGACGATCTTCTCGGCGTAATCCGTCAGGGCCGACACCGGGTCGATGCCCTGCCACCGCAGCGGGCCGGGATCCAGGGCCAGGCCGACCGCCTCGGAGCGGACGTGCGTGAAGAGTTTCTCCCAGAGTTCGGGGCAGAACGCGGCCCCGGCGGGCACGTCCGGCCGGTCGCGGCCGACGTGGGGGTCGGTGTCGATCGCCAGGCGGACGTCGCCCGCTTCGGCCGTCTCGAGGATCGGTTCCAGGCGGCGCGCGGCCTCGGCGATCGCGTCGCCGGCCGTCATCGCGGGCGACCGCAGAATCGGCAGCCGCACCACCGGCACGCCCAGCACGCCGGCCATCTCGACGACGCGGCCGAGGTGGTCGCGGGCGCGGCCGGCCCGGTCGGCGTCGGCGTCGAGGAGGGGCACATCGCAGGCGAGGCAGGCGGCCTGGAGGCCGGCCGAGTCCAGGGCGGCGAGGAAGGCGTCGCGGCCGGGGCCGTCCAGACCCGCCACCGCCACGGCGGAGCCGTGGTGCCAGGTCTCGGCCCCTCGGATGGGCGGCGCGGGGAGGTCGACGGCGCCGAACCCGGCCTGGCCGGCCCACCGGAGGACCTCCGGCAGGCCGACGTCTCCGAAACATGACGTGCACACACCCAACCGCACGGTGCGTTCCTCGGCGGTGCCTTTGCAGTGGACGGGTCCGGCCGGGCGGCGCGACGGCTCCCCTGCCCTGATCCCTGGCCGGAGGGAGGACGCGCGGGGGCTACATGCCCGCCGCCGCCGGCGCGGCCGCTTCGGCCGCCTCAGCCGGCGCTGCGGCTTCGGGGTTGCGGGCGATGGCCCACACGTTTCCGTCCGGCGAGGCGAAGTACAGCACGCCCGTCCCCGTTTCGTTGGTGCCGAACCGCGTGCCGCTCCGCAGCGGAATGGCGAACCGTTCCTTGCCGCTCGTGCGGTCGATGGCCAGCACGTCGTTGCCGCCGCCCATGACGTAGACGGTATCGGCGTCGGCGGTGATGAGGTCGCGGCCCACATCGAGCCGCCACTGGACCTTGCCGGTCGTCGCATCGAGCACGGTGAGTCCGGCGTTTTGGGTAAACAGGAAGATCTGTTCGCCGAAGGTGTAGGGCGGCTTGCGGATCGGCTCGCCGGCGTTGTAGCGGCGGTTGGGAAGTTGGTCCCATTCCAAAGCGCCGCTGGCCCCGTTGAAGGCGTACAGGCTGTAGTCGGTGCTGCCGACCAGGACCATGCCGGTGTCGGTGAGGCGGAGATCGGCACGGACGGCGCCCTCGGTCTGATACTGCCAGACGATCCGCCGCATGTTCTGGGCGGAGGCATAGACCATGCCGTTGTGGCCGGCAAAGTAGACCCGGGCGGCGTCGACGACCGGCCCGGCGGTGACGGCGCCGTCGGTCCACCGGCCCCAGGAGACGAGGTCCGGGCGGAGGCTGACCGCCTGGAGCCACCCCTTGGCGTCCGGCACGAAGACGTGGGCCCCGTCGGTGGCGGGCGGGCCGGACGGGGCGAAGGCCAGTTCCAGGGTCTGCTGTTCCTCGGCCAGGAATCGGGCCAGTTCGGCCTCGCGGCGTTCGGTGCGGCTGATTTCGGCCGTCACGTGCCGCCGGGCCGCGGCCGACCCCGGCCAGGCCGACGGCAGTTGGACGGCCTCTTCCTCCTCGGCTTCTTCCTCCTCCTCCGGCTCCGTCGCGGCGGCCTCGGCCGGCCCGGGCGTCAGCACTTCCTCCACGATGTTCTCTCCGTCGGTGCCCCGGAACCCCATCAAGCTCGTCGTGGTGACGAACCACAGTTGGTCGCGGTGGATGGCGGGCGGCCAGAGGGTCACGTCCTCGCCGGCCAGGTCGGCCGACCACAGCCGGAGCCCCGATTCGGCATGGAGGATGTACACGCGATGGTCGGACCCGTGTAGGAGGACGTAGCCCCCGCGGACCCAGACGTCCACCACGTGGGTGTTCGGCGCCAGCGACGCCTTGCTCTGCCATTGGACCGTCATGGCGTTGGTCGTAAGCGAGGCCGGGGCCAGCGGCGGCGGCGCCCCTTTCCCGGTGCCGACCGTCTGCGCACATCCGCCGACCAGGACGGCTCCCAGGCCGACCGCCAATGCCATCGCCGCTGCCCACGCGCGTGTTGCGTGCTTCATCCTTGGCTCCACGTCCTGCCCTCTCGTGCTAGGTTTTGTCTGGCGAATCGAGTCTGGCTTCGAGCGGCTGCGTTTGCCCCTGACGGCACCGCCCTGCATCGACGATTCCGAATCGAATCGTCTGCGTCGGTCCCGTTGGCCGGGCACCTTCGCTCGCCCTCGGGCCGACGACCGAGGCGTCGGACAGCCCCTAGAGGTAATTCGCCAGGTTGACGTTGGTCTGACGTTCGAAGCGGTTCAGCCGCTCGATCCGCTCGATATCGTCCTGAATCCGGTGGGCGAGTTTGAAGACGTACGGCTTGCCCTGCAGCCGATCGTTCAGGTCGGCCAGCATGGCGTCCCAGCGGCCGTCGTAGAGTTCGTCGCGGAGGCGGAGGAGCATAACCTCTTCCTCCGACAGGCCGGCGACGAACTTCGCGGCCCGGGTGTCGGCCTCGGTCTCGGCCGGCGGCTGGGTTCGTTCGCGCTTGCCCACCGCGCTGCCCCCTTTCCGTGGGGCCGCTTGCTCCGACCGGCGTCCGGCCAGGGTCGGCGGCCGCCCGTCGCCCGACCGGACCCGCGTGTCTGCCCGCCGACGCGCCGCGCCGCAGCCGGACCATCGGCCGGCTCCGCCTGCGCGCAGCGCTACCTGGACACGACGTAAGGTAGCAAGGCCGTCCGCGGCGTCAACCTTTTTCTGGACAAGGGGTTCCGAAAGCGCGGCCGGCCCGCCGCGCCGGCCCCGGGCCGTCCGGCCGGACAAGCCGGCCTGGGCGGGCGCGGCCGTTGCCCTTGAACCCCCTCGGACACCCCAAAAACGGGCCGCCCAAGACACGTCCTGAGCGGCCCAAGCGCTGGGATGGGACTTCAGCCCTATTGTCGGTCCGCAGCCGCGAAACTTGACCCGTAAAGTCAGGACAGCGAACGCCGGCGGAAAACCAGGGCCCCGACCGCCAGGGCCGCCGCCGTATACGCCCCCGCGTACAGCGCCGACAGACCCACCTGGGCCCACGCCTCGGCCCACGCCTCGGCCCCCGCCGCGCCTTCCTTGAACGGCGTCAGCATGGTATGGCTGAGGTAGCGGTTCAGGTTGAAGATCTCGAGGAACGGCACGAGGGTGAGGACGACCTCGGCGACCGCCCGCGCGGGCGCCGTCGCCGTCCGCGTCGCCTGCTCGAGGAACACGGTCAGGTGCCCGACCACGAACACGCCCAGCGAGAGGGCCACGCTCGCCGCCACGGAAAACCGCGCCGAGAGCGCCGTCGCCACCGCCGACAGGACGCCCACCTGCAGGATCACCAGGACCAGGCCCGGCACGACGGTCAGGGCCTGGTGGACGCGGCGCCACCAGAACGCCTCGACCTTGGCCCCGATCCCGCCCATGGTGTATGGCCGTTCCACAACCCCCACGTCCAGTTCCACGCGATAGTACACGCAGACGGCAAGGATGAGCCCGAGGCCCGCCACGGCCACGAGGACCGCCGCCATCGCCCCGAGGTACTTCGCCAGGATGAAGGTCCATCGGCCACCCGCCTTGGCGAGGATGGTGTGGGCGGTCTTGGCCTCCACCTCGCGCGCCACGCCCGTCGCCGCCGCCAGCAGGCCCACGAGCATCGCGAAGACGAGGACGAAGGACAAGCCAAGGTCTTTATACATATCCGTGTCATGCGAAAATGTAAATAAGGGAAGATATAGCGTGACCACCAGCGCCGCGGCCCCCACCGCCAGCAGCAGGTAGTAGAACGGCTGGCGCGTCGTCTCCCGGAACGTCGTCAACGCGATACCCGTCAGCGCTCTCACCGCTGTGCCCCTAAAACGCCACGGCGAAGCCGTCGAAGTGGCCCGTGGGCGGCTCGGCCCGGATGTCCGCCTCGCGGATGTACGACGCCATCGCCTCCCGCACGTCCGACAGGAACCCCTTGACCTCGGCCTCCGGGCCCTCGACCACGACCTCGACCCGGCCGTCCGGCAGGTTCCGGACGAAGCCGCCTACCCGTCGGCGGTCGGCCAGCCGCCGGGTGGTGAACCGGAACCCCACCCCCTGGACCGTTCCGCGGAACCAGGCGTGCCTCCGTGTCGTGTCCATGCGAGCCCCTGGCCGGACCGCCCGTGGATTATAGACCGCCCCGCCGTGGTCCACAACGGCTTTTTGGGTTGACCTTGGCCGGCCTCGCGTCAGAATGGGCCCATCGGAGGTAACCGTGAGGCCGATCCTCGCCGTGGCCAACCAGAAAGGCGGCGTCGGCAAGACGACGACGGCGACGTCCCTTGCGCACGGGCTGGCGCTGGCCGGTCGCAGCGTGCTCCTGGTCGACCTGGATCCGCAGGCGAACGCCACGAGCGGCGTCGGGCTGGAACCCGTGCCGGAGAGCCCCGTCTTCGGGGGCCCTGCCCTGGCCGACGGCATCCGCGAGACGCCTTGGGCCGGTGTGTGGGCCGTCCCCGCCGGGTACGATCTCCAGGCCCGCTCGGACCGGGGTCTGCCCCGTGCCGGCGACCTCCGCGACGGCCTGACCGCCGTGGAGGACGGCCGGTTCGACGCGGTTCTTGTCGATTGTCCCCCGTCGCTGGGTCCGCTGACGCAGGCGGCCCTCGCCGCGGCCGGCGGCGTGCTCGTGCCGATCCAGTGCGAGTACTACCCGCTGGAGGGCCTGGTTCAACTGCTCCACGCCGTCCGGCATGCGGCGGACGCGAACGCCGGCCTGCGTGTGAGCGGGATCGTCCTGACGATGTACGACCCGCGGGCGGACCTGGCACGGGAGGTCGAGGAGGAGGTCCGCTCGAAACTGGATGAGCCCGTCTTCGAGGCCGTCATCCCGCGGGACCCGGCCGTCTCCGAAGCCCCCAGCCACTGCCGGAGCGTCATCGATTACGCCCCGCGGTCACCGGGCGCCCGCGGCTACGTCGGCCTGACGCTTGAAATCCTCGACCGCGGGATCGTCCCGTAACGTGCGTTTGACCGCGAAGGAGCCAGCCATGGCCAAGAGCCGACTCGGACGAGGCCTCGACGGTCTCCTGAAAGCCCGTGCCCCCGTGCCGACGGCCCAGGTCGCCGAACCTGCCGGGCCCACCACCACGGTTGGGGTGGAGCGGGTCGACCCGAACCCGCACCAGCCCCGCCAGGCGATGGACGAGGCGGAACTGGAGCACCTGGCGGCGTCCATCCGCGAGCACGGCATCCTCCAGCCGCTCGTCGTGCGACCGCGAGGCGACCGGTACGAACTGGTCGCGGGCGAACGCCGGCTGCGGGCGGCGCAGGCGGCAGGCCTCGCGGAGGTGCCCGTGGTGGTCCGCGAGGTGCCCGACGAGCAGATGCTGGAACTCGCGCTGGTGGAGAACCTTCAGCGGCAGGATCTGGACCCGATCGAAAAGGCGGAGAGTTTCCGGGCGTACCTGACCTCGACCGGGCGGACGCAGTCGGCGGCCGCCGAGCGGCTTGGGCTGGACCGCAGCACCGTGGCGAACATGATTCGACTGCTGGATTTGCCGGAAGAGGTCCAGCGGATGGTGCGGGAGCGGCTCCTGGCGATGGGCCATGCGCGGGCGATCCTGGCCGTCGACGGGGCGAAGGCCCAGGTCCGCCTCGCGGAGAAGGCGGTCCGCGACGACCTCTCGGTCCGGCAGGTGGAGGCGCTGGCCGCTGGCGGTGGGACGAAACCGAAGACGCGTCGGCGGGCCCCGGCCAAAAACGCCGAGGTCCGCGACCTGGAGCGGCGCCTGCGGGAGGCCCTCGGGACGAAGGTCAGCGTGGAACCCGGCCGCAAGCCCGAGACGGGCCGGATCGTCATCCAGTTCTACAACCGGGACGATCTGGAGCGGATCCTGGAGCGGCTGGCTTAGAGCCTATCCGAATACCCGCTCGTCGGCCCGAGGCCGAGCGAGCCGGCCGAAGCCAGAGGGTTATGCGGATAGGCTCTTAGGGGGGTGTTTCACGTGGAACATACGCCGGCCGATGAGGGACCGACCGGCCGGTGTTCCACGTGAAACGCTCCAAAGAATGGCCCGACCTTGGCCGGAAACGGCCCTCACGCTTTTCGGTCGCCGTCCGGCCCGTACAGGCCCCGCTCGGCGATGTAGGCCGCCACGCTCGCGGGGACGAGGCCCGTCACCGGCTGCCCGCGTCCCAGCCGCCGCCGGACCTCCGTGGCGCTGATGGGGACCTGCGGTGCCGGCACGCGACGCGAAAGGAGGCCGTCGACGGCCTCGGACCCCACGGCCCGGCGCAGCGGCCCGAGGTCCGCGTCGCCGCACCCCGGCCGAGGCAGGAGGGCCGGCGGTGCCAGCCGGAAGATGCCCCGCACCTCCCGCCATGTGTGGAGCGTCGGCAGGTTGTCTTCGCCGACCAGTAGGGCGAGGTCGGCCTCGGGCCCCAGCGAATCACGAAGCCGCTGAAGCGTCAGAACCGTGTAGGACGGCTCGTCGTGGTCGACCTCGATCGCCGACGCCTCAAAGCGGGGCACCGAGGCGGCCGCCAAGCGGCACATATGCAGCCGGTCGGCCCCCGCCGCCGGACGGTGCCGAGGTCGATGAACCGGGGCCGCCGACGGGATCAGGAGCAACCGGTCCAGCCGAAGATGGTTGAAAGCGTACAGGGCCGGGATAAGATGGCCCAGGTGAATCGGGTCGAACGTCCCGCCGAGGAGGCCGATGCGGTTCATGCGGCGTAGTATGCGAGCGGCGGGGGGACCTGTCAAGCATCGCCTGCCGGGAGAAGAGTCCATGCAGCCCACGTGGCGACGCGCGGTGATCGATCTGGTCGCGCTCGGGGCCTTGGCGGTCGTCGTGGCCGGTGCCGGTCGCGCCGCCGCCGGGGAGCCCGATATCCAGTTCGTCGAACCGGAGGAGGCGCGCTCGGCGGACGACGGCTCCAGCCCGTTCTCGGCCGCGAGCCGCAAGGGGCCACGCCGCGCCGACGCCGTCCCGGGTTACGCGGAACTCTCGAGCGGCCTCAAGGTGCCGGGCTACATGTACACGACCCGGGCCAAGCGGCTGAAGATCTATAATCTCCAGCGCCAGATCTACGAGTACGTTGCCGTGGCGGCCGTCAAGGAAATCGAAGGGGTCGTCGAATGGGCCCGCGTCGACAAGCAGTGGCGGTTCAAGGAGGCCGGCAACACAGAAAAGGTCTACACCGGCAAGTCGTATCCGGTGCGGATGCTGAAATGGCGGCTGGTCCTGCGGAACGAACACGAGATCGTCGGGCACATCCTCGGCCAGCCGCTGTACGTCGAGCACAAAGGGACGCCCGAGCGGTTCATCCTTCACAAGCGGCAGAAGGGTCCGCTGGGTGATACGCTCGAAGACCTGGTCTACGTCCGGCGGGTCGTCTTCGGTCCCCAGGCTTTCAACCAGGCGGTCGACGAACTGGCGGGCAAGGCGGCGTCTCCCGCTGCCGGCCAGCAGCCGTGAACCGATCGCACGAGAAGGGAACCCCATGACGCTCATCTACGTGGACGCGTTCGCCGGGGCGGCCGGCGACATGCTTCTGGGAGCCCTCCTGGACGCCGGGGCCGACGAGGCCGCGCTGCGCCGGCACCTGGCCAGCCTGCCCGTGGACGGGTACGATGTGGAGGTCCGACAGGAGGTGCGGCACGGCCTTCGAGCCACCCGGGCCGACGTCCGTCTCGACCACCACGCCCACCACGCCCATCGCGGGCTATCCGACGTGATCGAAATCCTCGACGCCGGCGATTTGCCGGGGCCGGCTGCGGGGTGGGCAAAGGCCGTGTTCCGCCGGCTCGCCGAGGCCGAGGCGACGGTGCACGGCACCACGCCGGAGGAGATCCACTTCCACGAGGTCGGGGCGGTGGACGCGATCGTGGATATCGCGGGCGTGGCGACGGCCCTGGCGCTGCTGGAGATGGATCGCCTGGCCTGCTCGCCGCTTCCCATGGGGTCGGGATATGTACATGCGGCGCATGGCCGGCTGCCCGTGCCGGCGCCCGCCGTCGTGGAACTCGTCCGCGGGTGCCCGACCGCCGAGTGCGGGGAAGGGGGGGAACGCACCACCCCCACGGGGGCGGCGATCCTCGTCACGCTGGCCGAGGCGTTCGGCCCGATGCCGCCGATGGTGCCGGAGGCCGTGGGCTACGGGGCAGGGGAGCGCGAAGGCGAGCACATGGCGAACTGCCTGCGCGTGGTGGTCGGCCGGGAAAGTGCCACGGGAATAGGCGAAGGTGACACGATTTGGCTCGTCGAGGCCAATCTCGACGACGCCACCGGCGAGACGCTCGGGGCGGCCGCGGAGGCGATGCTCTCCGCCGGGGCCAGGGACGTCTGGCTCGCGCCCGTCACGATGAAGAAGGGCCGGCCGGGCGTGGTCCTGTCGTGCCTGGCCGACGAGGCCTCGCGCGAGGCAGTGGAGGAAGCCGTCTTCGTCCACACGCCGACGTTCGGCGTGCGCCGGCGCCGCGTCGAGCGGACCGTGCTCGCGCGGGCGCACGTGGAGGTGGAGACGGCGTACGGGACGGTCCGCATGAAGGTCGGGCGCCGGGCAGGGCGGGTCGTGACGGCGAGCCCGGAGTACGCGGACTGCCTGCGGGCGGCGGAGCAGGGGGGTGTGGCCGTCCGGACGGTCCTGGAGGCGGCCCGCGTCGCCTGGGCCGGGCGGTCGGCGGACGGCGAAGCGGGAGGGCACCGATGACGGTCCTCGCGACGCTCGTCCCCGTCCTCCTGGGCCTCATCCTGGTGGTGTGGGTCGTGCGGGTGGCGACGGTCTACTCGGACCGGGCCCGGGGGCCGATCCTGTCGGCCGACACGATTCCCGACGTCGGGCCGCAGGGCCTCGTGTCGGTCATCGTGCCGGCGAAGGACGAAGAGGCGAACATCGAGGCGGCGCTGGAGACGTTGCAGGCGCAGGACTGGCCGGACCTGGAGATCATCGTCGTGGACGACCGGTCGACGGACGCGACGGCGGCGATCGCCCGCGGCGTGGCCGAGCGCGACGACCGCGTCCGCGTCGTGCAGGTCACCGACCTGCCGGAGGGCTGGTTCGGCAAGCCGCACGCCATGCAGGTGGGGGCGGCGGAGGCCAGGGGTGCGTGGCTGCTGTTCGTCGACGCCGACTGCCGGCAGGCCCCACACAGCGTGCGGGCGGGGGTGCACTTCCTGGCCGACACGGGCGGCGACGTCCTCAGCCTCTGGCCGGTCCTCGAGATGCACGGGTTCTGGGAGAACACGGTCCAGCCGGTCGCCGGGTCGGTGCTGGCGGCATGGTTTCGTCCCGGACGGGTGAACGACCCCGACCGGCGGACGGCATTTGCAAATGGCCAATATATACTTATGCGTCGTGAGGCGTACGACGCCGTCGGCGGATACGCGGCTGTGCGGAACGAGATGGTTGAGGATATCGCCATGGCCCGCTGCGTGAAACGGGTCGGCCGGCGCCTCCTGAACGCCGTGGGGCGCGACCTGTTCACCACCCGGATGTACGATTCGCTGGGGGCGATGTACCGGGGCTGGGCGCGGATCTACAGCGGCGGGTTCAAGCGGCCGGGGCTGCTCCTGGCCGTCATGGCCGCCACGTGCACGTTCACCCTGGTGCCGTACGTGGCGCTGGCGGGGTCGGCGGGGGCGGTGGCGGCGGGGATGCGGGAAGGGTGGATTCTGGCGACGCTGGGCCTCTCGGCGGTGGTGGTGGTGTGCGTGCTTATCACGATGCGACGATTTTTCCAGTTGGGCCGGGCCAACCCGTGGTGCCTCGTCTTCTACCCGATGGCGGTGGTCCTGGTCCTGGCGTTCGAGGCGGGGGCGCTGGTCCGGGCGCTGGGCCTGGCGGGGGTGACGTGGCGCGGCACGACGTACAAGGCGGGGCGCGTGGCGGGGAAGGGCGGGGCGTAAGGTGTTTTAGCGACAGGACTTACACGGGCCGTGCCGTTCCGGGCCGGGCCACACGCCCCGGCTCGGGCGCGGGGGGCAGTCTTGTCCACCGCGCGGTGCCCAAGACTGGGCGCCGCGCACAGCCTGGCTCACCGCGCGGCACACGGCGGTTGTTCCCGGCCGGACAAGGCCGGCCGGGCCACACGCAGGCAATCCCGCGAGGGGCGAGAAAGGGCGGTTGGAGGTTTGCCGACGCGGCCATGAAATCCGGCCAGCGCCGCCACCGCCCATTCGTATAAGAGG
>Ga0272441_10006872_pt1 | contig 18794 bp, 16 predicted proteins | sample SSMProp6N_FD_193582 | JGI IMG/M metagenome (GOLD analysis project Ga0272441, IMG submission 193582) | Marine sediment archaeal communities from Little Sippewissett salt marsh, Falmouth, MA, United States - SSM-Prop-6N | ecosystem: Environmental > Aquatic > Marine > Wetlands > Sediment ... | reverse complement strand
TTCCAGGTCATCTTCGACTTCTCCCCCCCGCGGTTCAGGTTCCGCTTCATGGCCGGGATCAGAGAGAAAAGTCAGTACGTCCAGGCGGGAAATGCCCTGGCTTTGGAGGAAATATACATTGTGCGATTCTTCTTCAAGAAAAAAAGCGGCAAATACATCTCCCAGCTCCAACTCAGACTTCTGGGCCGAGGCCACGTGGAGAATGGCGTTTTCCATTACACTCTGAAAACCCTCGGACTGCCCGGGGTCTCCATCTTCCAGGTACGGGATGCCGTCTGAGTCAAGAAACTCCTTCAAGGAACGCTGCAGCCCTTCCACGTCTCCGCCGGTGCTCTCCACAATGTCACGGCCCTCCTGAAAAAACAGAGCCGCGTAAAGCACATGTTCCGGAGTCATGTATTCATGCCTCCGGTTCCGGGCCTCGTTAAAGGCCGCGCTGAGAACCGCGGTAAGTGATTCGCTTATTTTCATTGCTTATTCCTGATTGGAAAGTCAGAGGTCAGGCGGGCTCACACGTGCAACGCAGGGGGAATTCCCGCTTGCGGGCGCGGCGGTGTACTTCGCCGGCCTTGGTCCTGGCAATATCCAGTATATAGGTGCCGCAAACACCCCGGCCCTGGCGGTGTACATCCAACATGATACGGGTCGCCTCGGCCGCGGGTTTGTGGAATACGGAAACCAGGACGTCCACAACGAACTCCATTGTCGTATAGTCGTCGTTGTGCAACACCACCCGGTACATACGGGGACGGCTCACTTCCCGCCGGATATCGGCCAGGGGAGAAGCGAACCCGGGACCGGGCTTCGATCCGTCTGAAGGCATGGAAATTACTCTCTTTGTCCGGGTTGCGCCCGGCGCCCGGCAGGCGCCTGGATCGCTTCTCCGGAACCATTAGAATTATAACATCGGGTCTCCTTGGTGTCAAAAATGGCCGCCTTGACTAACACCCGGGATTCTGACAACATAAAGCCTCATGAAAGGCTGGCTGGGCAAAATTCTTACCGTAAACCTCGATACCCGGGAAACCGGCGTGATTACTCCGGATATCCACACCTATTCCCGATTTATCGGTGGACGCGGTATGGCGGGATTTTTGCTTGCCCCGGAGATCACGCGACACTGGCGGGATCCGGACCTGCCCTTGATATTCATGACCGGCCCACTAGTGGACACGCTGGCCCCCACGCCGGGACGTATGACCATAATGTCCCGATCGCCCCTGACCGGAACCATCTGCGACGCATCGGTGGGTGGTGGTTTCGGGGTCCAACTGAAGCGTGCGGGTTGGGACGGCATCCTGATCACCGGCCGTTCCCCCGGACTATGCGGCATCGACATCCATAACCGGGAAATCCGCATTGTCGGCGCCGCAGAAGTCGCGGGCAGGTCTCCAGGAGAAGTCCATCGCCACCTGGGAAATCAGGGCTCCGTGGCGACAATCGGCAGGGCCGCGGAAAGAGGCGTCCGTTTTGCCGGGATCGTGGTGGACGGCCATTACTTCGCCGGGCGTGGAGGCCTCGGACTGGTCATGTCTTCCCGCAATCTCAAATTCATCCGTGTGAGAGGGGATGGTCACACTCCGGTCGACGACTCCCGGGAACTGAAGGCGGCCAGGAGTGATATCCTGCGCTTGAGTGCCGCCTCGCCGGTTCTTCAGGGAGACCTGGGAATCCGGACTTTCGGCACCGCCGCTCTCTTCGATCTCATGCACCAGCGGCGCATGATGCCCACGGCCAATTTTCGTCATACCCGATTCACCGCGGCCAGCGAGATGAACGCTCCCGCCCTGCATAAACGTTACCATCCCGAAAGTCACGGGTGCGCCGGCTGCCATATCCGCTGCAAAAAGAGGGACTCCCGCGGACGCGGGCTGCCGGAATTCGAAACCCTCTCGCATTTCAGCGCCCTGCTGGAGAACAGGGATATGGAAACGGTGATGGAAGCCAACCACATATGCGGGGAATCCGGCATGGACACCATTGAAGCCGCGGCCACGCTGGCCTGCCATTTCGAACTCCTCGGACGCTCTCCCGGGACGGATGAAATCCCGGAGTTGTTGCGGTCCATGGCCGACGGGAGCAGGCCCGACCTGGGCGGCGGTGCGCGCCGCCTGGCCCTGGCCGCGGGACGGCCCGAAGCCGCCATGACCGTCAAGGGTCAATCCCTTCCCGCCTACGATCCCCGGGGAGCCTATGGCATGGCCCTCGCATACGCGGTTTCCACCCGGGGAGGATGCCATCTGCGGGCCTATCCCATCAGCCATGAAATCCTCCGCAAACCCGTTGCCACCGACCGGTTTTCCTTCAGCGGCAAGGCGAGGATGATCAAAATCGCCGAAGACCAGCATGCCGCGGTGGACTCGCTGACAGCCTGTAAATTTATATTCTTCGCCGCTTCCCTGGAAGAATACGCCCGGGCTTTGACCGCGGTGACCGGGCAGGAAACCAGCGCTCAGGATCTCCAGGCCGCGGGGGAACGGATTGTCGCGAGCGAACGGCAAATGAACCGGGCCAATGGTTTCACCGACGATGACGATGACCTGCCCATGCGATTCTTCACCGAGCCGGGGAGTTCCGGTGGCGGCGTTTCCATCCCCCCCCTGGACCGCGGGGCTTTCCTGGCGGCCCGGGCGATCTACTACCGGATCCGGGACGGGCGAGAGAGCGAGTCCTCTGGAGACGACTCATGAAGTCCCTGTTGGAAACCTATAGCCGCAAACTGGCGGAACGGGGCCTGGCCGAAATGCCGGAGATCCATTTCGCCGCCCTGGAAGCCGAGATCGTCTGGAATCGTACCGATCCGGACCTGGAACTGGAAAAAGTCTTTGGGGGAATGTCCGTCTCAACCCTGCTGAGTGCCCGGCCGGCGGAACCATACCGGACGCTGCTGGCCTCCCTGATTCGTTCCCAACCCCATCCCCTGAAAGCCCGGGACACGGAAACCCGAACTTTCCTCCATGACCTTCCGGTTTCTTTCTCCGGAGACGCCGAAACACTGCTCTCCTTCCTGCGCCGCCGCAAAGGAGTCATCGCGCCGGGACCGCGGTTGATCACCACCGGCACGGTCACTCCCGAGCAGGCCTACATCGTATTCAGTTCCATGATCCACGCGACTTTTGTTTTATATTGCCTGGATTATCTGGACCGATGCCGATCGGCGACAGTCACACCGGAAGAAATCGTGGAGTTCAAATCCATCATGGATCGCCTCCCTCCGCCGCCGGAACCCGGTCTTCCCCTGGCCCGGGGGCCTCTTGCCGGCGAGGAGAAAATCCTCGCCGCGGTGGCGGAAGCCGGCGCGCGCACGGTCGCCGCCGGCCTGGTGGACTCATACTTCGGCAACGTTTCCTACCACAAGCAAGGGACGATCTATATCAGTCAGACGGGCAGTTCCCTGGAAGATCTGCCGGGATGCATAGACGCCTGCCCCATGGACCAGTCATCATGCGCGGGTATCACCGCCTCCAGCGAGCTTTCGGCTCACCGTCGCATCTATACCGAGACCGACATGGACGCGGTTCTTCACGGCCATCCGCGCTTTGCGGTCATCCTGTCCCTGGATTGCCCGGAACGCGCCGATTGTCCGGACGCCCATCGATGTCACACCCATTGCCGCCGGGAACGAACCGTGGCGGGGGTACCCATCGTGTGTGGAGAAGTCGGAACCGGTCCCTATGGATTGGACCGGACCATGCCGCCGGCGGTGGCCCGGGAAGGCGCCGCCATCGTATACGGACATGGAGTATTCACCGCCGGACGGCGGGATTTCAATGAGCCCTTTCAAAGACTGCTAGCGGTTGAAAACGCCTGTCGGCGCGAATTCATGGAGCGGGTCACATCCGCTCTCAAAGGATAAGGCAAACAATCAGTCCGCCAGGCGGACCTCGGTGATTTCCGGAACCTCTTCCACCATGGCCTGTTCGACAAACCCCTTCAGCGTGAGATTACGCATGGGACAGCCGCCGCAGGCCCCGGAAAAACGTACCAGAACGACCTTGTCTTCCTCAAGAATATCCACGACTTCAATATCGCCTCCGTCCCGCTGCAAGGCGGGACGCACTTTTTCTATTACGGCATTCACTTTTTCTTTCAGGCTCATGGCAAGCTCCTGTTTCCGCGGTCCCGCCGAAACGGAACCACTGATTTCCGGGTATTGTACCCTCAAGGGGTATAGGTGTCAACGCTATGTCAGCCGGAATACTCCAGCATACGACGCAGGGAAACCTCCGCCCGGGAAGCTGTTTCCGCTTCCACTCGAATCACGTAGCGATTGGACTCCAGGGCGACGGCCACATCCTGCAGGGATGTACGTTTCATGTTGGAACAGATCTTGGGCCGCCCGGCGGAGTGGAATTTCCTGTCCGGATGCTCCCGGCGCAACCGGTCAAGCAATCCCTCCTCGGTAACCACTACAAACTCCCGGGCCCGGGATTCCGCCACATGACGCAACATACCTCCGGTGGAGCACACCGCGTCGGCCAGGTCCAGAACTTCGATACGCGCTTCCGGATGAATCAGGATTTCCGCTTCCGGATAGTCCCGTCGGGCCGCCTCCACCTCTTCCCGGCGGATTCGGTCATGAACATAACAATAGCCTTCGAAAAGGATGACCTCCTTTTCCGGTACCTGGCGGGCGGCCCAGGTACCAAGGTTGCGGTCGGGGACAAAGATCACTTTTTCTCCCTCAACATTGCGCACGACCTCGACCGCGTTGGCGGAAGTACAACAGACATCGCTTTCCGCCTTGATTTCCGCGCTGGAATTCACGTATGTGACCACCGTGGCGCCGGGATGCCGGGATTTCAGCTCCCGCAGTTCATCCACGATAATCATGTCGGCCATCGGGCACCCCGCATCCAATCGCGGCAACAGGACGGTCTTGCGGGGAGACAAAATTTTGGCGGTTTCCGCCATGAACTTCACTCCGCAGAATACGATCACCTCCGCCTCGGCTTCCGCGGCGATCCGGGACAGTCCCAGAGAATCACCAAGATGGTCGGCAATCAACTGCACCTCTTCCACCTGGTAGTTATGTACCAGGATTACGGCATTCCGCTGTCGTTTCAATTTCCGGATGCGCTCATGAAGTTTGTCCATATGGGGTTCCTTTTTAACAAAAACATGATACCTCACCCCGGGCTGCCGGTCAAATTCCACCTTGACCCACTTATTGGCCGGGATTATAATGCCTTTTTCAAGGGAGGCGTTCATGAATCTGTCACAAAGAGCCCGGGATATCCAGGAATCACCGATCCGCAAACTCGCCGCGGTCGCCAATGCGGCCAAGGCCCGGGGAACCCAGGTGTACCACTTGAATATCGGCCAACCGGACATTCCGACTCCAACCGCTTTTTTCCAGGGAGTCCGGGACTTCCCCGACCCTGTACTGGCCTATGGGCCTTCCGACGGCCTGCCGGAATTGCGTGAAGCCATGTCGTCTTATTTCGCCCGTTTCAATATCTCGCTGACTCCGGACCAGTTCATTATCACCACCGGCGGATCGGAAGCCGTCGCCTTTGCCGTGAACGCCGTTACCGATCCGGGAGACGAAATCATTATTCCCGAACCGTTCTATACCAACTACAACGGATTCAGCTCCCTGTCGGGGGTAAACATCGTCCCGGTCACCACCATGGCGGAATCCGGATACCATCTGCCGGATCCCGCCGAGATCGAAGCCCTGATCACACCGCGAACCCGCGCAATCATGATCTGTTCGCCCAACAATCCAACGGGAACGGTTTTCTCGGAGAGAGAGATTCGCTCGTTGGGAGATCTGGCGCGGAAACACGACCTCTTCCTGATCGCCGATGAAGTCTACAAGGAATTCACCTACGAAGGAGCTCGCCATTTCAGCATTCTTGAGCTGGAAGGCCTGGAAGACCGGGTCATTGTTCTGGACTCCATTTCCAAGCGATATTCCGCCTGCGGCGCCCGCATCGGCGCGGTTATCTGCCGCAATCCTGAAATCATGGGCGCCATTATGAAATTCGCCCAGGCCAGACTCTGCCCTCCAACCCTGGAACAGATCGGCGCGGTGGCGGCCTACGCGCTCCCCGGCGATTATTTCCATTCCATCCGCGAGGAATACCAGAAGCGCCGGGACATACTGGTGGAAACCCTCACCGCCAACCCCGAAGTGCTGCTTCGCAAACCTGAAGGCGCTTTCTACGTCATGGCCACCCTTCCGGTCCACGATTCAGACGCCTTCGCCCGCTGGATGCTGGAATCATTCAGTCAGCGGAAAGAAACCGTGATGATGGCTCCCGGCGCCGGCTTCTATTCAACTCCCGGACGGGGCCGGCGGGAAGTACGCCTCGCTTATGTCCTGGAAGCTCCCAAGGTACAACGCGCCTGCGAATTGCTGTTGAAGGGGATCGAGGAATTCAACCGGAAATAAAGTTGAAGATTTGAAAAGGAAAGAAGAAAGTTGAGAGAGTTGAGGGCGGAGAAAAAGTCAGGGTGTCGAAAAGAGGCAAAACTCCCGGGTTAAGGAATTAAAACAGGGAATAAACGGCAATTCCTAAACCCTGACGATTGGCCTTGCAGGTTTTTCGTTTGGAATATTTTCCATAATGATTGCTGGATTTTCCACCCAAATATCTCAAGTTCCTTTCCTCCCTGAACTTTCTCAACTTCTTTTCCCTCCGGCATCTTGCCCTGTTTTCCCGTAGGGTCGCCTGTGGTATACTTCTGCCATGAAAAAGGGCTTTACCCTGGTGGAAATCCTCATTGTAATGGCATTGGTGGGAATACTGGTGGCGATCCTGATTCCCAATTACTCGGGTTCCGTTAAACGCGCCAAGGAATCGGTCCTCAAGGAAAATCTCTTCCAGATCCGGGATGCCATCGAGAAATTCCACTACGACAAGCATAAATATCCGACCAGCCTGGAAGATCTGGTGCTCCACCGTTATTTGAAGAGGATTCCGGAGAACCCGTTCTCCCGCAAAGCCGACTGGATTCCGGTCTACTACGAACCAGCTGAAGATGAGGCCTATGACCCGGACATGGCCCAGGCCGTCGTGGACGTAAAAGTCAACACCTCCTCCGGAGGCGAAAAGACCCGCCGATATGAAGATTGGTAACCGCCGTAACCGGGGATACGTTTTGCTCGCGGCGTTGTTCGCCGTGCAGATATTCGCCGTTTTCCTCTTAATGGCCAGATCCCGCTGGCAGACCGTCATTCAACGGGATATGGAAGCCGAATTGATATTCCGGGCGCGCCAATATGTCCGGGCCATGGAGAGTTACTCCCGGGACCACCTGAACCAACCACCTCCCAGCCTCAGGATACTGGAAAAAGAAAAGCACATCCGCCGTTTGTATACGGACCCCTTCTCCGCTTCCGGTGAATGGGACATTGTCATGAAACCCCGGGATGGGGGCAAGAAATTGCTGATCGTTCCTCTTGACGCGGTGGGCCGTTTTCTCCACCGTGCAACCATCGCCGGGGTCTGTTCCACATGTCCCGATCCGGGATTCATGGTGTACCGGGGACGCAAGCGCTACAATGAGTGGGCTTTCTACCTCGGCGAGAAGCCGGAGGAAGACATGCCTCCCCTGGAATACATAGAAAAGTAATGAAAAAAATCCTCATTCTGGCCGCCGAGAACTCCGCCGAAACGTATGGCGTTGAGGTTGTACGGGCTTTGCGCCGGCGCATCCCCGGAGTCCGTCTGTTTGGCGTCGGAGGAGACCGCTTCCGAAAAATGGGCGTGGAATTGATTCATCACAACCGGGAATACGCGGTGGTCGGGGTGTTTGAAATCATCTCTCAATTGTTTCATTTCCACCGGCGTATGCGCCGGTTGGTACGGGAAGCGTTGACCCGCCGGGCCGACGCCGCTTTACTGATCGATTATCCCGACTTCAACCTGAGGCTGGCCCGGCATTTGAAAAAAGCGAATATTCCCGTCTACTACTATATATCCCCCACTGTCTGGGCCTGGCGGCCCGGCCGGGTACGGCAATTGCGCAGGAACACGGACCACCTTTTCATTATCTTCCCATTTGAGAGAAAGATCTTCCAGGACGCCGGGGTCAGCCATACCTACACCGGACATCCGCTGCTTTCAATGGTAAAAGTACGTCATCCCCGGGAACGCTTTCGCCGCCGATTCGGGGTGGGACCGGACACGCGCATGATCACCCTCCTTCCGGGATCACGGGCATCCGAAGTGGAACGGTTGCTTCCGGCCATGCGCTCCGCCGTTGAGGAATTGGCCGGCATCTATGACTTGGCGGTTTTTCTTTTGCAGGCCGATCACATTGAAGATTCCCAGATCAGACAATTGCTGGCCGGATCCCCCACTCGGGTTCACATCGTTCCGCAGGAGGAACGCTTCGACCTGATCAATGCATCCGACCTGGCCCTGGCCACATGTGGTACATCCAACCTGGAGATCGCCCTCCTGGGAGTACCTTTCGTAGCCGGATACCGGGTCTCACCACTTACCTACCGCTTGCGATTCCTGCTGAAGATCAGCCGCTATTCCATCGTAAACATCCTGGCCGGGGACAATGTGATTCCCGAACTGATCCAGGATGACTTCACTTCCACCAACCTGGTCCGGGAAGCCCGGAATATACTCGACAACCCGGAAAAGGGAGCCGCCATCCGTCACGGCCTGGCCGAGGTTTCCAGATCTCTATCCCGGGATGGCGACCCTCCGGATATCATTGCCGCTCGGATGGCTTCGGATCTTTGCGACTACGATTGACATTACATTCCCGCTGTGTTATTCGGGATTCAAGAGCATGGGAAGGATTATCGGGATTGATCTGGGAACAACCAATTCGGTTGTGGCTTATACCGAGGGAAAGTCTCCGGCCATCGTCTTGTCCGAGGAGGGTGACCGCATCCTGCCGTCGGTTGTCGCGTTCACCCAGAAAAAAGAGCGGCTGGTGGGAACTCCCGCCAAAAGCCAGTTGATTATCAATCCCGCCAACACCGTGCATTCCGTCAAGCGCCTGATGGGAAAACGCTATTCGGAAGTGGCTCCCTACCTGTACCAATTCAGTTATCCCATTGTGGAGGGCCCCGACGATTCTCTAAAAATCTCTTTGAACGGAAACCTTTTCTCTCCAGAAGAAATTTCCGCCATGATTCTGAACAAATTAAAGGAATCAGCGGAACAATACCTGGGTACCGCCGTGGATGGAGCCATCATCACCGTCCCCGCGTATTTCGACGACTCCCAGCGACAGGCCACCCGGGACGCCGGGCGTATCGCCGGCCTGGATGTCAAACGCATCATTAATGAACCCACCGCGGCTTCCCTGTCCTTTTCCCTGGATCTGGGCCGCAAGCGCTCGGTGGTGGTATACGATTTCGGGGGGGGGACCATAGACATCTCTGTGCTCCAGGTCGAGCAGGACATCATCAAGGTCATGGCCACCGCCGGAAACACCAACCTGGGCGGCAGCGACTTCGACATCAAGCTTTGCAACCTGTTGCTGGAGGAAATCCGGGAACAATACAACCTCGACCTTTCCGAAGACGGGCTGGCGGTTCAACGCCTGCGGGATGCTTCGGAAAACGCCAAGAAGGAATTGTCCTCTCTGGAATCCACGGAAATCAACCTGCCCTTCATAGCGGAATCCGCCGACGGCCCCATTCATTTTCTCAAATACCTTTCACGCTCGGAATTCGAGAACCTGGTGGCCGAAAAGGTAGAGGATACCCTGAGGATCTGCGAAGTCTGCCTGCAAAGGGCTCAGGTCAAGAAAACCGACATCCATGAAGTCCTGCTGGTGGGAGGTTCCACCCGCATTCCCATGGTACAGGCGAAAGTCGAAGAATTCTTCGGCATGCCCCCCAACCGCAAGGTAAATCCAGACGAAATCGTTGCCATGGGCGCCGCCCTCCAGGGTTCAATCGTTGCCGGTGACAGCCGGGACATCCTGCTCCTGGACGTCACGCCCCTCTCGCTGGGTGTGAAAACATTCGGGGGTGCTTTTACCCGGGTAATCGACGCCAACACAACAATTCCCTGCAACCGCAGCCTGGTTTTCTCTACCGCGGAAGATAATCAGCGGGAAGTGGAGATCAGCATCTACCAGGGTGAGCGGGAAATCGCGGAAGAAAACAAATTGCTGGGGCGCTTCCTGCTTAAGGGGATCCGGGAAGCTGCCAAGGGAATTCCCCGGATTGAAGTCACCTTCAATATCGACATCAACGGCATCCTGATGGTAAACGCCGTGGACCTGTCCACCCGCAATCAGAAACAGGTGGTGGTTTCCCACTCCGGCCTGCTCAGTGAAGAGGAAATCGAAACCCTGCGGGAAAACGCCTCGCGATACGCCGAAGAAGATCAGCGACGACTGGGCGTAATTCGTGCCCGCAATCGCCTGCTCAACGAGATCTACGCTACCGAGCACTACCTGGGAGTAACCGCGCCTCCGGACGACCTGCGGAAAGCCGCCCAAGATCTTCTCAACCGGGCCAGATCGGCGGTGCCGGGCGAAGATTCGACCAGTATGGAATCTCTCAACTCGGACCTTCTGAAGATCAATGAACAGCTTAAATCCCTGGCCGAAACGCAAGAGCCGGCCACGGGACCGCCGCCTCCCCTCTCCAGCGACACCCGCCCGTTAAAAACGCCAAAGCCCTGATCCGACTGCTTTTTCACAGCGGACCCGGGTTGTGTTATAATCATTTCCTAGACCGGAGGCCGTTTCCATGAAAACCTTCTACGTCACCACGCCTATCTACTACGTAAACGACATCCCCCACATCGGACACGCCTATACCACGATCATGGCGGACGTGATTGCCCGCTACCGTCGCGCCGAAGGCTACCAGACCTATTTCCTGACCGGCACTGACGAACACGGCCAGAAAATCGAAAAAAGCGCCGCCGCCCAGGGCATTACTCCGAAAGCCCTGGCGGACCGCGTAGTTGAACGATTCAAAGAACTCTGGAAAACCCTCGACATCCGTTACGATCGGTTTATCCGCACCACCGACAATGATCACGTGGCCGGTGTGCAGCACCTGTTCCGCAGGGTATTGGAAAAAGGTGATATCTACCCCGGAGACTACAAAGGCCATTATTGCATCTCCTGCGAAAACTACGTACCCGAAACCGCCGACGACGCCCCGGGGGGCAACAAGATCTGCCCGGATTGCGGCAAAGAAACGGAACTGCTGACGGAACGCTGCTACTTTTTCCGCCTTTCGGCCTACCAGGACCGTCTTCTCGATTTTTATGAAAAGAACCCCGATTTCATCCGCCCGGCATCCCGCATGAACGAGGTGGTGTCCTTTGTCAAAATGGGATTGAAAGACCTCTCCATTACCCGGTCAACGGTGAAATGGGGCGTACCCGTTCCCGATGACCCCGAACAAACCATTTATGTCTGGTTCGACGCTCTGTCCAACTATATAACCGCCATGGGGTATCCCGAGAAAACCGACAATTATTCCCGATTCTGGCCGGCGGACCTGCACGTCATGGCCAAGGATATCCTCCGCTTCCACGCCGTGTACTGGCCGGCGTTTCTCCTGGCCGCCGGTCTGGAGTTACCCAAGCGGGAACTCATCCACGGCTGGTGGCTCAAGGATGAAAAGAAAATGTCAAAATCCCGGGGAAACGTCCTGGACCCCCGTATCCTCCTCAAACATTTCCCCGCTGACGCCATACGCTACTTCATGATGCGGGAAGCCCCCATCGGCGCGGATGCCAACTTCTCACACCAGGGCTTTATCACCCGCATCAACACGGAACTGGCCAACGACTGGGCCAACCTGATTTCCCGGGTAGGCGGAATGATCAGTCGATACCTGGACAACCACTTCCCGGGTAAGGCCGAATACTCTCCAGCCGAATATGCGTTGGAGCAGGACTACCTTGAGCTGGAAAAGGAAGTTCGTTCCTTTTTTGACAACTACACGTTCAATCGTGGCCTGGAACGCATCATGGAATACGTAAACCGCTTGAATCGCTACATCGTCGAAGCGGAACCCTGGAAGATGGCCGGGGATGAGTCCCGGCGGCCCGCCCTGGAAGCTGTACTCAAAACCCTGGTGCGGGCCATTCTGTCCACCAACACCCTGCTGGCTCCGGTTATCCCCAAAAGCTCGGCCCGGGTCCGGGAATTTTTCAACCACTCAAACGAAGACTTCGGTTGGAAAGATCCCGGAGAGGTTTTCCAGGTAAACAACGTCGAGCCCCTGTTTCCCCGGGTGGACCCCAAGGTGTTTTTCGCCGAGGAACTGGAGGCAAAAGAAAAATCCCCCAAGGAGACTCCCATGACCGAAACTCCCCAAACCCCCGCCGTCCCGGAAGGTATCATTACGTTTGACGAATTCAAGAAGGTCCGCATGGTCGTGGCCCTTGTCGAAGCCGCCGAAAAAGTGGAAAAAACCGACAAGCTGTTGCGTCTGACCGTGAATACCGGCAGTGACACTCGTACCCTGGTGGCCGGAGTCGCCCAATACTACTCACCCGAGGAGTTGGTGGGGCGCAAGATAATCATCGTGGCCAACCTCAAGCCCGCGACCATCCGGGGTATTGAGTCCAGAGGTATGATCCTGGCGGCCACCGACGCGGACCGCCGCCCCTACATCCCGCATATCCCCGAAGATACGCCGATCGGCTCCATAATGAGTTGAATCCCGACCACCTGCCCGCCCCGAAATCAGAGGTATCGCGAACTTCTCTCAGCTGCTGAAAGGTGGAATAATTGTACGCATAGTTGTATCATGGCCCCTTTGTAATGATTGGGTATGCCAACGGCAGCGATGAGGAGCGAATGAATACAAAAAAACGGCTTGCGACGGGACTGCTGTTCCTGGTTGTCATCCTGGCGGGATGCCAGGCGGGGAATGGAGATGCAGGGGAGAATGGAGGCGCGACGCCCCGACAAAACCCGCTCCCGACACTTTCCTCCATCACACCCACGGCCATCGTCACCCATATGCCGGCCTTCACCATGAGAGTGAACGGCGGCGACTTCGTGAACGGCGCCCGGGTTGTGTTCAACGGGAAGGAAATGGATACCACTTTTGTCGATTCCACCACCCTTTCCGCCACGGTCGAACCCGGATCCACCGCCATGTCCGCTGCAGGGGAAGATGGCTTATCGGTTCCCCAGGCGGAAACCGTTACCGTCCGGGTACGCAACCCATCCCCGGGGGGAGGCGATTCGGGATCCCTGGATTTCATTATTCACGCCAATTTCGCGTTCGAAACCCCATTGCCGATCTCCGATCCCGGACATGACGCGTACCACGGCAAGATCAACGTGACCGCCGACGGCCGGGTGGATGCGGTCTGGCACGAAGCCTGGGGCTCCGACAACCGCCGCAGCCGCATGCGCCATTCCGGCGACGGCGGCGGATCCTGGGGACCCATCCGAACCATTTCCGCTATGGCATACAGTGACAACCCTGCTTTGTGCCGGGACGGGGAGGACACCCTGCACTGCGTGTTCGATTACACCGCCAATCCCCCGGCATCCGTCCTGCGTCACACATCCTCCACCGACAACGGCACCACCTGGTCTCCCCCGGAATCAATCCCGTCAACAATGATCAGCAGGCCCCTTTACCCGCGATTGATGGCGGGGACGGGAACGACAATCCACCTGGTATACCGCTGTGTTCAAGTGTTTGCCATCCGTTCCGATAACGGCGGATCCTCCTGGGGGCCCCGGGTCCAGGTCTCCGCCAAATACCATCAACCCACCGGACTGGACGCCTGCCGGGACGAAGAGGGCAACCTGTTCACCATCTGGGAGCAGCCCCAGGGAAGGGACGTCCGAAAACGTTGCCTGTGGTTCAGCCGCTCCCCTGACGGCGGTTCCTCCTGGTTGACACCCCAGGAGATCCTTTCCCTGGAGATCCTGGATTATAAAACCCACCTCAGCCTGGCGGCGGGGATCAACCAACGCCTGGTCGCCGCGTGGTCCCTGTACAACGTGACCGGATATGGAGACCGATTCACCGTGGAAACCCGCTTCGCCAACAAGCTGGGCAACACCTGGTCAGCCCGGAAAAGGATGCATAGCGAAAGCAGCGATGCCGGCAGTTCCGAGCTCTGTTCCGACCCCGGGGGGAATGTACACCTTTTCCTCACGGACGATGAGGTCCAGCGCGACGCTTTCCGGCTGCGCTTCCGCCGATCGACCGATAACGGTTCTACCTGGTCCGACGCGGTTTTCGTCCGAAACGTGACCCGGCGCTACCTGGATCCCTCCGCCGCCTGTGACGCCGCGGGGAACGTCTACGTGGTGTTCACCGACAAATTGAACGGCCGCAACACCGTGTTTTTCACCCGCTCCCTCATTCCCTGAATCAAGCGCTTCCCCTCCATCGTCATCTATGGTAAAACCTGTGTTTTACCGGGGGAAGGGAATGAGAGTCACAAAGGAACACTACCTGACCAGTGATAATCGCAGGGACCGGGCCGCCCAATGGTTGAACGCCTGCAAACATACGGCCCGTGAGAAACCGCCGCTGCTTGATCCAGGACAAACCGCATTGCTGGTGCTGGACATGCAGGGATTTTTCCTGGATCCTTCCGCCCACGCGTTCGTGCCTTCCGCCGCCGCCATTCTTGCGCCCATAACGGCCATGGTGGATTCATTCCACGCACGGGGAGGCACCGTCGTATTCACCCGCCATGTTTCAGGAGACAATCCCGACGACCCCATGCGGAGAAGATGGCCCCGGATCATGAGCGCCGCCGACCCGTTTTCTCTCATCTCCCCCCGACTGAACACCTCCGGGGGTATCATTCTGAGGAAACATGCATTCAGCGCATTTTTCAAAACCGACCTGGAAGAACAGTTGCGGATTCGGGGAATCTCCCGGATCGTCATCAGCGGCGTCATGACCCACCTTTGTTGCGACACCACCGCCAGGGACGCATTCATGCGCGGATTCGACGTAATGTTTACCGTGGACGGCACCGCCACATATTCGGAAGCCCTTCACCTGGGCACCTTGCTGGCCATGGCCCATGGCTTCGCCGCCTGCGTCGCATGCGAAGAGGTCCTGGCGTGAAGCAAAACCGTCACGGAGAAATCATTCTCATCGGCGCCGGTCCCGCCTCTGTTTCAGCAGCCCTGCAATTGCACCGCGGCGGGCTGGACATCCTGGTGATCTCCCCGGAAGTAGGCGGTTGCGTGGGATACGCCCGCAAACTAGAGAACCTGGCTGGGTATCCGGCGGGAATCACCGGCCCGGAATTCCGCGAAGGATTGCGCCGTCAGATGACATCCCGCCGTATCCCCCGGCTGGAAGATACGGTCACCCACCTGGATTTCAAAAAGGGCCGCTTTCACATCCGGACGGACGAGTGTCTGGTTACCGCCCACACCCTGATCGTCGGTTCCGGAACCCTGCCGATACGATTGGGTATCCCCGGAGAAAAGGAGGCCTTGCCCGGGGGAAGGATTGTCCACCATCCGGAAGAATTGAGAACCCTTGCTCCGGATCGGGTAGTGATCGTGGGCGGCGGGGACGTAGCTTGTGACGCAGCCCTCGCCCTGGCGGATCAGGGGGTCCGGGTGCGCATGGTGATACGGGGAGAACGTATGCGGGCCCTGGACAGCCTGGTAAAACAGGTGACGGCTTCCCCGGGAATTTCGGTAGAATACTCACTACTCCCGACAAGGATTCTTCCGGGTACCAACGAGATCAACCTGGAATGCCGCTCCAGAGAAAAGGATATACATTACACCACCGATGCCGTTCTGGTGGCCATCGGCCGCCGGGTCAACCTGGATTTTCTTTCTCCGGATTTTCCTTTCAGAACGACTTCACCGGAACACCGTTTTTTCCTGGTGGGAGACGCGGCCCATCCCCGTCACCGCCAGACGGCCATGGCCCTGGGAGATGGTATGCGGGCCGCCATGGAGATTTCCACTCCAATCAGGGGAGAATCCGATGCATTTTGAAACCCTTGCCCGATATGGCCGTGATGATCTGGCCATCCTCACCGTGGCGCGCGTCAATGGCCGGGTCATTGAATGTGCCGAAAGCCTGCAACCCCCTCTGCCCAGAAACAAAAAATGGGTCCTGATCCTATCTTCCCTGTATGGCTGCCCCGTGGGATGTCGCATGTGCGACGCCGGGGAATACTACGAAGGCCCCCTGGAAGCAGAAGCCATGTTCGCCCAGCTTGACCACCTGGTCACCCGCCGGTTTCCCGACCGCGTCGTTCCGGTTGAAAAATTCAAAGTGCAGTTCGCCCGCATCGGCGAGCCCGCGCTCAACCCCGCGGTGCTCCGGGTGGTGGCATCATTGCCCCGGTGGTACGACGCCCCGGGCCTGATCCCCTGTGTCAGCACCGTGGCGCCCGCAGGGTGTGAAGGGTTCCTGGAGGAATTGGGTGAACTCAAGAACAGCCTCTTCCCGGGTGGACGGTTTCAACTCCAGTTTTCCATCCACTCCAGCGACGATGCAATCCGCCGCCGCTGGATGACCTCCGGGATCTGGTCCCTGGAACAAATCGCCGCATTCGGCCACCGCTGGCACCGGCCGGGGGATCGCAAAGTGACCTTGAATTTCGCGGTCGCCCGGGACTCGGTGATCCATGCGGATGTTTTGCGGAATATTTTTGATCCGGACCGTTTCATCATAAAGCTGACTCCGGTAAATCCCACCCTCAGGGCCGGGGAAAACCGGATGGAAAGCGCCATCCCCAGGGGGAGTGACGGCTCCGGACTTCCAATTGTCCGGGACCTGAAAGCAAAGGGATTCCAGGTGATTCCCTCGGTGGGGGAATGGGAGGAAAACAGCATCGGCACCAATTGCGGCCAGTTCGCCACCCGCTTCCACAACGGCCGGGTAACCCTCAAACCCGGCTACACCTCCCGGGAGTACCTTCTGCCCGGATAGCAGCCGTCCATCAACCGGATCGAGAGGAAATTTCCCAAAAAGTTGAAAAAAGCATAATATCGAGCCACAATTAAATGGTAACCTGTTTGGTGGTATTTATATTCTCGTGTACCGTTGCCCCAAGGGGCAGGTATATATATTGAATTCGTACGGGAGGAAGGTATGAACGTGAAAAGAGCTTTTTTCATAATCGGAGCCATCGTGTTATTGAGCCTGGCCGGTTGCCAGGCGGGGAACAGCAACGGCAACGGGGGCAACAATGGCACGGATACGGGCAATCCCATCCCCACCTTGTCATCCATGAACCCGGAAGGTGTAGTGACCGGCATGCCCGCCTTTACCCTGGAAGTCACGGGCAGCAGTTTCGTGGACGGGGCCCGGGTGGTGTTCAACGGCACGGAACTGGACACCACCTATGTCAGTTCCACCCGGCTCACCGCCCGGGTGAGCCCGGGAGTTACCGCCATGTCTACCGCCGGAGAAAATGGTCTGTCCACGCCTCAGGCGGAAACCGTAACCGTCCGGGTGCGCAATCCATCCCCCGGCGGCGGGGATTCGGGTTCCCTGGACTTCACCATTCATGAAACCTTCGCCTTTTCCACGCCGGAACTCCTCTCCACCGCCGGATACGATGTAGAGGACCCCCAGATCTCCGTGACCGCCGACGGCATGGTGGATATCGTATGGACGGAAATCCGGGGGAACAACACCAACCCGGTTTTCCACCGCCATTCCAGTGACGGCGGGACATCCTGGGGGCCGGTGCGACGGGTGTTTACCGGGAATTGTTCCGGCCCCACGGTGACCCGTGACGGTGACGGAACCCTGCATTGCATTTTCGGCCACACCACCTTCACGTCCATACTGCGCCACGCCACCTCCACCGACAACGGCGCCACCTGGACGACGCCGGTGAACGTGCCCAACTCCCAGGTCGGGACCACGGTATACCCCGTTCTGTTATCGGGGGAAGGCAACACCCTGCACCTGTTCTGGCGCTGCAACCAGGCATTCAGACTGCGTTCCGACGATGCCGGCGCTACCTGGGGCCCCCGGGTTCAGATCTCCCGCAATCCCAACCGGCCCAGCCGGCTGCGCGCGGAAATCGACAACCAGGGAAATCTTTTCGTGATGTGGATCCAACCGGAAGGGCAGGATCCCGATGATCACCGGGTATGGTTCAGCCGTTCCCTGGACGGCGGTACCAACTGGCTGAGTCAGACCATCCTACGCCGCGCGGACAACGAATGGCTGGCCCATGCCTCCCTGGTGGCGGGAACCGGCCAGCACCTGGTAGCCGCCTGGCAGTGGGTGGACAACTACGGCATGAGCACCGAACGGAACTACGTGGAGTTGCGCTACGCCAACACATTGGGAAACACCTGGTCCACCGTCAAGATCATTCAGCCGGACGGCGACTTCGGCATGAACGCCGCCCTCAGCGCCGATAGCGAGGGCAACATCAACCTCTTCATGGCCAACGGCGATATCTCATACCCCCAGGGGGTTTTCCAGCTGGTGTACCTGCGCTCCACCGACAACGGGGCCAATTGGACGGATGCCGTGACGATCCGGGACCTGGTGGCGCCAACCAACGCGTGGACCGAATCAGCAGGTGACGCCGCGGGTCATGTGTATCTGGCCTTCATGGACAATACCGCCGGGTACCGCCGGCTGTACTTTACCCGCAGCCGGATCCCCGATTGATCGGAATCCCGGGGAGCCGGTGAATCACCGGCTGAAGGTGTAGGCCAGGGATTCGATGCGGCCCTGCCAATAGGTCTTGCGGCCTTCCGGCAGGATCCAGGCGACATCGCCGTTCAGGGGAACCAGTATGCCCTGACGACGGGAGTAATTCCAGAAGCGCCCCTCCCAGGGAGTGGGCAATGCCTTCCCGTTGACCATGCGGCCCCGGTTCTCGGACCGGGCCCTGTCGATCAGG
>Ga0272441_10006871_pt1 | contig 18798 bp, 9 predicted proteins | sample SSMProp6N_FD_193582 | JGI IMG/M metagenome (GOLD analysis project Ga0272441, IMG submission 193582) | Marine sediment archaeal communities from Little Sippewissett salt marsh, Falmouth, MA, United States - SSM-Prop-6N | ecosystem: Environmental > Aquatic > Marine > Wetlands > Sediment ... | reverse complement strand
CGGAAGGTGATGGGTTCGCCGGCGCGTCCGGGGAAGGTGATCGTCAACGGGTACTCGCCGGCGGGCAGCCCCGACGGGATGTCGAAGCGCGCCTCGATCACAAGGCCGGTTCGGATCCAGGTTGATGCCATGACGTCGGCAATCGCGATCCGCGTGAACTGCACCCGTTGCGGGGGATCAAAACGGTCGTCGAGTGTGATCGTTACATTCTGGTTTGGCGTGCCAGCCACGAGCGACGCCGGACTCACACCCTCAATCCCCCGGGGGCCGGGAACCGCCTCTTGCTCGCCACCCGCGTCGTTCAGAGTTGCTGGCGGATCAGAACTCGCACCGACTTGAGCATCGCTCAAGTCGACGGTCGCAAGTGCTTCGCCGACGTAGTCGGCGGAGTACGCCTCGCACCTGAAGGTCTCGTTACTCTCTTTTCCTCCGGGCCCGATGCCGGTGAATGGGTTGACATATTCCCAGATGGTCTCGCCGTTTGGCGCGACCTCGAAGAATCGGCCCTCGGTGCCGGAGCAGATGAGCGTGTTGCCGTTCGCGAGGCGCTGGGCGCCGGATATGTGATCTGCGAACCATGCGGCACCCGTGCCGCCTGGTTCGGCGAAGAAGGAAGCAGTGCTTCCTTCTTCGGGTGGGTATTGCCAGACGATTTCAGCCTCTGGCAGTACGCCGCCGGGTGACGAGGTGTAGTCGGGTAGGTCGATTTCGACGACGCGGGAGGTCGGGCGTGTACGCTTGTCGCCGTTGTCAAAGACGAGGATCGTGTCCGCGTCGATGAACTCCGAGTCGTGTTGTGCGATCAGCACCTGTTCGTCGGTCTCTCCGTAGGCCGACGGATTCCCGAATCGATAGAGCAGATCCCCGTCGTTGCCGGCTGCCTCGGCCATGGTCAGGTCGTGGTCGATGATCCAGATCTCGCTGGCGGCGCGGCTCGAGATCACGATCTGATCGAGTTCCGCGCTGTAGTCGACGGCGTTGAAATGCCACCAGTCTGAGCTTTGGGGATTGGCGAAGACGTCGAGGTCGATCTTCTCCGGGTGCTCCGCGGCGTCCCAGCCTTCGGGAAGGACATGGTCCCACAGGTGCCACTCCCAGACGATCGAATCGAGATCCGGATTGTACTCGAGGATCATCTCGCTCCAGACCTCGCCCGAATCGGGAAGCTGGCCCCCTGCGAGGCCAGCCGCGAGGGCTTCCTGCCGCGATTTCGCCTCCCAGGAGATCAGCAAGACGTTGCCATCCGGGAGCCTCTCGACGTCATGATGGAGATGGGCGTGATCATTCGCCAATTCGAACGACCACACCTCCTCCCCGTCCCACGTCAGAAGTTCGACGCCCCCGCCGACCCCGCCCGCATTGAACTTGCCGCGGATCGTGTAGGTCGCCAGAAGGTCGCCGCCCTCAAGCAGGTAGACGGCATTCCCCGGCCTCCCAGCAAGTGCCCATGTGTGCACCAGATCTCCCTGCCGGTCGATCAAGTACGCCTGTTCGCCCTCCAGCGGGGCGAACAGGACGTAAGAATCAGCATCGATCTCGTCGTCGCTTGCGGCAACGACGCGCGAGTTCGGGGATTCGGAAGCTCCGGAACTTGCGATGGATGAGCCATCTGCCGGCTCTGCAGATTCCTCTACGTCATCTACCATCGAAGGCGTGGACGCCACGCCTTCGATGCTGCGGGTGACACGGACCATATTGGTCACCCGTACGACGTCGCCCTGCGGCCCTCTCCCGTAGGGCTCGGCTGCGCCCGACTTCGGATCGGAGCGCTGACACCCGGCGCCATGAACGTCCATGTACCGGCCGTTCATGTACCCGAGGCCCAGCCCAAAGGCAATGTAGACGGCGGCCTGGCCGCCGCGTGACGAGGCGTGCGTCGTGCTCGTCCAGTAGAAGCCCCAATCGACCTTTCCGTCTTCGTTTGTGATGCTCGTCACATGGAAGATTGGATTGATCGCCGCCGAGTCGGTTGCATCCGGCGATCGCGTGTAGTCGACAATCGACTGCAGTTCCTTGGCGTTTGGAAGCATCCAGTCCGAATACCCGAGGTACTGCTGATCGTTCAGATCCTGGACGGTCGCGAGTGCTTCCTCCCAACTCATCCCATAGCCGCTGTCGTCCTGCGACCACATGAGTCCGGTCGCTCGGTCGGTGATCGTGCCGTCGCCGTTGTCGACGAAGGCATTCACACCGTAAGCCGCGCTCCCGCGCACGAGGCGGACGTAGAAGTCGCCCTGGACCGGATAGCCCTTGATCCGCCCGTCGGCGAAGTTGACGCCGAACATCAGCTGCGAGCCACCGGCGAATTCGGTGTCGCCGGTGTAGAGCGTCGATGTCGCCCATTGCGAATCGATGACCCGCTCTCCGGCCGACGTGTCGCCGTAGGCGAAGTCGAAGACGTTCGTGTCGATGAACGGCTTGTTGGCGGAATTGGCCATCGGGTCGATGTCCTCACCGCTGAACAGGATCAGCGAGTAGATCTCCTTGATCGTCGGCAGCCGCCAGTCCGAGTACCCGGCCAACTCGAAGCCCTCTGCATATGCAGCGGCCTGGCTCTGGTTCATCTTGCCGTAGTAGTCCTGCGTCCACATCAGCCCCGTGACGAGATCCGTCACCGTCCCGTCGCCGTTCGAGACATAGCTCGGCTGATTCCCATCGATCTGCGCGTCCTGCCCGTAGAATGGCTCCCCAACCTGCGGTTGGGCAGCTCGCGAGTTGACATTGTCATATGTCAACTCTTGGCCGGTATCGACGATCGCGTAGCTCAACCCTGACGTCTGCGCGATCGCCGTTCCGTCGTCGAACCAGGTCATGAGCGAACAGCCAGTCATCAGCAATCCCAGTACGATCGGAACGATAGCTAGCAGTTTCCTCGTCTCAATCCTCCCAATGCTCCAAAACTGCCAAACGCAGGCTCGCTTCGGTCGTACCCGCGACGGTTTCGCCCCCTGCGTCTTCGCCAGACGCCAAGAGTCACTCAAGCGAAACCGTCTAGCTCGCCTCGAACCCCTTGCAGTCCCTGTGGTTCGCATCAACATGAGGTCCCCTCCCGATCGAGATGGTATAGGTTCACCTCGTCCATTGAACACTGGATGGTGCAGTTGAGGCAGGTTCGTGTGGTTCCTGGAGCGCCAAGTGCTGGATGAGCCCTCAAGCGTCGCTTTCCTGCCATCCAGCCACGTGCTAGGCTGCTGTAGATCCCTGTTGTCTGGAGAGTGAGATGCAAGACCTCTCAGCAGCTCGTCTGCAGCTACGAACGCTCGGACCCTTCGAGGTTGCTGTAGACGGCCATGCAGTGCTTGACGGCGCGTGGCCTCGCCGCAAGTCGAGAGATCTTCTCAAGCTCCTGACGACTTCCCCTGGGACCATGTTCACCGTTGATCAGCTCATTGAGGCACTGCTTCCCGGAGCGGATCCGGAGCGTGCTGCCACCAACATCCGAGCCCGTGTGAGCGAGCTTCGTGGCGTCCTCGAGCCGTCCCTCGAACGGAGAAGCGCATCGCGCTTCATCCGACGCGTGGGCGAAGGCTATGCACTGGCATTGGAGTCGGATACGTGGCTCGACACCGTCGTCTTTGACCATGGCGTTTCGGAGGGCATCGAGCGGGTCGATCAAGGGGACTGGATCGGCGCAAGCACGTGGCTCGAAGATGCGATCGCACTCTATCGCGGCGACCTTCTCGAGGAGGATCGCTACGCGGACTGGGCGGAAGCGCCGCGATGGCGATGGCGCGACCGGCACATCGAAGCGATGGAATCCCTGGCTACGTGCTACGCCAAGCTGGGGCGAGCGCAAGAGGCTCTCGCGTGCTGTCGCAAAGCACTGGCCCGGGATCCGTGTCGCGAGACGGTCGCGCGTCTCATGATGCGCCTGCTCCATGACGTGGGGCAACACGCACAGGTGGTGCGAACCCACAGGCACCTTACCGAATCGCTTCGCGAGCATCTTGGCGTCGAACCCTCCAACGAAACAACGGAGATCTACCGGACGCTGAGCCGCCGGGAACCGATTCGAGGCGGACGGCACGATCCTTGGCGTGTGGTCGTTCTCCCGTTCGTCAATGTTGGCGACGACCCTGAAAACGAGATGCTCTCGGGCGGGATGACGGAAGAGCTCATCTACGTTCTGGCGCAGACCCCCGGTTTGGAGGTCATCGCTCAGACGACGGCGATGAAATACAAGGGAGCCGGCAAAGGTGTCGCCGAAATCGGCCGAGAGCTAAGGGTCGGCAGCGTCCTCGAGGGGAGCGTGCAGCGCATCGGTCATCAGGTGCGCGTGCTTGCGCAGCTGATCGATGCGGAGAGTGAGGTCCATCTCTGGTCCGAGCAGTACGATCACGACCTCGAGGATCCCCTTGCGGTCCAGGCAAAGATCGCGCGTAGCGTGGCGGGCGCTCTACGGGTTCGCATTCCATCCGGGGACGGCTCGGGCCTCCGGCATGGAGCACCGCCGAACGCGGCGGCTCACACCGCTTGCGTGCGGGGACGCTTCTTTCTCGGGCGGCGAACCCCCGATGCTTACGAGAAGGCGATCGCGTGCTTCGAGGATGCCTTGCGGGCCTCGCCGGCGTTTGCTCGCGCCCTGACCGGGCTTGCCGACGTCCACTGCCTTCAGGTTGGACGAATCCCGGCGGCCGAGGGATTTGCGAAGGCGCGAGAGTATGCCGAGCTCGCGCTCGATGTCGATCCGGAATGCGCCGGAGCGCACGCAACCCACGGGTATATTGCGTGGCGCGGCTCGGGAGATGTCTATGGGGCGGAGCGCGCGTTCCTCCGCGCCCTTGAGCTGAATCCCAATTGCTCTCAGGCTCACGAGTGGTACGCAGGACTCCTGATCCAGACTGGCAGAATCGAAGAAGCGTGTCGTCAGAGCGAAAGCGCGCTTTCGCTCGATCCTCTGTCCGCCACGCTGATCATGACGTACGCGGGTGCATTGCACGCGGCCCGTCGCCTGGACGAAGCGGTGGTGCAGTACCAGAAGGCGCTCGAGATCAGCCCGGAGCTGGAAGTCGCGTGGTTCTTCCACTGGTACAGCCTGGCCGCGGCGTGGGACTGGGATCGCGCGGAAGCGGTCACGCGGGATGTTGTGGCCAAGCATCCCGGCAACCCGTGCGCCTACGTCAATCTGTCAACGTGCGTCATGAACCGCGGCAGGGTCGAGGAGGGGCTGGCCGCAATCCGCAAGGCCCTCGACCTCGAGCCGGAGCCTCGGCGCGCCTACGTCCTGTTCCACGCCGGGACGCGCTTCTACTTCGCACGACACTTCGACGTCGCAATCCGCCTCCTCAGGCAAGCGCTCGAACGGGATCCCTCGTGGAACGCAGCCCATCACCTCATCGCCAAGTGCTACATGTACATGCCCGAACCCCGGTTCGACGACGCATTGAGGGAGATCGCGGAGGCTGAGGCGTTCTTCGGCGGCACGGACCCCTTCTGGCAAGTCCATGCCCACATGGATCGCGGGAAGATCTGCGCCCGGCGCGGCGAGATCGACCGTGCCGAAGCGGAGCTGGCAACGCTGATGGGTGCTTCGGGAGTCGGCGGCAACCGACGGATCGCGATAGCGGGTATCCTCTCCGAGCTCGGCCGCATGGACGAGGCGATGGACTGGCTCGAAGAGGCCGCCAGTTCGCGCGAGGCGCACATCGCCTCCCTTCGCGTCACCCCGGACGCCGATTGCTGCCGATCGCACCCTAGATTCCAGGCGCTGCTCAAGCGGGTCGGCCTCTCCGACTAGGCCGGGCTTGCGCCGATTGCCCCGCGCTGAAGAAATCGGCTGTCCCGGACAGCGGATGAGGGGCAATCCTCTTACGCGAGAACTCCGAGTGGAACAATTCTGGAACCAACACGCCGAGCATGACTCTGACGGTCCCTCGCACCGAATGCAGGGGACTGGAAGGAGGACAACATGCTGAGAGCGATTGGAGTGTTGCTGATTGTGCTGGCGACGGGGATTGCCGGGTGTGCAGGCACGGGCGTGAACCCGAGAACGCCGGCAGGGGCTCTCGTCTTCGACAATGACACGGGTCGACGAATTCACGGATTGGGGATCCTGTTTGACCGAGGCGTCTCGTTCGATGTTGGCGACATCGTTCCCATCGGCGGCGACCTGGCAACAGGCGTGACCGTCGCTGGGCGGAGCGTCTGGATTGACATCGAGATTGCGGCGGCCGGGAGTGTGGCGATCACGTTGCACGAACAGGACCGCGATGTGGATGTCGTTAGCGCCCACTGGATCTCTTCCGAGCAGGAGAAGAACAAAGCGATCGCTCGCTGGATCATCCAGGCGGTCTGGAACGAAGGCGACCTGGACGCGGTGAATGCATTCATCGCACCGGAATTCGTCTTCCACGACGTGGCGATGATCGGCGAGATCGCCGGCACCGAAGGGTATGCGATGTTCGCGGCTGGAAGCCGTGCCGGCTTTCCCGACGCGACCTTCACGATTGAGGACGTTGTGGCCGAACGGGACCTTGTCGCGTTGCGCGTAACCCGGACGGGGACGCACGCGGGGGATCTCATGGGGATACCACCGACCGGCGCATCCGTATCCGAGAAGTCAATCGTCATCTACCGCTTCTCCAACGGCCGAGCTGTCGAGGGCTGGATGCAGTACGACGCGCTCGGGCTTCTCGTGCAGCTTGGATTGATCCCACCGATGGGGCCACCGAGCTTCACATGGGGCGTGCCCTGCGATGCGGTCGGCGATCCGGGGACTCCGGAACGGAACAAGCAGATCGCCTCCCGCGATCCGCTCGAAATCTGGAACCGGGCGGACTTCGCTTTGATCGATCAAGTGATTGGGGATGACTTCGTAGGGCACTACGAGACACGAACCGTCGAGGGGATCGAGGCCTATCGGCTCTATGTGCCGGGCATGCTCGCGGCGTTTCCCGACTTCGAGATCACGATCGAGGAATTGATCGCAGAAGGCGATCTGGTCGTCTTCCGGTCCAGCGCGTCCGCGACGCACCAAGGTCCGCTCGGCCCGATCCCGGCGACGGGGCTTCCCTGGAGTGTAAGCGGGATCGTCATTCGCCGGATCGCCGACGGGAAGGTCGTCGAGACGTGGCAGCTCAACGACATGCTGAGTCTGCTAACGCAGATCGGCGTGATTCCTCCGCTTCAGTAGCGCGGAAGAACCAGGAGGTGCGGAATGAACCGAGTCATGAAGATGGTGGCGCTGGGCGTCGCAGGGGCGGCCTGTGCGACGTGGGCATGCTTGGCCAACACCTACGCTGCCTACTACGACTGTTCGAGCGGACGAGAGACGAATCTCACCATCCTCTGCGCTGAGCCCATGGACGTCGAGTACACACTGTCGCTCTTCAGTCCCATCGGCAGGCCGATCGCGCGTACTACAGGCACCGTCGGGCCGTATGCCTGTGTTTCTTTCGTCGTGAACCAGATGCTACCCGCAGCGTGGGAAGCCGAGGCATGCCGCGGCCCCGAGTACGCGCTGAACAAGGGAGAACACGCGCTCTGTATGGGCGGGCTCGCACTGCTCGAGACCACAGGCTCGGTGCTCGTCAAGGTCACCTTTGCCGATGGCGAAGACCGCCCGATCTCAACGACAATCGATCAGGCGGTACCGGACGAGCGCGAGCACGGGGATTACTGGTACGGGGCGAGATTCGTCGTCTCGTCGACCGAGGAGACTCGGCTTAGCATCGTGAATCCATACGACGAAAGGATCATACTCAGCATCTCCGTCTTCGATGAGCAGGGGACTCTCCTGTTCTCCGACACGGCGCTTCCGCTGCAGCACGAGACGGCCACCTACGACATTCGGAGCTACGTACCGGATAGGGACCAGGCCTCCGGCATCATCGACGTCATGTCGAAGTTCCCGGTGGTGCTGGCACTCGAATACTCAGGGGAGAATGGAAGCTTGCTGAGCATGGAGCAAACGGCGCACTTCCATTTCTTCCTCGACTAGCAGCCTCCGGAACGCTCGCTGGGGTGGCCCTCACAGGGTGCTGCCCCGGCGAGCCCTCTTGCCACGGGCCATCCAGCCTCGTGCGGGGCGGTACGGACTGCCGAACCGTCACGCAGGCGCGGCGGTCGCAGTACGTCGATCAGTGCAGGAATCCTCCGTGTTGAGGCGGAGAAGCTCACCGCGTATCCTTGGTCCAGTTGACGTCCAGTGGACGGCCGAATCCTCAAACATCTCATGGGTTGCCGGCAGCCGTACTCGCGGCGCTGGGCAGTCCTCACCGGGAATCCCATGGGTTCCCCGTCATTTCTTCCGTGAAGGAGAAGGCATGAAGTCAGAACCATTCGACATCCGCACGTTCGTGCGAGAGGTCGCAGAGAACGACTACGCTGTTCCCGAAGGACTCGATCCCAAGGCGTTGATTCCCGAGCTCGCGAAGCTCCTTGGGTCCCCCGATCAGATGGACCGCGAGCGAAGCTACGAAGTCCTCGAAGTGTGGAGCGTGCGAGGACACTTCAGTGACGAAACACTCCGTGAGTTAGGCGATCGAATGGCCGAGACCTTGAAACACCGACTCGGCGAGACGGAGACAGATTCCGTCTTCGACCGGTCGTACGCGGCGCTCGCCCTTTGCGGACCGGTCGCAGCCGACGAGCTGTTCTCGGATGGCGCCGTCGAAGGGCGGGAGGCCTATCTCTCCCCCGAGCAGCGCAAGTCGTGGCTCGCGCTGGCGACGGAGAGCCTGCAGGGCGAGAACGATCTGCGGGACTTCATCGACGGCAAGGGATGGGCCGACGGGATCTCTCACAGGGGCGATCTGCTCCAGCAATTCGCGCGCAATCCGCACACCGACGCAGACGACCTGGAGACGATCCTCCACGCGGTCGCCGACCGGCTGAACCGCACGTCGAGCAAGGTCTTCGTGCACGACGAAGGCGGGCGGCTGATGCGCGCCGTCTACAGCGCCTTGCTGCGGGACGTATTGCCGTTGGAGACGTGGATCTCGTGGATTGAAGGCTTCGCGCAGACGGCCGATGGCCGGGAGTGGGGCTTCGGCTCGCTGTTCACGTTGGAGGAGTGCGACCATCCCACGGTGATCGTTCGGGCGAACGTCCGCGAGGCGCTGCGCGACCTCTACTTCACTCTGAAGTTCGGCCCGCGTCACGGCCAGAGCGACGAGGAGGCGTACAAGCGCTACTTCGCATTCCACGAACGTCCGGCGCCCCATCGTCAGGAGCTTCTGGAGGCGCTCGAACGCGTCTCTCGGAAGCTGTACGCCGGTATCTACCCGCAGGTCTAGCGCATTTCGCCGGTGGCCCGTTTGCGCGGGCCACCACCATCCATCCAGACACAATTCCGGGCACCGGTCCCCACTCATGCTGTTGCATTGGATAATCCGCACTTCGTGGGGCATCTCGTGCGGGACCGACTGGCGGAGTCATGTGAAAGAGCGATCATGCCTGGTAAGATCCGATGGAAGCCTTTGAATAGGGTACTAAACGTGATTTGACAGAGAAGAGCCCCTTTCCTAGATTCTTTCCAGATCTGTGAAGGATTCGGAAGGCCGAATTCTGAACGCGGTCGAGTTTCTACGGAGGTGGAAGCTATGTCGAGAAGAAGGATTGGCGCGCGCTTCACGTGGTGGTGGATGGCGATCGTCGTCGTGCTCGTCACGGGGGTGTGTGGAGTCTCGCAAGGTATGCATCTGAATCTTGGGAGCACGCTCTGTCTCTGGCCGGGCAGCATCTACTACGAGTTCTTCCACGATGAGTTCGCGGGAATGTCGAATTGGGCGAACGGGACATGGTCATGGATGGGAGGTACGCCCAACTGGAAGCTGACCCAGAGCTCCCGTCCGAACACGCAGGACGCGGTACTTGCAATCACCTGGCAGCAGGAATCCCTCTTCATGAGTTGCGCCGATGATCCACCGGTTCTGCTCATGTCGCCGGGAAGCTCGACGTACGCGGCGGAGTGCTCGTTGTGGCTTCCGGCGATGGCTCCCGGCAATCCGGGGTATCCGCTCCAGAAGTACAAGGAAGCTGGGATCGTTGTATATCAGGACGAGGACAACTACATCTTCCTCGGATACGGAAACGCCGGTTGCCCGGGAACTCCCTGCTTCGAGGCGCGTGCAGTCTTCTACGCCGAGATGGATGGCGTGATCACCAAGAGCTTCAAGGCGCTATCAGGCATAGGCTATGGCCCTCAGAAGCAGACGTTCCCGTTGAATGCCCAGTACCTGCACGACGGGATGTACACAAAGGACCTCACAACGCTCGAGACCAGGAGGCTATACCTGAGGCTCGAAGCGAACGGCGACCACTACACGGCATTCTTTGGCGATGGCGACTTTTTCGTGGAGATCGCCACAATCGACGCAGGCGATCCAGCGGCTCTGGGTACGGCCAGCTCCTTCGCCCCCCAAGGCATCGGGCTGACGGTCACGGGTGGGAATGTGCCCAACTCGGTCACTGCGATCGCGGAGTTCGGGATGTTCGATGTGGTGTCCAGGCATGTCTGCCCGCTCTTCCAATTCGATCTGACGATTCCGGAGGATCTTGCCCTGAAGCTGGAGATGCAATCCATGCAACCGATGCCTGCACCCATGCCGATCGAGGAGCTCGACCTCCGCTTGGAGAACGCGGGGAGCGAGCCGCTCGACGGGGCCTACGAGATCGGCTTCGTCCTCGACGGGGAGCTTGTCGCTACGGCGCCAGGACCTTGGATCGAGCCGGGAGAGGCGGTCGTCGTCGATCTCCCTGAAGCGGTCCGTCGCGCGGATTCCGGCCGACATACGCTCGAAATCCTGCTCGACCATACAGACCGTCTTGCGGAGGGGGACGAATCCAACAACAAGATTGTCTATGACTTCTACGTTGGGTCGTGGGAGCCCGATCCGAGGGACTGCCGCTAGACGACAAGGCTGATGGACGAAGCGGCGGCCGTCGCATGGATGGCCGCCGCTTCCTTCTTGAGGTTGCATCTACCGGGCCGGAGCTTCGGGCAAGGCGCCGAAGCCCTCTTCGAGATTGGGCAATCAAGTCGTCTGTCCCCGGATCGGATGTGCAACGGACCTGGATCCATCCATCGACTCCCGCCGCCGACCACGACGACGGCCGACTCCTCGCAGCAACCGCGTGGAGGCGGAGCCGGACATGCTTGTGACACACTCCTGTGATAGGTCCCGCGATGGATTCGCCACTACCTAGTGGATTGGTCTCGAACTGCGTAGTTCATCCGATTCTGCTTCCCAGAGCAGACAGAGCTATGCTAGGCTGCCCTTGAAGCTGGTCTCGGGAGTGCCATGGGAAGCAGTGACAGAGCAGAGCTCCGGATTAAGACACTCGGGATGTTCGAGGTGTGCGTTGGCGGGATTCCCATTCCTGAAGGGGCCTGGCCACGCCACAAGACGAATGCGTTGCTGCGTGTGCTGCTAACCGAACCGGGCAGCGCCTTTACAGTCGACCAGTTGACCGAAGCACTCTGGCCGGAAGCCAGTCCTGGAAGCGGTTCCGCTAACGTGAGGGCTCGTGTCAGCGAGCTCAGGAGGGTGCTGGAGCCTGAGCGAAAGCGTGGAACGCGCTCCGCCTACATCAAGAGGATCGGGGACGGATACACCTTCGTTGCAGACCCGAGTGTGCAGCTTGACACAATCCAATTCGAGCAGGGCATTGCCTCGGCAGAGAACCTAGCCGACGACGGCAGCTGGGAGAATGCGATACACAAGTACGAGAAGGCCCTAGAGTTGTATCGCGGAGAGTTCCTTTCGGAGGATCGCTACGCAGACTGGGCAGAGGCTCCGCGCAACCGGATCAGGGAGACACATCTCGGAGCGATTGGCCGCCTCGCTGCCTGCTATGCGCAGATTGGTCGATTCCGACAGGCCATCTCATGCTCTCGCCGCGTGCTGTCTATTCAACCGTACAGGGAGAGTGCGATTCGCCAGCTCATGGAGTACCAGGATGCATACGGGCAAAGGGCGCAAGCACTCGAAACCTTCCAAGAAGGAGTACGTTCCCTCCAGGACTACCTGGGTGTGGAGCCAGCTGAGGAGACGACGAAGCTTCGTGATCGGATTGTCAGCGGAGCATCGCCGCCAGTAGATGAACTTGATCCTAGGCGAATCGCGGTTCTCCCCTTCATGAATTACGGTCCTGATGCTCAGGACGAGTACCTGGCGTCCGGGATGACGGAGCAGCTCATCGGGAGCCTGGCGCGGATCAAGGACCTCAGAGTCGTCGCACGGACATCGATTCAGCGATACAAGCACAGCGACAAACCCGCAGGTCAGATCGGACGGGAGCTCCGTGCTGGCACACTCCTCGAGGGAAGCGTGCGGAGGATCTCGACCGAGCTTCGGGTCACGGTGCAACTCATTGACTCTCGTTCCGAAGACCATCTATGGGCTGAGGACTACGACGGTTCGCCGGATGCGATCATCTCAGTTCAGACCGATGTGGCGCAGTCGGTTGCATCCGCCTTGAGATTGCGCGTTCTCGCTGATGAATCTCGAGGTCTCATGGCCCCAATGCAGCCGAAGCCGGAGGCACAGGCTCTCTATCTCGAGGGTCGTAACGCGTTTGGGAAACGAGGTCCCGGGAACTTGTCCCTAGCACGGGAGCTGTTTGAGGAAGCACTGGGCATTGAGCCAGGCCACGTTGGCGCGCGAATTGGTCTGGCCGACTGTCTCCTCCATAGCGGCGGTGGAAGACCCCTCGTTTCGCGCGAGAGAGCAGAGAACACTCTCGCTGACGTACTCAAGGAGCATCCTGATTCCCCGGATGCGCATGCAACGAAAGGGTTCCTTCATCTCGTGCATCAAGGCGCGTACGACATAGCGGAGCGCAGCCTTCAGCATGCAATCCGCCTGAACCCGAGCCATGCGCAAGCCCACGACTGGTATGCCATGCTGCTCATGTGGACAGGCCGGTTTTCCGAAGCAATGAATGAGGCTCGGACTGCCATGGATCTGGCTCCGCTGACCTCCCAGTTTGCCGTGACGACGGCTCGAACGTATCTCGCTTCGAACCGCTTCGAGGAAGCCAGCGCTTTGCTCGATGACGTTCTCCAGGTCAGCCCAGACAACTCGCGTGTCCCGTGGTGGTATGCGCTGGCATGCCAATTCCGGTATGAGTGGGATGAGGCAGCGGGATGGATCGATCGCTACAGCGAGGTGCAAGCGGGAAACGTGTACTTCGAGAACCTACTGCGCTGCTGGCTGAATCTGGGGCTAGGGAATCTTGATCAGAGTCAGCATGCTGCGGAGCGAATTGTCGAGGGTCAGCAGATGCCTCTTGAGCCTCGCGCTAGCTTGATGTCGGCGGCAGTGCTCTACCATGCAGGAGAGTATCGCTCATCCGTTGAGTTGCTTGAGAAGAGCCAAGCAGCACACAGTACCCAGTTTGGACCAGCGGTGCAGGCGGGGTTCCATCTCGGGCTTGGACTGGCCCTGCAGCAACTCGGGGACCCCGATGCGGCAATTGGCCATCTGGAAGTCACTCGGAAGCTGCTGCTCTGGCGACGGCCGCTCCCAATCAATTGGGACGATATCTATGGAGCCCAGGTTGCCCAAGTTGACGCGGCAATCGGAATCTCGCACGTGTCCGCGGGGAACGAAGAGGCTGCAAGAACGGCGCTCATTGAACTGATGAAACGAAGCGCGGATCGACATACCTCCGCCGCCATCGCAGCTCTCAGCTTTGCGCTTGGAGAAGTCGATCGCGGCTTTGAGTGGCTGAGCCAGGCGGTAGACAACCATGACAGACAGCTTCTTGCCATCAAGACGAGCCCATGGTTCGACCTGGTTCGAGATGACAAGCGCTTCAAGCGAATCCTCACGCGAATGAATCTCTCTGGCTAGTCGAGCCTCCCAGCAACACCCTCACCATGCGCTTCTGCCGGATTGCCGCGTTTGCCCAAGGCCGAGCGGAACGTATTGGAACCCATACGGAATCGAGGTCCAGAGACTAGCCCCGTCGGCGTTGGCTCGACCTGATTACGGAGCCAGTCGAAAGGAGGTTGCGATGCGCAGGATTACCGGAGTAGTGGCGGGGGTTCTGGTGCTGGCAGTTCTGGCAAGCGTCTTTGCCGCTGCAGACCAAGACGTGGAATGCACCATCACTCTCCAGCCAGGAGACTCGATCCAAGAGGCGATCGACAACGCAGACGGGGCAGATGTCATCTGTCTTGCCCCCGGCGTGTATGAGGAGATCCTGACGATCTCGCGTGACATCAAGATCCGAGGGACTGGCGAGACGCCAGGAGAGGTTCAGATCAAAGGAACTTCGAGGACCAAGCCGGGAGTGTCTATCGCAAGTTCTGAAGGAAATGAAGAGCCGTTCATCGCGGCCTTCGAGAACCTGACGCTTCTGAACCGCTACCCAGCCAAGTTCCACGGAGTCGAGTTGGGAGGCGTAGCAGGGCTCAAGCTCACCGGGGTTGCGGTTCTTGGGAGCATGCGGTACGCGCTGATCCTTCGTGACTCGACTACAGCAGAGATCTCCAACTCCACGATTGGGGACAGCGAGTACGGTATCAAGGCGGCTGACTCGTGCACACTCATCGTGAGTGACACGACCTTCTCGGACATCGACGAGATGGCGTTCGAGGTCACTAGTTCTGCCTCAGCAACCCTGGAGCGGTGTGACTTCTCAGGAGGCGAGTTTGCTGCGGGAGGAAGCGCCGTGGTCGTGGTGGTGGACTCGATCCTCGACAGGTCGACCACATCCATCGGCGGGTCAGCCCAAGCGAGTTTCGAAGCCTGCAGCTTCTCCTACGGTTCGGGCGGCGTTGTGACGGCGATTTCGTCGGCTCAGCTGAGACTGACCCACTGCACGATTTCCCACAACTCTCCTGAAACGCCCGCGCGAATCAGCGGGCTGGTGGTTGCCGGGCCTGCGACTGCGGTTGTTGAGGGTTGCGAGTTCTCTGACAACGGGGGAACGGCCCTTCACCTTCAGGCAAATGCGGCGCTCGTAATCAAGGATTCGGTCATCGTCCGAAACACGGATTTTGGGATCTTCGCGTATCTGAAGGACTGCTGGTACTTGATTGTCGCGGATTCGACAGTCGACAAGTACTACTCGCCCGGAGAGGAGTTCCATGGCAGGATCTCCGGTAGCGGAAACACCATTCCCGGCCCAGGGGAGCCGGATGGAAATGGACTCGGCGATGTGTGCCCCAACTCGTTCAGTACAGTGAAGGAGTAGTCGACGCCGACCGCAACCGACAGGAGCGGCGCGGATGCGGCCTTTTCAGCTCAGAAGGGAAGGCCGCATCCACATCCGAGCGGGTGGCCTGTCCACCCAAATGGGCCCCGGAGGGCATGGTTCGAAGCCCAGAAGGCGCGAGCAAGCCCCGGCGATGCAAGCGTCAGCAGCCTTGACTCGAGGCCGGTCACTGAACCCTTCCTGTCCGGGTTCGATGCCCTCGCGCTGATTTGCCGCTGAGGGCACCTATGCCTAGACTGCAACATAGGTCGGACCGATGAAACGGCTGGTGGTTGTACTCGTTCTCGGGCTCATTGCACTGAGTCTTGGAGGCTGTTCGCTACTCTCCGCGATCTTCCGCTCGTCTCCTTCCCCGACTCCTACGCCCGATCGAGCTCCAGGTTTCGTGACGTCGCGTCCCGATCCGCCACACCTTGTCGCGCCTGAGAACGGGGCCGCGGTCGGCGGCACGAACATCCTCTTCCACTGGGAGAATCTACCGGATGGAGGTGAGTACTCGCTTCATGTGTGTAAAGGCGTCGTGTGGTCAGACTCGGGGATGATCTTCAGTGAGTCCGTGGGCAACGTGAACGAAGTCAACATCGGCGGCTTCCCCAATGACAATTCGATCTACATCTGGCGAGTCCGTGCTGGGAACGAGTTGGGATGGAGCGACCTTTCCGACATGTACTCCTTCGTCAGTGGAAGTGTCCCTGTGGGTCCCATGAGACTGGCCGATCACTTGCTGATCCGCTACAAGGTCGTCAAGCATATCCGTTACCAAGATGGCTCGACAGGCACCTCAACGCTCGAGGCTTCCGTCGGCAGCTCATTTCCGGACAGCGGGCTATTCCCGACCATCATCTACGATCCGGCCACGCGCACGTACACCGTGAACTCGCAGAACAACATCCCCGTCTCAGAAATGCATCTTCATATCACGATTACGCTTGATGAGACGTTCGAAAATGTGTCGCATTTCGTTGCTCACGTGAGCCACCGCGGATGGCATGATGCTACTGGAGGGGGCATTCCATTCAGCACAGTCGAGACGGACTGGCATGGGCTGGGGAAGTACGACGTCTATCGGATTCTCGGCGGAGGTGCATGCTCGGGGTTGAGTTCTGTGTCGTACACGTCGCAAGCGGACTCGTACGAGATGACGGGCTACTCGTGCGATGCGTCGAGCTACATCGAGATCGGCATCAAACGACACTCCAGCCAGTGACGCCGCCCCACGGCCGTTCATCATTCACAGCGATTGGCGCGCACACAGGCCGCAATCGTGGCGCTGCCAATGACCCAAGCGCTTCTGCATGTTTTGCTTGCTCGACCTTGGTGTGCCCACGCCAACATGCCCACTGTGAACCCAGGGAAGGAGCCATGAGGAGGCTAGCTGCGGCGGCAAGCAGTCTTACAGTTGCGTTTCCGGCAGGATGTGGAGGAGCCGACGTGTCCAACTCCAGTCCTAGTCGCTACGGGGCATGGATCGAGGCGGGCCGTCGTCGATTTCCTCACAGCCTCCTGGAGCCCTGTGACTGGTGGTGCTCAGAGCCGCTATGTCTCGGCGCCATGCGCTGACGAACCCGCTCTGCTTCGAACCTTGCAGCCTTCGTCTTCTCCGGCCCGGCCCGAACTCCTGCCTTGACGATCCTTCGGTTGGCCGGGTAGCGTGTCCCTAGGCATGCGAGGAGGAGTCAGTATGGCCGAGAAGTCGATCGTCATCATCGGTGGAGGGATTGCCGGACTCTGTGCGGGCTGCTATGCCCGGATGAACGGGTACGAGACCAAGATCGTCGAGATGCACACACTGCCCGGGGGCGTCTGTACTGCCTGGACGCGAGAGGGCTACACGATCGACAGCTGTATCCACTGGCTCGTCGGGTCGGCGCCCGGTATCGGGTACCACAAGCTGTGGCGGGAAGTCGGCGCCGTTCAGGGCTTCGAGATGCTCAACCTCGACATCTACACGCGGGTCGAGGGCGAGGGCGGCAAGGCGCTCACCCTCTACAGCGATGTCGATCGATTGGAGCAGCATCTTCTGGAGCTTGCCCCGGAAGATGCCCGCGTGCTTCGCTCGTTCACCAAGGCGATCCGTAAGTTCTCCGGATTCGACGTGCGCGTCGACAAAGCGCCGGAGCTGTATGGCCTGGGCGACAAGCTGGGCATGGGTCTGTCGATGCTCCCGTACGGCGGTACGTTCATGCGCTGGAAGAATGTCTCCGTCGAGGACTTCGCGGCGCGACTGAAGAACCCGTTCCTGAAGAAGACGTTCACCGACATGGCGTCCGAAGCTGTGGACTTCCCGATGCTCGCACTCATCATGCCGCTTGCCTGGCTGCACCGGAAGGTCGCCGGCTACCCGTACGGCGGATCGCTGCCGTTTGCGCGTGCGATCGAGAAGCGCTTCCTCGATCTCGGAGGCTCGATTCAGTACGGCGCCCGCGTCACCGAAATTCTGACCGAGAGAGCAGATCACGGCGATCGCGCCGTCGGTGTCAGGCTCGATGACGGGGCAGAACACCGCGCCGACGTCGTCATCAGCGCCGCCGACGGCCATGCGACGATCTTCGACATGCTCGGGGGACGCTATCTTGACGACACGACGAAAGGCCACTACGAAACGCTGACGCCGTTCCCTCCGCTCTTGTACATCGGTCTTGGCGTCAACGATCCGCTCACCGATATTTCGCCAACCATTGCCGGCATCTCGTTCAAGCTCGATCGCGCGGTGGAAATCGACGGCAAGGAGCGTCAGCACTTGGGTTTCAAGACCTACAACTTCGATCCCGCCCTCGCTCCCCCCGGCAAGTCAATCATCATCGTGATGCTGAACAGCGACTACGACCGCTGGGTAGGCCTGAGCGAGGATCCTGAAGCCTACGCCGCCGCCAAGCAGGCCGCCTGCGATGCCGTGATCGACGCGCTCGAACAGCGGATTCCCGGCCTGCGCGACAAGGTCGAGATGCGCGACATCGCAACGCCGGTTACCTGGAATCGCTACACCGGCAATTGGCGCGGTTCGTACGAGGGTTGGCTGCCCAGTGGCGGCAACCTGATGATGCAGATGAAGAAGACGCTACCCGGGCTCGATGACTTCTACATGATCGGCCATTGGACCACGCCCGGCGGCGGGCTGCCCCCTGCGGTGTCCGGTGGCCGCCACGTCATCCAGCTGATCTGCAAGAAAGACAGGAAGCCGTTCGTGACGACCGAACCTTAGGATCGCGCAGGCCCCGACGCCGGCGGTCGAGACAGCACCACACCGAGGCCCCATACGGCTTGAGTCCGTCGATTTTGCTTCGAACGCACACGCCGATGCGGGCGCCGCCGACGGCGGATGGCGCGAGAGTACCTCATTCCGAATCCGGTCCGTTGCCTGCGATGAGGGGCCTGTGTAGGCTGGGAAGCGCATCGAAGCGATGTGCGACAAGGAGGTGCGCCGATGGATTCCCCGAAATCGATGGTCTGGTGGATGATCCCCGTAATCCTAGGATTCTTCATGGGCTCGATCGTTCTCCAGATTCAGACCTGTGTCCCGAGTGAGGTTGTTACCGTCAACCCCGACGGAGCGACCGGAACGGCGTTCGTCGCCTATCACGCCGGTCTGAGCAGCTTCCAGAAGGATGTCACGATGGCGTTCGTGCGCGG
>Ga0272441_10006870_pt1 | contig 18800 bp, 24 predicted proteins | sample SSMProp6N_FD_193582 | JGI IMG/M metagenome (GOLD analysis project Ga0272441, IMG submission 193582) | Marine sediment archaeal communities from Little Sippewissett salt marsh, Falmouth, MA, United States - SSM-Prop-6N | ecosystem: Environmental > Aquatic > Marine > Wetlands > Sediment ... | reverse complement strand
GGTCGCACGGCACATTTCCAAAACGACCTCACGCTCCGTCCAACTCGTAGGTGTGGTCGCAGCATGCGTCGCCGTTCATCAGCGTCTTCGTGCGTGTGAACCGGATCGCGGGGTTGAGCCCCTCGCAGAAGCCAAGGTCGTAGGCGCAGTAGAAAGCGTCGCCGATATCGGCCGCCCCAAGCCGTCGCATCTCCTCGGCGAAGAGGCACTTCGTGACCCGAAGCCGCAACACACGGTCCGTCCGCTCTTCGACCTCGAACTCCGTCCCATCGACCATCTGGTCCCACAGGATCTCCATCACGGTGTCCAGATCTCGCCGGTCGAGGTCGGCCGACTGCAACCGCGCCCGCGTCGTTTCGATCGTGTGCGCGGAGACCACGTCGAGCAATGCCGGCCCGTATTCGTCCACGAGTTTCCGGAAGAGCGTCGCGCGCTCCGCCATCTGCGCCTTCAACCGCTCGATCACGAGCCCTCCTTCTGCGGACGCGCCACGGGAACGCGCTCGTCAGCCAGCCCGTTCCTTCTCCTGCTTCTTGGCCCGCTTGGCGGCGCGCTTCTCTTTGAGGGACTTCTGCGCCTGTTTCTTGCCGCTCTGCTTCTGCTTGTCCTGTGATTTCGCCACGATCCCTCCTGTCGATCGTTCCGTACGATTCAGTCTAACGGAAGCGCGCGAGGCGCACACGCCCGGTCCGATTCGATACACTTTGCCTATGACACCGACCCTCCGTTCCGTCGACAGATCGCAGCTTCATCGCGCCTTCCTCGACGCGTTCGCCGACTACGCGATGGATGCCCGCGGGACGACCGAGGAGCGACTGCTCCTTCGGATGCGGAAGAACGCAGTCGATTACGATCTCTCGCCCGGTCTGTACGACGGCGATCGACTCGTCGGCTTCACGATGATCGGCATCGGCCGGTGGGATGGCCGGCTCGCGGCGTACGACGCCGGCACCGGGATCGTTCCCGATTTCCGCAACCAGGGCTGGGCAAGAAAGATGTTCGACCACGCGCTGCCCGCGCTCCATGCGCGTGGCATCGAGCGGTTCGTCCTCGAGGTGCTCCAGTCCAACGAACCGGCGATCAAGGCGTATCGGAAGAGCGGATTCGAGATCGTCCGCGAGCTGCGCTGTTTCGTCGCCGGAGCCGAGACGCTGCGTGCCCTGCCGTTTGACCCGACGATCCGGATCGAGCCGATCGATGCGAAGCTCTTCCACACGCTCACCGATGCGGCAGATTGGCGCCCCTCGTTCGAGAACCGCTTCGCGGCGGTCGATGCGATCCCCGATCACGTCGCGATCTTCGGCGCGTGGCACGACGAGCAGTGCGTCGGCGCCCTCGCGTACTCGCCGTCGCTGCACTGGCTGCTATCGCTCCTCGTCCGCCCGGCGGCACGCCGGCAAGGCATCGGGCGTGCCCTGCTGCGGCACCTGGCAGATCAGCTGCCGGAGGACGCGACCCGTCTGGCGGCGCTGAACGTCGACGGAGACGATGTCGGCATGCCGTCGTTCCTGACCGCACTTGGCTTCGAGCCGCTCGTAGACCAATACGAGATGATGCGAGCGCTGTAGCCGATACGGCTATCCGAACCGGCCGTCAAGCCATGCGGCGAAGCGGTCGAGCACATCAGGAAGATCGTCACGACCGAAACCGATCCGGATGTGCCGCGTTCCGTACGAGAAGACCGAACTCGGCAGCAGCATCACACCGGCCTCGTCGATCAGATCCGCACAGAAGCGATCGGTGTCGTCGGTGCACTCCACGCGTGGAAACCCCACCGATCCCGCCCGAGGTCGCTGCCACCGAACCCGCTCGGCCTGCTGCTCGAAGAAACGATCGAGATGCGCCAGGTTCGTCTCGAGGCGCCGGCGCGCAGCGCCGATGAGCCGATCGCGCTGCCGAAGCGCCATCAGTCCGAGAAGCTCGCTCGGCGCGCTCGAACAGATCGTCGTGTAGTCCTTCGCCTCAGCGACCCGGCGCAGCGTGTCGGCGTCCCGGGTGACGAGCCAGCCGAGCCGCAGCCCGGGCAGGCCGTACGCCTTCGACAGCCCGGACAGCGAGAGGGCTCGATCGTATTGGTCGCATGCGGCGGGCAACGTCTCGGTCGTGGCAACCTCCAGCCCCCGGTACATCTCGTCGGAGAGGAGCATGGCGTCCACTCCGCGGACAAGATCGATCATCGTCTCGAAGTCAGCGACGCTCGGCAGCGCGCCGGTTGGATTGTGCGGGAAGTTGACGACAACCAAGCGTGTGTCACTTCGCAACAGGTCCGCGAGATCCTCGGGGTGAAACCGCCAGCCGCTGTCCTCGTCCGGCTCCCACAGCGACACCTCACAGCCGATCGACCGTGCGATCTCGTACAACGATTGGTAGCCGGGGTAGGTGCAGACGACATGATCGCCCGCAGCGAGGAGCGCCGTCATCGTCAGGAAGATGCACTCCTCCGGCGCACCGACCAATACCTGCGCCGGCTTCGCATGGTCGTACATCGTGGCGATCTCGTCGCGTAGGAGCGGGTGGCCTGACGACTCGGTGTACCCGAGCCGAAGCGTATTCCACAGCGCCCGCGTCTCTTCGTCTGCCGTCTCGAGAAGCTCGTGCATCGGCACCGGTTCGCAGTCCGAGCACGACAGCAGGTACCGAGCGGAGAACTCGTAGCGTGCGAAGTACCGCTCGAGCTCGAAGCGGGGAATCGGCACTCGACCCTCCTTCGTCTCGCGGCGTACGCAACCGTCCGGCTACGCGGCCATCGCCTCGGCCGCCTCGACCGTCTGCGCGATCAGCGTCGCGATCGTCATCGGCCCGACGCCGCCGGGCACCGGCGTATAGGCCGCGCACCGTTCCGCCACCGCCGACAGCTCGATATCGCCGACCTTGCCGGGATGGTAGCCGGCGTCGACGACCACCGCGCCGTCTCCGATCCACTCGCCTCGGATGAACTCCGGCTTGCCGACGGCCCCGACGACGAGGTCCGCCTGGCGGACGATCTCCGGCAGGTTCCGGGTCCTGGAATGGCAGATCGTCACCGTCGCATCCCGAGCGAGCAGCAACATCGCCATCGGCTTGCCGAGGATCGGGCTCCTGCCCACGACGACCGCATGCTTCCCCTCGATCGGGATCCGGTGGTGGTCGAGAAGGGTCATGATTCCGGTCGGCGTCGCCGAACCGTACGCCGACACGCCCATCGTCATCCGGCCGAAGCCGAGGCAGGTCACACCGTCGACATCCTTTTCGACCGCGATCCGCTCGAACCCGGCACGCTCGTCGATCTGCGGAGGCACCGGGTGTTGGAGCAGGATTCCGCAGACATCCGGATCGCGATTGAGCGCATCGATCTCCGCCAACAGCTCGTCCGTCGTCGTCTCGACACCGAGCCGAACCGCCTTGGACGCCATCCCGACGCGACGACAAGCGTTCCCCTTCATCTTCACGTACGTCGCCGAGGCCGGGTCGTCCCCGACGAGGACGGTCGCCAGGACCGGCGTCCTTCCGCCGGGCCTCTCCTTTAGCTTCGCGACGCGCTCGGCAAGCGACCGTTCGATCTGCTTCGACAGCGTCTTCCCGTCGAGAATGACAGCGGCCATCGGTCCATCCTTTCGCAGTTCCATTCGGAAATGTACGCAACAGCTCCTGGTGATCCTAGCAACGCCCCTCGATGCCGTCAACGCGGCCGGAGGCAATCCTTCCGCGGAGACTTTCGCGCCGTGCACCGTCCGCAAGCCGCGGTCGAAGAGGTGAATGCCGGCCTCTGCTCTCCACGGAGAGGCCGGCATTCGATCGGGCTAGTGCGTGCCCCGACCTTCTGCAGGATCCCATGAGCTGTCTATCACCGCGGTGTGAAACGACCGTGAAAGCCTCTCAAACCCCTCTCGCGCAGTGATCCGGTCGCTCAACTCCTCGAACCTTGCTCCTCCGTTAGATCTGGGCTACCGTTAGCTACTCATGCGCATTCTCGACAGGGAATCGGGGCTCTTCGTCATCTTGACTGCCTTCCTTCTCGCCTGCGTGGTGGTTCCCAGTGCGCTCTTGGTCGTCACACAAATCTCATCGCAGCGCGTCGATGAGGTCATCCATACATCCCATCGCTCGGCCGAGGCGCTGGCACAGCTAGTGTCGAACTGGCTCATCCTCGACACCGATCGGCATCCGAACCGCGTCGAGCAACTCGCCGAGATGCTTCTGGTAGAGAACACGGTGTACATCAGGATCTCCCATCGAGGCGAAACCCTCGTCGACACGCAAGCGGAGGGCTGGACCGAACCCACGCCGTCCCCACTTCCGGACTCCCGAAGCGCGTCAACGCTGGACTCGTTCGGCGGCCGGCTCGTCGTCAGATCCCGGATCTACAGTTCGGGCGGCCAGGAGGACGGAACCGTCGTCGAGATCGGGAAGCGTGCGCAGCTTCTCGAGGCAAAGCTTCGAAGTATCGTGTCGTGGACCGCGGGGACGTCCGCCGCGATCTGGGCCACGCTGCTTCTCGGGTTCGTCCTGCTGCGACACCGCGGCACCTCGCGAGTGCCCCGCGACGAACCGGAACGCAATGACATCCCGCTCGAGCGTGCCGGGCACATCCGGATCGGTTGTCTACGGATCGATACGGCACGGAAGATCGTCACGTATCGTGGCAGCGAGATCTCCCTGCCGCCAAAGCCGTACCGCTTACTCGAACTGCTCGCACGCCATGCGGATAGGGTTCTAAGCGATCGTGAGATCCTCGCGGCGGTTTGGAACGATACGAAGTACCCCAGCGCGACCGACGTTCGCCAGTGCGTCTATCGGCTACGAAAGCACCTCGACACGATCGAGGCCGGGCTCGGTCGATGCATTCTCAACGTCAAGGGGTTCGGGTATCGGCTCGATGCCGAGTCGCTCGAGCGCTGGACCGACGATTCCCAAGGCACCCCATGTCCCGAGGCACCGAACCGCTCCGTCGTCGTGACCTCCGGCGGCGGTTCGTAGCGGACAACACCAGGTTGTACGCCCTGTCTCCGACTTGGCACGCGTCAGGAGGACGCTGCGTCGCTCGATCCCTCCATCACGGACGAGATCAAGCCGTTCACGATCATCAGGTCGGCTCCGGCATGAAACACGGATGATGCGAGGATGCTTCCGGTGACATGGAGACACGCGCCCCAGGCGAGACCCAGCGGAAACAGGATCACGAGGAATCTGACCCGCTCCTCTTTCGACATGTACGAGACGCCGACGTGCGCCAGTGCGAAAACAAGCGCGGTCAGGGCGATCGCGACGATCGGCCCCACGAGCATCGCAAGCGGTCCGAGAAAAACGGCGCGCAGCCAGAGCTCCTCCATGAATCCATTGGCCAAGACGAAGAGGAGGATCCATGGTACCTGCCGCCGGATCGTCGCCCAGGGGATCTTCATCGTGCGCGCTTGCGCCGCGGCCAGTGCCGCGAACACAACGAACCCCCCAAGACCGATCGCCAGGCCGAGGCCGAGACGGCCCGCCTGCATGTAGAGCGACCGGAGCGGAACGCGAACGACCACAGCGAGCACGACGATCGCTCCGACGACAACGACCGCTTCGATCCCCTTCGCGTACGCCATGCCTCGCAGGGTATCGTCACGAATCCCGAGCGGCTTCTGTAGGTGGGCGGCCGCCGCGCCGAGAAGGCTCGCCGTCGCCGCCGCGAGAAACGCGAACGCAAGCAGACCGTACGCCGCCGCCAGCGTGCTGCGCATCGTCAGCCAGGTGGCGGCCGCGAATCCTACGACCAGCGCGCCCTTGTACAGGAAGCTCCGATTGGTTCGGAAGAGCTGGTAGTAACTGCTCCCGAAAACGAAGACCGCCGCACAGCCACCGAGGAACAGCACGCTCGTCAGGACGCGGAGCCAGACGTCACTCACGGGATCCTCCCTTCGCCATCGCACATCGGTTCAATAACCGATGGCTGCTCGTCGTCGAACGGGCCGCCGCCGGCCGCGTATCCGTGGCCGAACGCCGGGAAAGGCAAGCCCGGATTGACGGCTATGCGACCGGCTTGATCGCCTTCGTCGCGATGAAGTGGGCGATGTGTTTCGCGAGAATCTCTCCCGGACTGCGATCCTCGTAGAATCCGTGGATCACGAAGCCCACCTCAATCTGCCCACCGATCTGATCTTCGAGAGTATGACCAAACTCGATCGCGCCATCCTCGCCATAGTGCCGCGCTCGTTCCTCGGCGGCTATGTCCGTCAAATCGGAGTACGGAATCGTGAATCGCACCGTCAGCTCACCTCGCGCCTCGGCCGCCGGATCGAACAGGTACATGATCGGGTTGCAGAATCCAGCGAGGAGAACACCCCCCGGCCGCAAGACACGGTACGCCTCGCGCCAAACCGACCGAACATCGGGCACGAAACAGTTCGACACGGGATGGACGATCAGATCGAAGGTCTCAGCGGAAAACGCCCCGAGATCGCGCATGTCGCCTTCCACCGTTCTGATCTCCAAATCCTCTCGCTCCGCCACGGAACGGTCCTGGGCGAGCTGTTGCGGCGAGTTGTCAAGGACCGTAACCCGCGCCCCGGTCGCTGCAAGGAGCGGGGCTTGCTGCCCGCCGCCGGAGGCGAGACAGAGGATATCCGCTCCCGAAAGCGGCGGGAACCAGTCCCTCGGCACCGGCCGTGTCGGCGTCAAGACAATCCGCAGACCGCCGGATCGAACGTGAGCGATGTCCTCCGGACCGACGGGCACCGTCCACGGGTTCCCGGCCGCAACCCGACGGTCCCAAGCAACTCGATTGACAGCTCGAACGTCCAATCGTTCCTCCTCCAATGGCTCGCGGGCTGTGGCCCTCCGCGATTGTACCGAGCGGACCAGCTCGTCATTCCGCCCCATCCGAGAGTGGAGCTACCTTCCGAGGAACGCGTCGACCAATCGCTGCGCGACGTTGTCGTCGCGAACCGGCTGCGCCATCGCCCGACGGATCCGGTCCGCCTCCTCGGGGAATCGCTCGACCGCCGCGCCCATCAGCGTCCGTCCCTCCTCCGGGTTCGTCTCCGGGTGCGGCTGGATGCCCCAGATCGGGCGATCGCCGTAGCGGATCGCCTGGACCGCGCACGAACGGGTCGCCGCCAGCACGCGCCACGGTGGTGGCGGGTCGACGACCTCGTCCCGATGGGACGCAAACACGTTCCATGGGTTCGGAATCCCCTCGAAGAGCGGATCGTCCTCGAGGATGTCGATTTCGATCCAGCCGAGTTCCGGTCGCGGCGCGCACCGCACGTACCTCGCGCCCGACAGCGCCCAGGCGAGCATCTGGTGTCCGAAGCAGCTTCCGAGGATGGCCAGACGGCGGTCGACCGCGTCGCGCACCAGATCGGCTTCGACCTCGAACCACGAGGCCGGCTCCTCGAACCGTGCCTCCGACCCGGTCAGCAGAACGTGAGTGAACCGATCGAGATCGGGAACCGGCTCGCCCGCCGGCGGACGGACCGCCACAAACGGGACCTCGCGAAGGTGCCTCGCCCATTGCTCGACCGGACGATAGACGGAGGGATCGATCGAGCTGTCGACGATCAATACGCGAGGTTGCATACCGCCGAGCGTACGGGGCGGATCGAGGTCCGTCAACACATCCACGGCGCCTTACCGGTCAACGCCGCGAGCACGTCGTTCGTTTCCCCGCTTGAAGTTGCCGGTGGCCCGCTGAAGGAGGTATTGGACCGTCGGTTCGTCAGCATCTTTCAGACCGTCCGCGAGACGCCGGGCTCGCGCCCCGCCGAGCGTCATCACGCACCGGCCCTCCCAGAAGATCTCCACGATCCCGTTCTTGTATGCCTGATAGCTGAACGTCTCGTGCCCCACCGTCTGCCTCCGTCCCCCCGATCGAGTCGCTTCCGTGGATCCTTCCGATGCGGCGCCGGAAGCTCACGACTACTTCCGAGGAGCCCCGTTCAACCCGTGCCGGTGCCCCTTCGTCTCGCAAGCTGCTTGAGCATCTTGATCTGGGCCGCGTGGTACAGGCTGTGCTCCGCCACGCCGTGGATGTACTCGATGGCCGGCCGCGTCGAGCGCTCCCCGAGCGGCTCGTCCAACCGGGACGGATCGAACGCGTCCACCGCGCGGATCAACCGACGGTGACATGCCCGCGCCATTCGGACATCCTCTCTCCACGAGGATTCGTCGATCGAGTTCCGCCGGATCGGCCAGCCCCCCTCGCGGCGCTCGAACGTCAGATGCACCACGTCGCCGGTCAGTCGATCGGCGATGCGGTTCTCCCAGAACGCGACGTGCAGTGCGATCTCGCGGAGGTTGTTCGCCTCGGGATACGGTCGCCAAACGGCCGTCGCGGCGTCCACGCCGCGCAGCAAACCCAGCGCCGACGGCGCGCCGTGCCATGCCGCATGGTCGCTTGTCGGGTGGATCGACAGCAGCGCGTTGCGAATCCGCGGATCGAACGTCTTCGACGTCTTACTGAGCTCGCCGGCGTCGGCCATCGTTTACCCTCCTCCGACTGGAGCCTCAGCCACGGCGATCGCGTGGGTGCCGTTGATCCTGCCGAAAATGCGCCCGTCATCCGCCGTCAGGTACTCCTTCTCGAGATCGGCAGCCGTGTGGTGTTCAACGAGTCGAAGCCCGCGATCGGCGAGATAGACATCGATCCCGCCATCTTCGATCCCGAACGTCCAACCCTCTCCCGCCTTCGAAACCCTCCGCCGGATCTGTCGCTCACCGTAGTATTGCTCCTCGCCTCTGAGCACCGAAGCGTAGACGTAATCGAACACAATCCGGGCTTCGGGACCGTCACGGACGAACCCGAGAGTCGCATCGACCGCGTCGGCCGTGAGGTACATCGTCACGCCTTCCCAGAGGAACAGGCTCCTACGGTCGTTCCGATATCCTGCGGCGGTCAGTACCCCCGCCAGGTCCTCCCGGTCGAAGTTGATCTCCACAAACACGAGTTCCTCGGGAAGTGAGATCCCCTTTCGGGCCAGAATCGCGACCTTCGGTCGCTGCGTCGTTTCAATATCGAGCTCGAACACCTTTGTCCCTCGGTTCCGGTTCCGAAACCGAATGGCACGCGTATCCATGCCCGCGCCCAGAAGCACGATCTGCGAAATGCCCTCGTCCAGCGCGCTGACAAAGAGCGCGTCCAACAGCTTCGTCCTTGCGAGGACATACTCGTAGATCCCCGGTGGTGCGACTCGGCGGACGAAGAAACTCCTCAGCGCCCGCACGCCGAGAATCGCCTTTGCGAAAAGCGGCAGGAACGTCCTCGCCACATCGTCCGAACCGCGGAAGCGTTCATCCCTCTCGCAGCTTGCGCATGCACGTGAGAAGCACGTGTACGCCGCCGTCGCCGAGAAGCGCTGTTCAATCCTGCGTTCCGCCATAGGTCTTCGCGTCCTTCGCATCATGACGATCGCCGCGTGACGCAGGCTGCGCTCAACCGCTCCCTTCGGCGACCGCTCGAACGGCATCACTCGATGCGCGTCTCGGCCGCGCCACACATCATATGGTCCGTGCCGTGTCATGCCCTAACAGTTCAACGTCCCGTCGGTGTCGCAGGTCTCCTGCCTCTAGGTCGAGTCTTCGATCTCCTCTTCGACTTCCTCCGCACCCTCGGCATAGAACGCCGCTTCATCCGGCGCCAACTCGTGGAGAAGCCTCAGAAACTCGCCGGCATGGACGCGCTCCTCGTCAGCGATGTCCTTCAGAACCTCGATCGCCAGTTGGTTGTCCGTCGACTCGGCGAGCTGCATGTACAGCTGGATCGCTTCATACTCAGCCGCGATCATGAAGCGAATCGCCCGGATGAGCTCCTCCTCGGTCAGCTTCCTGTCACTCGCCAATCCCGAAAACGGTGATCCAAACTCAGGCACAGTGGCCTCCTTCCCGTGCAGCCGCCGGATGCTCGGCATCGCTTTGCGGCACTCACCGACATCGCAACGTCCGAACAGCCGTTGCCGCACATCCCGGTCCGATCCTAGAACCGACGGATTCCTCGTTCAAGCCCTGGGCCGCATGTCGCGTGCTCGGAGTGCGTTGAGGACATCTTCCCGCGCCGCCCACCCGCGGCGGGCGGTGAGCACGCCGAGCCGCAGGAAGTCGAGGTGCTCGGGCCGGTGCGCGTCGGTGCTGATCGCAATCCTGGCTCCGGCAGCGATCGCCCGGCGGATCAGGTCAGCGCTCAGGTCGAGGCGGATCGGGTTGGCGTTGACCTCCAACGCCGTGTCATGGGCCGCCGCAGCCTCGAACACGGCCTCCCAGTCGGCTTCGTACGCCGGACGCTCGCCGATCTTCCGCCCGGTCGGGTGGGCGAGGATCTCGACCTGCTCGTGTTCGACGGCGCGGACCAGCCGCGCCGTCATCTCGTCGCGCGGCAGCCGAAAGTGAGAGTGAACGGCGGCGATCACGACATCGAGCCTCGCCAGCAGCTCGTCGGGCACGTCGAGCGAGCCGTCCGGCTGGATGTTCGCCTCGATCCCGGTCAATACGCGGAAGCCGTCGAGCGTCTCGTTCAGCGCGGCGATCTCGTCGATCTGCCGCCGCAGGCCGTCCGAGGTCAGTCCACCGATGACCTCCGCGAACAGCGCGTGGTCGGTGATCGCGATGTACTCGTGGCCGCGCTGGCGCGCGGCCTGCACCATCTCTCGAAGTGACGCCTTCCCGTCCGACGCGTCGGTGTGGACATGCAGGTCCCCGCGGAGGTCATCGAGCGTCACCAGCTCCGAGAGCTCCCGCTTCTCGGCCAACGCGATCTCCCCACGGTCCTCGCGCAGCTCCGGCGGCACAAACTGCAGGCCGAGCGCGTCGTACACATCGGCTTCCTCGGCCCCGGCCAGAACGCGTTTCTCCTCGTCGAACAGCCCGTACTCGCTCAACTTCCAGCCGCGGGAGACGGCGCGCTTGCGCAGCGCGATGTTGTGCGCCTGCGATCCGGTGAAGTACTGCAGGGCCGCGCCGAACGACGCTTCCGGGACGATGCGCAGATCGACCTGGACCCCGCCCGCCAAGCGGACCGACGCCTTCGTCTCTCCGTGGGCGAGGATCTCGTCGACCTCCGCGAGCGAGACGAACGCCTCGGCCGCCGGCGCCGCGTCTTCCGGCCGGGTCGTCAACGCCAGCAGATCGAGATCGCCGATCGTTTCCCGTCCGCGTCGCAGCGAGCCGGCGACGTCGATCCGCACGAACAGACCGCTTCTCTGCAACCGATCGACGAGCGTCGCCGCGAGGTCGATCGCCGTGCCGAGCAGGATCCGCCCCTCAACCCCGCGCGTCTCGGCGAGACCGCGCAGGATCTTCTCCTCGGTCTTGGCGCCGAGCCCTTTGACATCCCGAATCGTCCCCGCCCGCGCGGCCCGCTCCAGATCGGCGAGATCCTTCACGCCCAGCTCGTCGTACAGCAGCTTCGCCGTCTTCGGACCGACGCCGTCGACCTGCGTCAGTGCGAAGAGATCGATCGGAAGGTTCTCCTTCAGTTTCTCGTGGTACTCGAGCCGCCCGGTCTCGACGATCTCAGCGATCTTCTTCGCGATCGCCGCACCGACACCGGGCAGATCGCCGTGGGTCCCGGCCTCGACGAGCGACTCGATCGGCTCGCCGAGCGACTCGATCGTCCCCGCCGCACGGCGGTACGCTTGCGGCTTGAACGCCACCCCGTCGAGGGCAAGCAGGTCGGCGATCTCGTACAGGATCCTCGCGACCTGGGCGTTCTTCATGCGTCCCCCTACAACGGGCGCTCCATGAACTCCATCGTCGGCGCGTAGCCGAGGCCGAGCCACGCCGCGCGGGCCGCGTCGTTCTCCGCGTCGACTCGCAGCTCGACGAGATGACAGCCGGCACCGATCAGGTACTCCGACGCGTCCGCATCGAGTTCGCGCAGAAGGCCCCGGCGGCGATAGCCGGGCTCGATGTATGCCAGATTGATCTCGCCGCGATCCGACGGAAGTCGGGACGCGACAAGCATGCCGACGATCCGTCCGCCGGCTTCCGCGACGAACGCGGCGCGATCGCGGCTCTCCAGGAACTCGTCGACCCGGCTCGATAGGCGTGACGCCGATGGCGCCGTCCCTCGGGTCTCTTCTTCGTAGGCGCCGAGCAGCGCCATGAGTTCGCGATGGTCGCCGGGCTCCCCTCTCCGCGTGGTCACCTCGGCATCCTGCGGCTCGGCGTCGCCCAACCGCTCCTCGATCCAGGCCACCGCGAACTCCACCAGATCGGCGGCGTCGAACAGGTGGCTCTGGGCCGCGCCAACGTGACCGACCACGCCTTGCCCCTCCTGCAGGTAGTCCTGCACGATCGCCTCGAACAGGTCCGTCGCGCCGTACCACGGCAGGCAGCCCTCGGTGCTGAACTCCTCGATCTGCACCCACGCCTTCGCCCCGTCGTGGACGATCGGCGCCCAGTAGCGAACGATCTCCTTCTCCGGGACGTCGGCCAGATGCTCGGCGTAATGCAACAGCGTCACGTTCGCCAGCGGCGAGCCGAGCAGCAGCACCTTGCCGCCCGCCTCGCACAGCTTCGCCAGCGGCGAGCCGGTCCCCATCCCGTACTGCAGTGGATGATCGGCCACCAGCGCCTCGGCCGACGGGCCAATCGCGACGAACGAGCTATCCGGATGGACACTGCGCCGCGCGCCTCGCCACGTGCGTAGATACTCGGGCAACACGCCCCATTCCCGGACCGCGCGGGATGTCGCCGGATCGTACGGCGGCCAGGCGGCCTTCAGCGCCTCCGGCAGCTCGGGCATCCCGAGCGTCACGTCGTACGGCGATCCATCCCAGCCGGCGTACATCAACAGCGTCCCCGTCTCGCCGAGGACCATCCGCATCGCCTCGAGGACGCGGTCCGGCCCGCCGACGATCCAGCCCATCGCGCCGACCGACGCGTGCAGCATCACCGTGTCGCCCGCGTCGATGCCCAGCCCCTTCACTTCGACGGCGATCTGCTCGCGCGTCACCAGTCCCGGCCCGCGCCGTTGAGCGCATCGTCCCATAACGAATCAGCCTCCGTGAAGCTCCGCGAAGCGGCGGAAGGATCGGTCGTATGTCCGCTCGACGTCCGGCGGGAAGCAGCAGGCGGGAAGCTCCTGACGCGCGAGGTGGTATTGCAGACACTCGCAGCAGTTCCCCTTCCGCGGACAGCCTGGATAGGTACAGGGACAGGTCTCCAAGTTCGATGCGTAGTTCGTGCAGTCGGCCATGTCGAGTCTCCTTGTCGTCGGGTCGGTCCTCATGGTAGCACGTTCGGTGGGGGCGTCTCGACCCCGGCCAGCCGGTAAGATAGGCGATCGACAAAGCGAGGTGAGCCGCAATGCCCACGAACCCACCCAACGCAAACACCGACGAAGATCGAGTCTGGGACGTCGCGATCGTCGGCGGCGGCCCCGCCGGGGCGACCGCGGCGCTGTACACCGCCCGCGCCGGGTGGTCGACCGTCGTCCTCGACAAGGGGATCGCCGCCGGCGCCCTCGGCATGACGAGCAAGATCACGAACTACCCCGCCGTCGCGGAGACCCTGACCGGCGCCGAGTTGGTCGAGCGGATCCGCACGCAGGCGACCGGGTTCGGAGCATCGTTCGTGTCCGCGCGGGTCACGGCAGCCACGCTGTCCGACTCCGCCAAGACGCTGTTCACCACGGACGGCCCGACCTCAAGCCGCGCGGTCCTGATCGCGACCGGCTCGATGGGCAGGACGCAGTCAATCCCGGGAGAGGAGCGGCTCACCGGTCGCGGCGTGTCGTACTGCGCCACCTGCGACGGCTTCTTCTTCCAGGAGAAGGACGTCGCCGTCGTCGGGAACTCCGACGAAACGCTCGAAGAGGCGCTCCACGTCGCCCGGTTCGCCCGGCGCGTCGTGCTGTTCTCCCCAACGACGAAGCTCCGCGCCACCGAAGATCTGATCAAGCAAGTGCAAGACCACGAGCGGGTCGAGCTGCGTCCGTCGTCGCACGTCCGCGAGATCGTCGGCGAGGATCACGTCGAGGCCGTCGTCGTCGAATCCGGCGAACGCAAGGAGACGGTCCCCGTCGACGGCGTGTTCATCTACCTGCAAGGCGGCCATCCGATCCTCGACTTCGTCGGCGGCCAGCTCGAGACGACCGACGACGGGTGTCTGCGCGTCGACGGTGTGTTCCAAACGAGCATCGACGGCGTCTTCGCCGCCGGCGACGTGCTCTGCAAACACATCAAGCAGGCCGTGATCGCGGCTTCGGAAGGCGCTCAAGCGGCCATCGCCGCCGACCGCTACCTGTCCGACCGCCCGTCGCTCAAGGCCGACTGGGCGTAGCCGCGAGCGACGACGCCGCACGCGTCACTTGGGCCGTCGCGCCTCTCCCGCTAGACTTACGTTGTTTCGGTTGGAGGAGGCGAAGAGCTTGCCCAGCAGCCGCCCGCAGATCACACCGCAGGAGTTCGTCGACAAGTGGCGCCGCTCCGAGCTGAAGGAGCGCGTTTAAGGCGTAGCGCACCACGCCAGGAGGTCATGACGGAGATACTGCAAGAGCAGTTCTTTTATGAGGATTATCGGGACTCGTTGGTCGTATTCGCGGATGTGCTTGGGATGACCAGCGAGATCCTCTCGATCAGCGACAAGCGCACGTTCGGGGATGTCGCGCGTGTTCTGGGACTTCTCAGGGAACAGGCACGCTTGTGGCGGTCCATGGATGGATTGCTGCTGGACTTCCAGGCAGTTGCAGGGTCGGACTCAGTAGTCATCTCGATGCCATGGAACAGCGGAGTGGGAGCGACGGCCCTGATTGAGGCAATAGGTGGCCTGCAATATGGCCTACTTCTGCACGCCAAACATCTACTGCGTGGCTACATGGCGCGAGGGCGGCTCTACCACAAGGATGAATTCATCTTCGGGGAAGCCTACATCAAAGCCTCGAAGGGAGAACAGGGATTGAGGAATGGCCCCCCGCGAATCGTAGTCGACCCTGAACTGGCGGAATACGCCTTGAAGCACGGGGCCGCGAAACCGCCTAACGGCCAATACTCCGCTTTCAGTGAGCTCCGCCGTGACCCCTGTGATGGCTTGTGGTTCATCGACTATCTCAAGCCTGTGGGTACGCGCAGTGAAGGCAAACCACAAGAACTCCAGGCAGCGCGGGAAGAGATCCGTCGATGGATCGGCAGTCAAAAGAGACATCACCAGGCTGATCATCACGTCGGCTCGAAGTATCAGTGGCTAGAGCAGTACGAGGCGGCCACGCGTGCGGAGTTTGAGAGCCTTCTCTTGAGTCGGGAGTAGAGGCGTAGCGATTGAGGAACCTCGAACGCCTGTCGGCACTGAACCTCGAACAGGCAAGGGCGCAGGAATGGACAGGACCCACTTCACCGCGGCGATGCTCCGTTCAGGGATGTGCGGGCACTCGCGATTGGAGGAAGGCAATGAGGTTTGAGGCCAGATCCAAGCTCTCGCAGATGAAACGATCTCTGGCACGGCTCGAGAGAATCTACTGCGACACCGGGAGCGTGATTGCGACATCCGACGCGCGCGATGCAATCGAGGACTTCGTCAATCACGCACATCACTTCAAGGACTACCTCAAGCGGGAGCACCCGCGAAGTGCGGAGCGGATTGAGAAGCTGGTCACAAGCGACCGAAGTCTGGCACTGATTGCGGATCTCTCAAACAGCTTCAAGCACGCGCACGACATCGCGAAGCGCCGGAAGAAGCACGCAGAGGAGTCGGGGGGTTCGGACATCGGCGATCTCTTGAGGATCAACAGCCACGCTACGGTGGAGCTGGGCCCCGGATTGTCGAAGTGCTCCCAGCGCCTTGAGATCAGCTTCAGAGGGGCCCGCTTCGATGCCCTCGAACTTGCCCACGCAGCCGTAGCGTCGTGGGATCTGCTCCTGGAAGAAGAGGGGATCAGCCCGCATGGCTAGTCCTCGGGACTGGGAGCGGCGACATCTGAAGCGCTGCTGAAGGATCATCCAAGGATATAGGATTCGCCGCCTCGTGCCGGAGGAATACACGCCATGGAGAGTAGTCTTGTCCATGGCCCACAGGCGACACGGGCTCGCAAGCCAAGATGTCAAGTGGTGGTACACGATGATGAAAAGCTCGGCCGGGAACCCTCACCCGACAACCCTTGCCGAGGCCGTCGAGATCCTGCGCTCGGCGCTTCCGCAGGACCAGCTCGTTGCATGGGCTGCACAGTCGTTTGACGAGGCGCTTTCGGACGCGCACTTCCAGCTCGGGCTTTGGATCCGCAACGCTTGGGTCCATGGCGGGCGGGCCCCGTTTGTCCGTCGGATGCGGGAGCTCGTTTACTACGTGCACGACGATGAGATCTCCGGTTCCGTCCTCGAAGCGCTGTGGCGCGTGTTGAACGGTGAGCGCTGCCCGACGATCGAGGAACTGCTGGAACGGCGCTACCCGGGATGCTCGGCCGAAGGATGATCCCTCGGAAGCCGCCTTTGGAATCCGATCTCGATTCTTCGGGTTTCGGCGCAAGCGGGAGAATCCCGGGAGCCTCCTACGGGACTTCGCTTCGATCGGTCGGGACGAACCGTTTCGTCTTCGGAGTTTGCTCATCCTGGCTGAGCAAGAGAGACCGAAGCGGGTCGAACAGTGGCTGCAACTTATCGGTACACGTCTCGTCTGTGCCCGATCTTCACGATGGTTACGATCAAGATGGCATCTTCGACGGTGTAGAGGATCCGGTACGACCCGCTTCGTACGCGGTACTTGTCTCTCCCCGAAAGCTTTCGGCAGCCGGAGGGCCGAGGCTCTTCTGCCAGCGAGAGAATCACCCGGACGATTCGCTGCCGGTCCCTCTTCGAGTCGACCGCCTCGAGCTCCTTCAGCGCGGACGGTTTGATGAAGACGTCATATCTTGCCACGCTTGCGCAGCTCCTTGACGATATCCTCGAACGGAAGGTTCGGCTCCGTCGCCCGCTCGCTGAACGCGCTCAGATCCTCCGCGTCCTCTGCCAGTGCGAGCTGGACGGCCTCGTTGACGAGATCGGACATCGTCCGATCGGTCTCCGCCGCCTTGACCCGCAGCGCTCGGTGGAGTTCCGGATCGAAGTACACAGTGGCGCGCTTCTGCGTTGTGCTCATGATGTCACTCTAGCTTCTTGACGTCTGGACGTCAAGAAGACCTGCGAGAATGGAAGGAAGCTTTCTGTGGTCCCCTGAAGACTCCGCAAACGCAACGGTGGGCAGATGCAGCCCGTCTTCTACTCCGCTAACCCGATCGGCTCAACGCTTTGCGGGCCCAGTTTTCCGATCACGGTCTTGAAGCGCTGTGGCGCGTGTTGAACGGTGAGCGCTGCCCGACGATCGAGGAACTGCTGGAACGGCGATATCCAGGTCTCCTGGAAGCCGCGGCAGAGGGGCAACAAGGGTAATTACGTCTCGGACGTAACGTTGAGCGCGTGATCATCTTCTGTTTGCGCTTGACTACGAATCCACCGGAAACATCTGAAAGGTCAGCCCTCACCCGACCTCTCCCACGATGGGGGAGAGGGGAAGTACTGCGCGATATCCGTTTCCGATATCTCACGCGACCTCCTCATCCGGTGCGCTCGCCGCATCGCGGCGCTGATTCGCTGCATCCAATGCCCCCCGATCCTTTGATTGGCGTAGCACGGCGCAGCTCGGGCACACGCGGTGGCCATCGGAGTCCCGATGAAGAGGTTTACCCAGCATACCATAAAGGTATAGTATCGGAACCATGGACTTCGACTTCGATCCGAAGAAGAGCGCCTCCAACCGGGCGAAACACGGGATCGACTTCATCGAGGCCCAAGAGCTTTGGGACGATCCCAACATGATCGAGATCCCGGCTCGTGTACCCGACGAGCTCAGGTGCTTGGTCGTGGGCAAGATCCCCGAGAAGCACTGGTCCGGGATCATCACGTACCGAGATGGCAGCATTTGGATCATCTCGGTGCGCAGATCCCGCGCGGAGGAGATCGATCTCTATGAAGGCTAAGGATCTCGACCGACCGTTCGACGCAGGTGTAGACATCACCAAGTTCCTCGATCTGTCCAAGCTGCGCCGTCCGAAGCTGGAACAGAAAAGAGTTAACGTGGACTTCCCGATTTGGATGATCCAGTCTTTGGACAAGGAAGCCAGGCGCCTTGGCGTCCCCCGGCAATCCCTGATCAAGGTCCTGATCGCTCAACACCTCGAGAAGATGCGCACGTAGTCCGTGACCACTCCTCTTCAGCGGTCCGTTGCCCTCGCCAAACCCGACGACGGACCGCCCGCCAAGTGCTCGGTTCAGCGGTTGCCGATGTCCGCTCCGCAAAGCGCCCTCTTCAGCTATCCTTACACTGGAGGGTGGACATGAAGATCCCCGAGACGGACGAGGCGCTGCTCGCCGAGTGCTCCGTCGAGACGTTCCGGTCGAGCGGGCCGGGCGGACAGAACGTCAACCGGCGCGAGACGGCGGTGCGGATTCGGCACCTGCCGACCGGGACCGTCGTCACCTGCCAGGACGAGCGGAGCCAGCGACGGAACAAGCGGATCGCGCTGGCCCGGCTGCGGGAGAAGCTGGAGGAGCGGAACCGTCCGGTCGTCGAGCGGGTTCCGACGTCCGTCCCGCGAGGCGTCCGCCGTCGGATGCTCGAGGCCAAGCGGCGCCGGTCTCGCGTGAAAGCCTCGCGCAAGCGGCCGGACGTCGACGAATAGCAGCCTGTGGGAGTACTGCCTCCACCCCTATCGCATCCATACAGGGAGTCTAGCGTAGCTCAAGAGCCTGTTCCCTCGCGATCCGCGGGGGATAGAGAGAATGGCATCGCTCGCGTTGCCTCTTGGGTCGATCCGTTCCTCGCCCCCTTCCCGGCCTTCCCCCATCACAGCGGGGGAAGGAGCTCCAGTTCGGGTTCTCACTCGA
>Ga0272441_10006869_pt1 | contig 18801 bp, 22 predicted proteins | sample SSMProp6N_FD_193582 | JGI IMG/M metagenome (GOLD analysis project Ga0272441, IMG submission 193582) | Marine sediment archaeal communities from Little Sippewissett salt marsh, Falmouth, MA, United States - SSM-Prop-6N | ecosystem: Environmental > Aquatic > Marine > Wetlands > Sediment ... | reverse complement strand
ACCCGACTTGACCACGGTGAGCAACCGCTGGGTGTGGCCTCCTGGGCCGGCACCCACCGGAACACCGCCACCGGCGGCGGGAGCTGCGACCACGGCACCGACCTTGTCGGCGACCGCCACGGCCCCGCCGGATGCGGGCGCTTCGTCGGTGCCACCCCCGGCCTTGGCTGCCTTGGCAGCCTTGCTGCGCTGCAGCAGGGCCTCGGGAATGCGCGAATCGGCCGGAGCTGCAGCTTCGGGCTCGGCTGCCGGCTCGGCAGGCGCGGACTTCTCGCGAGCTGCCTGTGCTCGCTTGAGGAGATGCTCTGGGATCTCAGTCATGGGGTCACCTCGAGTTCACAGTCAACAGGACAAATCACAACGGACCCGAAATTCCGCCGTCCTTGCGGACACGCCAGAAGTGGATCGCCATGAAGATCACGATGACGAACGGCAGGAACAACACGTGCAGTACGTACCATCGGAGCAGCGTTTCAGCGCCGATTTCGGCACCGCCCAACAAGACGAATCTGACCTCCGCTCCGAACACCGGCGTGTAGCCCATCATGTTGGTTCCGACGGCCACCGCCCACAGCGCCAACTGGTCCCACGGCAGCAGGTAGCCGGTGAACGACAGCAGCAGTGTGAGGGTGAGCAGGATCACGCCGATCACCCAGTTGAACTCACGAGGCGGCTTGTAGGCGCCGTGGTAGAACACGCGGGCCATGTGCAAGAACACGGCGAGCACCATCAGGTGCGCACCCCATCTGTGCATGTTCCTGACCAGCAACCCGAACGTGACCGAGGTCTGCAGGTTCTGGATGTCGTTCCAGGCAGCGGTGGTCTCGGGTCGGTAGAAGAACATCAGGAAGATGCCGGTGACGGTCAGCAGGATGAACAGGAAGAAGCTGAGTCCGCCGAGGCAGAGCGTGTAGCTCACCTTGACCGCGTGGCGCTTCACCTTCACCGGGTGCAGGTGGTACAGCACCGAGTTCATGATGACGTAGGAGCGGTTGCGGGGGCTGTCGGTGTAGCCCTTGCGGAAGATCGAGCCGGGCCGGAAGATCGAACTCCATGCCTGGCTGCCCTGCACCGCGTCGACCGTGGAGTTCACGCGGTCCTTGACGGTGGGACGTGGTTTGTCGTCGATGATCTTTGCCATTGGGATCGTGGTTCTCTCAGAGCCTCATGCCATAGCCGTAGCCATGGTTGTTGGTGCGGACGTGTGAGTTGCCGGCAGCGGTTGCGGTGCCCGCCTTGCCGAGGATGATGACACCGGTGGGGCACCGGTCGACGCACAGAGCGCAGCGCGTGCAGATGTCGTCGTCGATCGTGAACATGAAGGCATCGGACGGATCGGTGCCGGGCTGCTCGGTTCCCTCGGCGTCGACGACCGCCGACGTCGACACCATGTGGATGCACTTCCACGGGCAGATGTCGACGCATCCCTCGCAGGCGATGCACTCGGTCTGGTCGATGTGGATGAACTGCTTCGGCTTGACGGCCTTGGTCAGGTAGTCCGCGTCGACCTCCACCAACGTGTACTCGTCGGTGTACGGCATCATCGGGGGGTTGGCGTCGGTACGAGCCATCAGCAGCGCTCCCCGGCCACGCAGGCCGCGTCTGGACGCTCGCTCGCTGGCGCTCGCAGCGCTCGAACCGTCGCACGGGTCGACATCTCCGTCACGCCTTCTTCACCAGCGGACGGCCGTAGGTCGAGGTCGGGAGTTCCTTCGGCTTGACGTCGCCGCGCTTCTGCCACCAGACGGCGAGGAAGACGAACAGACCGAACAACACCAGGTGGATGAGCACGACGACGATGTCCCGGACCGCCTCGTACTGGAGCGTGATCGGGTTCCAGCCACCGGCCGACTCGGGCTTCAGGATCCCACCGGGGCCGTAGATCAACTTGTCACGCGACCACCCGAGGTCCTTGTCGGCATGGTCGATCCACTGGTGCGGCACCATGCCGAACGCCAGGAAGAGCAGCCCGAAGATGTACGTCGAGCCGAGCAATGCGTCGCCCCACGTGAGCGGCTTGTCGACCGGGCGACGCTTGCCGTAGGGAATGATGGCCAACGCCAACACCAGGGTGGCGATGAACGACGCGATGAAAGCCTGGTTCATGCCGGGCCACTCGAGTACGTCGATTCCGATCATGTCTGTGGTGATTCCTGTCGTGGTGGATCTGCTGCGGCAACCCGGATCGCAGCCGTGGCCACGCCCGGGACATTGCTGACGAACTGTAGTCGTCTGCTGCCGAGATGCGAAGTCTGGCACGCAAGTGTGACCGGCGCGCCAGGTTGTGCATTAGTTCCCGACGCGATCCGCGGTTCCGGTGTGATCGACGTCTCCCGGGCCGCTGTCGTTTTCGGACCCAGGGATTCCCGCTTCGCGAGCGAAGGCATCTATCATCGGCGCAGTGACCGAGATTCCCGAACATCTCCTGAAGCGATCGCGTGAGCGTCGCTCCGCGATCGGCAAGGGTGACGACGCCGGCGCGAGCGACGAGGCGACCTCGTCCACCCCGGCGACCACCGCCAGCGCCACCCCGGCGACCACCGCTGCTGCTGCGGCGCCCGCCACCACCGGCCCGGCCCCGCGCACCGCCGCTCCGGCACCGGCCGCGCCGCCTCCGCCGAAGCCCGACCCCGTGTACGTGGCGGCCGCGAAGAAGCGCAAGAAGATCCCGTTCTGGGCGATGGCCACGCTGAGCCTGATGCCGGTGTGGGCCTTCATGTACGTGCGGGCGGTCACCGAGCCGCCCGAGGTCGTCGAGGGTCCGTTGGGCATCGGCGCCGAGGTGTACGGCAACTGTGCCAGTTGCCACGGCGCGGCCGGCGGCGGTGGTGTGGGCTATGCCTTCGAGGGCCAGTCGGTCCTCCAGACCTTCCCCGAAATCGAGGACCAGATCCGCTACGTGTACTACGGAACCGAGGGCTACAACGCTGCGGGAGTCGACATCTACGGCAACCCCGACCGGCCCGGCGGCCCGCACATCACCGGAAATCTCGGCGTGATGCCGGCCTTCGGTGGTCAGCTGACGCAGTACGAGATCATCGGTGTGATCTGCCACGAGCGCTACACGCTCGGCGGCGCCGACCCCACCAGCGAGGAGTGGGCCGACGAGTACGAGACCTGGTGCTCACCGGAGTCCGAGGTGTTCACGGCCGTCGAGGCAGGCGAATACGACTACACGTCCGCTGAGTCCGACTTCGAGGGCGTCGATCCGGTCGGCCCCGAGGCGATCCCCGGTTCGCCCGCGTCGGCCGGCTGATCGGACCACCCGCTGGACACCGACGTCCTCGTCGTCGGCGGAGGCCCCGCCGGGGCGTCGGTGGGCCACTGGTTGGCCAGCGCCGGTCACCACGTCACGATCCTGGAGAAGCGGCCCGTCCCTCGCCACAAGGCGTGCGGTGACGCGCTGACCCCTCGGGCGCTGCGCGAACTCGCCCGCCTCGACATCGACCCGCTGCGCCTCGGAGGGCACCGCGTCGACGGGGTCCGGATGGTTCACGACGGCCACGACGTGACCGTGCCGTGGCCGCTCCATCCCGAGCTGCCCGACCATGGTGCCGTGCTCCGTCGAGACCTGCTCGACACCGAGCTGCGTCGCCGAGCCGCCGCCGCCGGTGCCGACGTGTTGATGGGGCACGAAGCGACGGCTCCGATCGTCGAACGGGGCTTCGTGCGCGGCGCCACGCTCGCCATCGATCCCGACACGACGTCCGACGTCCACGACGTGACGTCACGTTTCGTGGTGGTCGCCGACGGCGCCAACAGCAGCTTCGGTCGAGCGCTCGGGACCGCCCGGCACCGGAACTGGCCGTACGGCATCGCCACCCGCACGTACTTCGCCAGCCCGCGCAGTGCGGAACCCTGGATCGAATCGGTGCTCGGCATCCCCGACGCGAGCGGGAATCCGATCGCCGGGTACGGCTGGGTGATCCCGCTGGGTGACGGCACCGTCAACGTCGGCGTGGCGGTGCTGTCGACGTATCGCGACGTGCGGGGTGTGAACGCCCTCAAGCTGCTCGGCGCCTTCGCGGCGAGCATCGCCCGACGGTGGGAGATCGATCCCGATGCGCCGATCAAGGCGCCGACCCGGTTCCGGATCCCGCTCGGCGGTTCCGTCGGGCCGAAGATGGGGCCGACGTTCCTGGTCGCGGGCGACGCCGCCGGAGCCGCCAATCCCTTCAACGGCGACGGCGTCGACGCCGCGCTGATGACCGGGCGTCTCGCAGGCGAGGTGCTGCACGAGGCGCTGACCGTCGGGAACTCCACCACCCTGCAGCGCTATCCCACGCTGCTCGCCGACGAGGTCGGGCAGTTCCACAAGGTCGGGCGGCTCAGCGCCCGTTTCCTCGGTCGGCCCATGATCCTGCGTCCGGCGCTCCGTCTCGGGGTGCGCAGCGAACGCGTGATGGGCGCGGTGCTGCGCATCGCTGCGAACGAACTTCGCGACGGGGCCAGCGACCGCCGCGGCGGCGCCGAACGCACCTATGGCGTCGCCAACACGCTCGCCAAGTTCGCACCCAACTGGTGAAGCGCGCTCAGCGGGCGCGGCGGTGCGGGCGGACGACCCGGGGGATGCGCAGGGTGACCACGGACAGCGCCAGGATCAGGGGATAGATCTCCAGGCGCCCGAGCAACATCTGGGCCATCGCCACCCATCGCCCGGGCGGTGGGATCGACAGGAAGTCGTTGGCGTGGTCGAGGGCACCGAGGCCGGGGCCCACGTTGCCGAACGCGGTCGCCGACGACGAGAACGACGTGATCATGTCGGGACCGGTCGCCGAGATCAGGAACGCACCGCCGCCGAGAATCGCCAAGGCGAGTACGAGGAAGCCGAGCACCCGTCGCGCCACGTCGTCGGGGAGGATGCCGTTGCCGATCCGAACCGGACGAACCAGCCTCGGGTGCAGTTGTCGCAGCGCCTCGCGGTGGGCGAAGCTCGCGACCGCGATCACCCGCACGACCTTGACGCCGCCGGCGGTCGAACCCGCCATCGCTCCGATCGGCATCGCGAGCAGGAGCACGAGCTGGGCGGTCTGGCTCCACAACCCGTACTCGGTGACGACGTAGCCCGTGGTGGTCACCGTCGACACCGTGGTGAACAACGAGTCGCGGAATCCGGCGGCCTGGCCGCCGTCGCTGCCGGACGCGACGAACGCCCAGAGGGTGATCGCGGCGACGACCGCGAGATACACCTTGAACTCCGTCGAGCGCAGCAACGGTTTCGGATCGCGCTTCAGCGCCCGGTAGTACAGGGTGAAGCTGCCGCCGGCGAGCAACATCGCGACGATGCAGATCCACTCGATCGACGCGGACTCGAACTGCCCGATCGAGCCCTGGTACGGCGAGAAGCCGCCGGTCGACACCGTGGTGAAGCTGTGCGACACCGCGTCGTAGGGGCTCATGCCGGCGACCAGATAGGCGCCGGCGAGCACGATCGTGAACCCGACGTAGACCGCCCAGAGTCGCCGAGCGGTCTCGCGGACCCGGGGCGTCAACCGCTCGTCGGTCGGCCCGGGCGCCTCCGCAGCCAGCAGGCTCATGCCACCGGCGCCCACCGTCGGCAGCACGGCCACGACCAGCACGATCACGCCCATGCCGCCCATCCACTGGGTCGTCGAGCGCCAGAAGAGCACCCCCTTCGAGGCGGCCTCGATGTCGGGGATCACCGTGGCACCCGTGGTGGTGAAGCCCGAGATCGATTCGAACAGCGCGTCGTCGATCCTCGTGAACTCCCCAGTGAGCAGGTACGGGATCGCCCCGGTGATCGCCATCGCGACCCATGCGAGCGTCACGGTGGTGAACACGTCGAGCGTGCGGATCTGCTTCGGCACGATCGTGACGCGCCACATCACCGACCCGGCCGCCCAGACGACGACCCCCGAGATGAGCAACACCAACACGTCGGGCCCACCGTCGATGGCGTCGACGATGCCAGCCGCGACGATGCCGATGCCGACGACGGCAACGGTGAGACCCACGATGTTGGCGACGATCGACGGAAACCGGCTCGGCGCGAGCAACCGCTCGCCACGGCCACCCAGCCACGACACTCTGCCGCTGCGATGCGACGCGAGCGTCACGCTGAGAACGCCTTGCGGGTCACCGCGAGCGCGTCCGGGCGGGAGAACACCACGACGTTGTCGCCGGCGACCAGCCTGGTGTGACCGCGCACGATCTGTGCGGTGCGATCGGGCCGCGTGACCGCGCCGAGCAGGACCGAATGGGGCAGGTGCAGGTCGGCGACCAGCGTCCCGTCGGCGGAGCTGCCGGCCTCGATGACGAACTCGTTCACCTCGACATCGCTCTCGAGGAAGGTCGCCACCGAGGCGGTGCCGCCGCGGATGTATCGGAGCACCGCGTTCGCCGACGCCGTGCGCGGGCTGAGCGCGGCGTCGATGCCGAACTGGCGAACGAGCGGCAGCAGGGCGAGTCGGTGGAGCACCGCCACCGTGAACGCGTCACCTTCGGCCGCCGCGTACGCGCATGCGAGCACGTTCGACGCATCGTCGCCCGTGGCCGCGATGACGAGGTCCATGCGTGAGACCGACTCCTCGAGCAGCAACTCGGTGTCGGTGATGTCGCCCTGGACCACGGTGACACGGGGCAGCCGTTCGCTGAGGCGTTTCGCCCGGTGCGGGTCGTTCTCCACGAGCACCACGGTGGCGCCTTCGCTCTGCAGCCGCTCGGCCACTCTCGTGCCCACCGCGCCCCCGCCCAGAACCATCACACGTCGCGCCCGACGCGTCGCTGCCCCGAGCAGTTCGAGGATCTCGCGCCGCGCCTCCCGCGTGGTCAACACCCGGACGTGGTCGCCGACCTCGAGGACCTGATCGCCTCGCGGGATCACGGTCTCGCCCTCGCGGGTCAGCGCACCGAACAGGAACCGCCAGTCGGGCTCGAACGATCGACCGATCTCGGCGAGGTCGTGTCCGACGAACGGCGAGGTCGGCCCGACGACGGCACCGAGCACCAACAGCTCCCCACCCGACATCGGATACACCTCGTCGGCCCCCGACACATGGGCCAGCTCCATGATCTCGTCCGCGGTGTCGGCGTCGGGGTCGATGATCACGTCGGCCTTCATCGTGGCGAGCAGTTTCTCGCCGAGCGGACCGCGCAGCTCCTCGGTCTGGATCCGCACGACGGTCTGGGCGACGCCGAACTCCTTCGCCAACAGCGACGCCAGAAGGTTCACCTCGTCGTTCTGCGTGACACCCGCCAGGAGGTCTGCGCGCTCGATCCCCGCCGCACGCAACGTCGATGGCACGGTTGCGCTCCCGACCACGACCTGGACGTCGAGTTCGGCACCGATCGCCGCAGCGATCACCTCGTTCTGTTCGACGACGACGACGTCATTGCCCTCGGCGCCCAGACGCTGAGCGAGGTACCAGCCGACTTCTCCCGCCCCGACGATGACGACATGCATCGTCCCAGCCTGCCCGATCGACGCGGTTCAGGCGGTCATGCAGCGACCGACACCGACGTGATCAGCGCACGCGGCGCGTTGCGCAGCGCTTCGGTGGCCGGCGTGTCGGGGAAGTCGTCGCAGGCGGCGACCGCACGGGCGACGTACTCGTGGGCGGTCTCGATCGCCGACTCGATGCCGTCGTTCGAGCGCAGGATCGCGAGCGCCCTGTCCTGCTGGGCGGTGTCGAGCGGCGAGCCCAGGAGGCCGGCGAGCTCTGCCGCGGCAGGTGTTCCCAGTGTCAACGTCCGCAGGACGGGCAACGTGTACACCCCTTCGACGATGTCGTGGCCGGCAGGCTTGCCGAGCTGCTCGTCGGTGGCCGTGATGTCGAGGATGTCGTCGACGATCTGGAACACCATGCCGTAGCTGTTGCCGTACTCGGTGAGCGCGTCGACGAGCGGGCGGTCGTGACCGGCAGCGATCCCACCGATCCGGGCCGCGGTGCCGTAGAGCGACGCCGTCTTGCCGTGGATCGAGGCGAGGTAGCTCTGCTCGGTGCGGGTGACGTCGTAGGTGTGCCGCAGCTCCTCGATCTGCCCCTCGCACAACCAGCCGATCGTGCGAGCGAGCAACCCGGCGACCTCGGTCCCCAACGAGGCGGCGATCTCCGACGCCCGCGACAACAGGAAGTCGCCGGCGAGGATGGCCTGCAGATTGCCCCACTTCGCATTGACCGTCTCGACACCGCGCCGCATGTCGGCCTCGTCCATCACGTCGTCGTGGTAGAGCGATCCGAGGTGGACGAGCTCGCACGCGACGCCGCCGCGCACGACGTCGTTCGAGGCGCGTCCGCCGAGGATCTGCGCGCCTGCCACCGCCAGGACGGGCCGGAGCCGTTTGCCGCCCGCGACGATCAGGTGTGACGCGATCTCGTTCAGGTACGCGTCAGGTGTGACGACGGCGGCGTGCATCGCCGACTCGATCCGTTCACGGTCGGCGTCCATCGACGAGAGAGCCAACAACGGCGATGTGACGCTCGGGGCCAGCACCTCTTCCTGGGACACGCACGACAGGCTAGGCGCTCTCGGCGAGGGACACACGAACGTGCGCACCACTCGTCGTGGCAGCGAACTCCCCCTATCCTGAAGCAGATGTCCGTCACGGCAGCCGTGCCCTCCACCTTGCCGAAGGCGAACGAGCCGTGCTGGTGCGGAAGTGGACGCAAGTACAAGCGGTGCCACAAGAAGTCCGAAGGGCGCGTGCTGCAAGGGGTCGTGTCGCCGATGCGCGACGTTCCCGACTCGATCGAGCGGCCGCCGTACGCCGACACGGGCGACGTCGTTCCATGGGACGAACCACGGATCAAGTCGCCCGAGATCATCGAGAAGATGCGCCACGCCGGCAAGGTCGCCGCCGAGGTGCTCCGCTTGTCCGGTGAGATGGTCGCTCCGGGAGTGACCACGGAAGAGATCGACATCTACGTCCACGATCTCTTCGTCGAGCGCGGCGCCTACCCGTCGACGATCAACTACCACGGCTATCCGAAGGCCTGCTGCACATCGGTCAACGAGGTCATCTGCCACGGCATCCCCGATACCCGGGTGCTGCGGGAAGGTGACATCTGCAACATCGACGTCACCGGCTTCATCGGTGGCGTCCACGGCGACACCAACGCGACGTTTCTCGTCGGCGACGTCGACCCCGAGAGCCGCCAGCTCGTCCGGGTCACCGAGGAGTGCACCTGGTACGGCATCGAGGCCGTCAAGCCCGGCCGTCCGCTCAGCGACATCGGCCGGGCGATCGAGGACCACGCGAAGCAGTACCGCTACGGCGTCGTCCGAGCATTCGTCGGCCACGGGATCGGCGAACAGTTCCACACCGACATCCAGGTGCTGCACTACTACGACTCGCGTGCCTCCACGATCATGCGGCCCGGGATGACGTTCACGATCGAGCCGATGATCACGCTCGGCACCGTGAACTACAAGATCTGGGACGACGACTGGACCGCGGTGACCGCCGACGGCAAGCGCACCGCCCAGTTCGAACACACCGTGCTCGTCACCGACGACGGCGTCGAGGTGCTCACGGGTGGGCCGGGTGCGGCGAGCCCGTCGGCTCCCTGGACCCGCTGACCCGGCGCTCGGCCACCTGCGGGTGGAACAGCCACCACAGTGCGACTGCCGTGAAGGCGATCCCTCCGCTCAACGCCATCGCCGTCGCCAGCCGATCCAGCCAAGCGGGCGCATCGGTCGGGATGATCGCCGCCGACAGCCCGTCTCGCTTGACGTACCCCCAGATCGCCAGTTCGGCGCCGACGAGGAGCATCGCTGCGTCGGCGACGAACGCCGAGCGCCTGCCGGCGACCAGGCCGACCGCCAGCGACACTGCTGCGATCACGGGCAACACCCACCAGACCGCGCGCGGGCCGGTCTCCGGCGGCAGCGAGAGGAACTGCCAGATGCCGACGACGACGGCCACCACCACGACCGGTGTGGCGGCGAGGAGGGCCGGCAGCCTCCGGGACCGGTGCAGGAACCAGGCCGCAACGGCCAGTGTGATCCCGCCGACGACGCCGACAGCGGCGGGCAGGGGCGACGGGGCGGGCTGCCACGTGCTGATCACGGTGACCTCGACGTCGCCTCCGTCGACGACCAACGGAATCACCGACTCGAGGATCTGATCGCCGGGGCCGAGCCCGAACGGCCGGGCCTCCTGCATCCAGTGCGCACGATGGTCGTGCCACGAGAAGTTGCCGTCGGAGGCGACCTGCCGCCAGTCGGGTTCGGCGTCGGCAGTCGCGTTCGCCGGAATGCTGGCGCCACCGAGCCGGTCGGCGTTGAGGTACGTGCTCGGCGAGTTCCCGTTCTCCCACACGGTGCCATCGGGCCGGAACCACAGGGCATCCTCGCCCTGGTAGCCGACCACGATCACCTCGGTGCCGGGGTCGACGGTGAGCTGGAAGAACGAGTCGCCGCCGACGATCGAGGTCTCGATGGTCGCGGTCGGCGGCTCCACCGCGACGATCTCGGACTGGTAGTCGGTGGGGCCGGCCGGGTCGGCGAGGGCGCTGGAACCGAGGAGCGCGGAGCCCAGGAGTCCGGCGGCGATGCCGACCAGGAGCCGGCGGGTCAGCGACACGTGAGCGCGCCTCACGCCTCGACGACGAGCACGATCTCGCCGCTGGGGTGCACGGTGCAGACACCCACGAACTCACCCGGCGACGAGAACCGCTGCGTGAGCGTCTCGTTGGCGCCGACGAAGAACGGGCCGACCGTGTGGCCGCGGTCGTCCTCGTTGACGATCCTGATCGTCTCGCCGACACGTACGTCGAGCTCGCCGGGGAGGATCTCCAGCGGCGTCCCGGCGTCGAGGGCGTCGCCGGCACCAACCGGGATGACGAACTCGTAGGTGGCGGCGTCGAGGGTCTCGATCGCTTCGGCCGCGGGTTCCGACGACGAGTCGCTCCCGCACGCGACGAGCAGCAGCCCGGCGACCACGGCGGCGATCCAACGGGAGCTCACGACGTGGCCGCCTGCGTCTCGTAGAGCTGTTGGACGTCGGCGGCCATCTCCTCCGACGACGTGCCGAACGGCCACGTCACCAGCAGCGTGCCGTCGTCACCCACGAGATAGAGGAACCCGCTGTGCGACACCTCGATGTCGCCTTCGTCGTTGGTCGTGACGTCGTAGCTCACACCGAATGGTTCAGCAGCGGCCGCGAGGCGTTCGGCGTCGAGGGTTCCGGCGGCCTCGGCATCGGGCACGAAACTCTGGACGTAGCCGGTGAGGAGCTCGTTGTCGCGCTCGGGGTCGACGGTGACCATGACGGTGCTGATCTGCTCGGCGATCTCGGGGGGCAGCCGGCGCAACGCCACCGTCCAATCCGCCATCGTGGTCGGGCACACGTCGGGACAGTTGGTGTACCCGAAGTACACGGCCTGCAAGCCGCCCGGGTCGGCGCGGAATGTGACGTCCTCGCCCGCATCGGTGAGCGACGGCAACGTCGTGGCGTCGACCGCCGGGGCCGGATCGCGCACGATGCCGGCCAGGACGCGCTCGGCGTCGGCGACGACGGTCGTCGACGCAGGATCGCCTCCATCGGCCGATTCGTCGCTACCGCAGGCGGCCACGGTCAGCACCGCCGCCACCGCAACCGCGACCGCCGGGACGAACCTCCGCTCACCCATCGGCGGCCAGGGCGTTGATGAAGGCGACGATGTCGGCGACCTCGGCGTCGTTGAGGTTGTTCGCGGGCATCTTGAGTGTGTACCCGTCGACGAGTTCGGCCGACGGGTCGGCGATCGCGCGAGTGAGATAGGCGTCGTCGGCCAACACGGTGGAACCATCGACCAGCGACACCTCGGAACCGGCGAGACCGATCCACCCGGGCCCGGCCCCGCCGCCGAAGTCCTGGCCGTGACAGCCGGCGCACCCCTTGCTCTGCGACAGCTGCCTGCCGTTCTGAGCGGCTGCGGACAGCTCCGCACCGCCCGTCGCCGTGCCGGAATCGGCGTTGTCTCCACAGGCGGCTCCGAGCGCCATCGCCGCGGTGATCCCGCCGGCGAGGGCGAGCCGACCCAGGCGCGACCGGATGCGTCCGGGGACCGGCACCGCGAGCTGGTCGGCGTGGCCTCGTGATCGGTTCCTGCTGTTCATCCGACGGCTTCGTCTCCTTCGCTCCACGGTTGGTCGTCGCGCATCATCTCCACCAGGTCGGCGCGTGCCCGCGACACCCTCGATCGCACCGTACCGATCGGGCATCCGAGAATCTCGGCGGCCTCGTCGTAATGCATCCCGAGCACCTGGGTGAGCACGAAGGCGCTGCGGCGGTCGTCGTCGAGGTGCGCCAGAACGTCGTCGAGGTCGATGCGACCCGAGGGGTCGGGTTCGACGATGGAACCCTCGAGCGAGCCCGCTGTGGTGTTCTGGGCCACGCGGTGATCGAGCCGGCGACGGCGGCCGGCTCGACGGGTGTGGTCGGCACACGTCCGACGAGCGATCGTCAACAGCCAGCCTCGGGCGGAACCGTCTGCTCGATAGCGGTGGATCGAACCGATCGCCCGCTCGTACGTCTCCTGCGCCAGATCGTCGGCGAGCTGGGCGTCTCCGAGGTATCGGCACAGACGCCAGACGTCGCCCTGGGTCTCGGCGATGAAGCGCTCGAGCGCGGCTCGGTCGCCGTCGCGTGCTGCGGTGAGGACGCCGGTGAGATGGTCCACGACACCATTGTCGCTGCAGAAACGACGAATGCAGCAGTGACCAAAGTCGGGAACCAGACGGGCACCGACGACGACCATCAACACCATGGACTGCAGCCAGGCGCGCGAATCCGTCTCCTCGGTGGCCGACGACGAAGCGACACGAGAGGAACACCGCCTGCTCGAGCTGCACCTCGGTGCCTGCCCTTCGTGCCGTCAGTACGCCGAGAGCGTCAGGTTGCTCGACCGGCAGCTGCACGTACGACCCGCCGAGCCCGTGCCCGACCTCGTCGCATCCGTCGTCGCCCGAGCACGTCCTGCGCGCCTCGGGCGAGGCGGCTGGTTGCGTCCCGCGCTGGCCTGGGTCGCCGTCGTCATGCTCGTACAGAGCATCCCGGCCCTGCTGTTCGGCAGCGTGCCCGGAACGGACGACCACCTCGCCCGCCATCTCGGCGCGTTCGGCACTGCGCTCGCCATCGGCTTCGCCTACGCCGCGTGGAGGCCGCACCGGGCGTTCGGCCTGCTCCCCTTCACCGCCGCGTTGGTCGCGACGACGCTGGTCAGCGTGGTCGCCGACGTCGTGAGCGGCACCCGGACCCCGGTGGCCGAGTTGATCCACGTCTCGGAACTGGTGGGGCTGACCCTGCTCTGGATGATCGCCGGATCTCCAGGCTGGCGCGGTTGGTCACACAGCCGCCGGCTGTCGCGCCTCGACCCGTTGAAATAGCGCTTCCCACCACGGATACAGGCCGGCAGTCCCGTCGACGCCGAACGCGCCGTCGACCTCCGCCGCGCACCCGCGGACGTCGCCGGCGCGCAGGGCATCGACGGCTGCAGTCAGCGATCCGGCGGGCCACGGCAGCTCGGCGAGCACGACCGGCGACAGGCGGATGCTGGAGGCGGAGAGCCCCGTCCCCGCCCCGCGGTGCCACAACCACGCCGAGACGAACGGCGAGGACAACACAGCGGCGATCTCCCACGCGGCGCCGGCGAGGGCATCAGCCGGCATGTCATGGGCATCGTCCCAGTGGGCGCCGGTCGGGTACACGGCGATCACCGGAACCGCCGGCAACCAGTCGCCCCGATCATCACAGACCGCTTCGACGATCCGCGTCTGATTGGCGACGAGGACCTTCGGGACCAGCCGACGACGCGCCCACTCCTGCATCTTCGGGTCGAGCGACGATCGATCGACCCGAGGTCGCTCCCAGCGCCGACGTGCGAACGTGATCGGGCGCTGACCCCACAGCGAGCGTCCCGGATCGATCAGCCCGCTGGTGATCAGGCGGGGACCCTCGGCATGGTCACCGACGGCGGGAACCAGGCCGTAGTACTCGTCGCGGAAGTTGGCGTTCAGCGTCGCGCGGTCGCCGAGCCGCCCGCGCCGGGCGACGTCGGCGGGAAGCTCCGGCACCCCGCTGGGCTGCGTCACCACGTGTGACCACGGACGCGTCGGGGATGCCGCGCCGAACTCGAATCCGATGGCGCACGTGACCACCTGCGCGTCGAACACACGATCACCTGTCCACCACGACCAGATCATCGTGGCCCCGCGATCGATGCGGTCACGGATCGGTGCGGCATCGCGGGAGGCGAGCAGCGACTGGGGCAGCACGAAGGCGAGGCGGCCCCCGTCGGGATCGACCACGTCGGCGGCGAGCGCCAGGAACTCGACGGCGGCATCGGCGTACGGCCCGCCCCCTCGCCCGCTCGATCCGCCTCGGGTGGTGCCGCTCGCCAGCTGCGAGAGGAACGGTGGATTGCCGATCACCAGGTCGAAACGACGTCCCGACCAGTCGATGGTCAGCGCATCGGCCCGCTGGATGCGGGCGTCCGGCAGTTGGGCGGCGACAGCAGCGGCGGCGACCGGATCGATGTCGACCCCGTGCAGTTCGACCGAGCCGCCGAAACGGCGCACGCGATCGGCGACCGCGGTGAGGAAACGGCCGTCGCCGCAGGCCGGGTCGAGCACCGAGACCGGCCGGTCACTCCGGGCAGCGACGAACTCGGGTGTCACGATGGCGTCGACGACCGTTGCGACCAGATCGGTCGGGGTGTACCAGGCGCCGAGTTGCTTGCGATCGGCCCGGGGTCCCACCGGCCGAAGGGTACGACACCATCGCGAGCGAGGGATCGCTTTGGGGTGGGCAGCGGCGTCGGCATCTACAGTCGCCGACGTGACCGCGCCGGGCGCCACCAGCCGCTACCTCGAGTTCGACCGCGAGGCGTGGTCGCAGCTCCGGGCGGCGACGCCGCTCACCCTCGACGAGCCCGAGCTGGAACGGCTCCGCGGCATCAACGAGCGCATCGACATGGACGAGGTGGCGAGCGTCTACCTCCCGCTGAGCCGCCTGCTGAACCTGTACGTCAGCGCAACACAGGACCTCCACAAGGTGTCGGCCACCTTCCTGGGAACGATTGCGCCGAAGGTCCCCTACGTGGTCGGCATCGCCGGCAGCGTCGCGGTGGGCAAGAGCACGTTCGCCCGCATCCTCCAGGCGCTGCTCGCCCAGTGGCCCGACCACCCGAAGGTCGATCTGGTCACGACCGACGGTTTCCTGTATCCCAACCGCGTCCTCGACGAGCGGGGCATCATGAACCGCAAGGGGTTCCCCGAGTCGTACGACACGAAGGCCCTCCTCGACGTGTTGCGCCGGATCAAGAGCGGCGACGAGGTCGTCGAGGCACCGGTGTACAGCCATGTCGTCTACGACATCGTGCCCGACGAGCACGTCGTCGTGCGCAGCCCCGACATCGTGATCATCGAGGGGCTCAACGTGCTGCAGACGCGCAGCGGCGCGCCGGAGTTCGTCAGCGACTACTTCGACTTCTCGATCTACATCGACGCCGACGAGCCCGACATCGAGCAGTGGTACGTCGAGCGGTTCCTGGCGCTGCGGGCGTCGGTGTTCCAGGACCCGAACTCGTTCTTCCGGTTCTACGCCGAGTTGAGCGACGACGAGGCCGTCGCGACCGCGCGCCGGATCTGGCACGAGATCAACGGCTTGAACCTGCGCGAGAACATCGCGCCGACTCGCGACCGCGCGTCGCTCGTGATGCACAAGACCGCCGACCATCGCGTCGACCGCGTCCAGCTCCTGCGCCTCTGAGCGACACACCGCAACGGGCCCGAGACCAGCGTCACGCCCATTCGGGGCCGACGTATCGGGGCTACGGTTCCGACCGTGAGGCGTGTGGTCCTCTTCGACCTCGGCGGCGTCATCGTCGATCTCGGCGGGCTCGAAGACTTCCTCGACCGGCACGACCTGGACCCGTCGGAGTTCTGGCCGGCGTGGCTCGAACTCGGCGCCGGGCATCGCTTCGAGAGCGGGCAGTCCACACCCGACGAGTTCGCTCGTGCCTTCCTGGAGCAGTTCGATGTCGATCTCTCGCCGGCGATGTTCCTGGAGGAGTTCGCCGCATGGCCCTCGGGTCTCCTTCCGGGCGCGGCCGAGCTCGTCGACGAACTGCGGTCCGCCGGGATCACGACCGCGACGCTGTCGAACACGAACCCGATTCACTGGGCCTCACCGTTCAATCAGACCGTGATCGTCCCGATGTTCGACCGCCACTTCCCTTCGTTCGAGCTCGGGCTGGCCAAGCCGGTACCCGCGATCTTCGAGCTGGTCGTCGAGATGCTCACCGGAGACCCGGGTGAGATCACGTTCCTCGACGACAACCAGGTCAACGTCGAGGCGGCTCGTCGGGTCGGTCTCGCCGCATTCCACGTTCGTGGCCCCGCCGAGGCGCGTCGAGCACTCTTCCCCCCACGCTGACAGCGTGCATCAGAACTCGGCGACGCCGAGCCAGAGGGGCACGTCGGCGATCGAGGCCAGCTCGGTGACGTCCTCGTCGTGGTCGTCGACGCGTTCGAGTTCCCAGGTGATGTGGTACGGCACGTGGACCGCGTGCCCACCGATCGCCATCACCGGGAGCACGTCGCTGCGCACCGAGTTGCCGATCATGCAGAACCGTTCGGCGTCGACACCGAGGCGCCGCAGGACCTTCGCATACGTCTCGGGGTCCTTCTCGAGCACGATCTCGACGTCGGCGAAGTGGTGCTCGATCCCCGACGTGGTCACCTTGCGGGTCTGGTGGACGAGATCGCCCTTGGTGATCAACGCCACCCGCGTGTGCGGCGAGACTGCGGCGAGCACCTCGGGAACGTGCGGGAGCAGGTGGACCGGTTCGGTCAGCATCGCGCGCCCGAGATCGACGAGTTCGCCGATGACGGCGCTCGGGACCTTGCCCTCCGTGACTTCGATCGCCGAGCGGACCATCGACAGGGTGAACGCCTTCACGCCGTAGCCCGAGATCGAGAGGTCGGCCTTCTCCGTGGCGCGAAGTGCCGCGTCGAGATCGACCCCGATCGGCACGTACGGCCCGACCAGCTCGGTGAACCGCTGCTCTGCGTGGGCGAACGAGTCCTCGCTGCGCCACAGCGTGTCGTCGGCGTCGAACGCGATGACGTCGAAGGAGTCGATGCGACGACTCGTGCCGTTCGGACCGCTCACCGGTGGATGGCGTTCAGGTAGTTGTACACCGTGATGCGGCTCACGCCCATCGCGTCGGCCACGTCCTCGACGGCGCGCCGGAGGATGAACGCTCCCCGCTCGTCGAGCAAGCGCACGGCTCGCTGCTTGTCCTCGCGTGACAGCAGCGGCAGACGGTCGCCGAGTTCGGCCTCGACGGCATCGATCAACCGGTCGAGCGCACCGTGCAGAGGCGGCATCCGGACCCCGGCGATCGTCCGCCCCTCCCAGACGAGTGGAACGTCGCTCGCCTCCATGTCGGCCGCAGCGACGAACGACGCCCCCACTGCCTCGACGACCGGCTTGACCGCCCGGATCAGCGGATGGACCGTCGGCCGAACCTGCGACGCTGTGGTCGACGGGGCCGTGCCCGGCTCGCTCACTCGGACGCTCCTGGAGGGATCACGAACGCAGGCGGCGACGTGGGCGTCTCGCGAGCGACGTGCACGGTCACGTGCGTGGCGCCGTTCGCGAATGCCGCATCGGAGATCGAGCCGACGAGCTCACCGATGCCGTCGAGTTCGACGGTGCACGACGAGCCGAACGGACCGATGTCGACCTCGACGTTGCGATCGCGCGCTGCGTCGATCGCCGCGGTCACATGGAGACCAGGGCGTCCCTCGACGAACGGCTCGATCGTGAACTCGACGTGTGCCACGCCCGCAAGCGTAGAGCGTTCACCCCAGAGGCCGGTCAGGCACCGACGCCCATGATGCGACGGAGCTCGTCCGAACGAGCCACGCAGTCGCGTCCGGCGAGGCCGAAGGCGTCGTTGAGCTTGTTCAACGCCTGCTTGAAGCTGCCGTTCCAGTCCTCGACGAAGCGATCCCGGGCCGGGCCGGTCCATGTGGTCCCGTTCAGTACGCCGTCGACGGTGGACATCAGCTGCGCAATCGTGTCGATCTGTCGCTGCAACGTGGTGCCGAGATTGGCAAGCTGCTCCGGATTGGCGCCGTACATCGTCATCTGCGGTTCCTCCTGGGTCGTGGTGGTCGTGGTGGCGACGACGCGGGTGCGTCCTCGCCGTCCGCTCGGGAGTGGGCGATGACAACGATCGGGGGGAACGCGTACCATGCGGCGATGAGCGACTCCCCACCACCCGACGAGCCGATGCTCGAGTCGGTGAAGTCCCAGGCCCAGGACCTCCTCGGCGACACGATCACCCTTCGACGGACACTGCACGAGTGGCCGGAGCTGGGCAACGAACTCCCGATCACTCGCGACCGCGTGCTCGAGTCGCTCGACGGACTCCCCCTGACCGTCACGACGCACGAGTCGACGAGCGGCATCGTCGCCCTGCTCGAAGGCTCGCGCCCGGGCCCGACCATGCTGCTGCGCGGCGACATGGATGCGCTGCCGATGCCCGAGGACACCGGATTGGAGTTCGCGTCCCACGTCGACGGGTGCATGCACGCCTGCGGGCACGACACCCACACCGCGATGCTGTCGAGCGCCGCACGGCTGCTCAGCGACCGGCGCGACGAGATCGCCGGGCGTGTGCTGTTCATGTTCCAACCGGGCGAGGAGGGGCACCATGGTGCTCGCTTCATGCTCGACGAGGGCCTGCTCGATGTGCCGAACCTCTCCGATGGAACTCCGTCGCCCGTCGATGCCGCGTTCGCGCTGCACATCACCTCGGCGCTCCCTAGCGGGTGGGTCAGCGG
>Ga0272441_10006868_pt1 | contig 18805 bp, 12 predicted proteins | sample SSMProp6N_FD_193582 | JGI IMG/M metagenome (GOLD analysis project Ga0272441, IMG submission 193582) | Marine sediment archaeal communities from Little Sippewissett salt marsh, Falmouth, MA, United States - SSM-Prop-6N | ecosystem: Environmental > Aquatic > Marine > Wetlands > Sediment ... | reverse complement strand
GCCTTCGCCTTCACCAGATAGGTTCCTTCACTGGACCAGCTGTGAGAAGTAATCTTCGAGCTTCCGGAATTTACAAGTGTGGTCTCAGATGTTTTTCCGTCCCCCCAGTCGAATGTATATTTTACCTGGTCTCCGTCAGGGTCGGTAGCAGAGGTAACGTATGCATAGAGATTACCCGGAATTCCATTCGAGTCGCCGTAGGGAGTTGTGGGGGTGTTAGGAGGTGTGTTTTCTGAATTTATTGTCACGGTCAGTGTATTTGACCATCCTGACGATGCACCGTTGCTATCTGTCGCCTTCGCTTTCACCAGATAGGTTCCTTCACTGGACCAGCTGTGAGAAGTAATCTTCGAGCTTCCGGAACTTACAAGTGTGGTCTCAGATGTTTTTCCGTCTCCCCAGTCGAATGTATATTTTACCTGGTCTCCGTCAGGGTCGGTAGCAGAGGTCACGTATGCATAGAGAGTACCCGGAATTCCATTCGAGTCGCCGTAGGGAGTTGAGGGGGTGTTAGGAGGTGTGTTTTCTGAACTTATTTTCACGGTCAGTGTATTTGACCATCCTGACGATGCACCGTTGCTATCGGTGGCCTTCGCCTTCACCAGATAGGTTCCTTCACTGGACCAGCTGTGAGAAGTAATCTTCGAGCTTCCGGAACTTACAAGTGTGGTCTCAGATGTTTTTCCGTCTCCCCAGTCGAATGTATATTTTACCTGGTCTCCGTCAGGGTCGGTAGCGGAGGTCACGTATGCATAGAGAGTGTCCGGAACTCCATTTGTGTCTCCGTATGGAGTTGAAGGGGTGTTAGGAGGTGTGTTTACATTTGTTTGGAAATGTAGTCTTATTTCTGAATATTCACTATCAGTCCCTGCTTTGTGAGCCTGCATATTCCAGCGGTATTTTTCACCATTTACCAATTTACCGATTGGTATAGTCCATGATGTTCCATAAACAAAATTTTGTTCTATGACAAGATTACTAGACCCATAAGGATACTTACTAACATAAATGGAGTAGTAGTCAGCCCCACCTTCGCTTGCTGACCATTGTAACGTTGGAGTGAGTGTATCTATTGTTATCCCGGGTTCTGTAATTATTCCGGGGCTGATGGGGGTTGGGGGGTTTGGAATTGTTGTTTTTTCTCCACTGTACACTCTGATGCCCCAAATCCGATTTGTCGGTTCATAGGCCGAACCTGCTGTATTGTATTTCGTAGCATAACAATTTTCATTAAGCCTATGGATCTGTCCATCCCAAGGATCATTTAAAATATAGACATTGTTATCCTCATATCCTGTTATTACAACAAAATGTGTTCCTCCGGGAGCATTGGAATCATATAAATTGACATGTGCAATTACCGGGCGTCCGGCATCAAGATATGAATTTATTTTACTCAAATCTGCTAGCTCAGAAATATAATTTTTAAAATATAAACTCAGGATATTATCAGAAAAATCTACAGCCTGGTACCAATTTATGGAATCATAATCATTATATCCATTGTTTGAAATCAGCCAGTTATTTAATGACTTGGGGGTCACATCCACGCCATAGTATTTAAAAACCATTGCTGTAGATGTTAATGCGCACCCGTAGTACTCTATTGTACCTGGATCTGGGTTATTTGCATATCCAAGCCTGTCATCCTTCCATTCTGGATCTCTCTGAGAATATTGAGGAACATTGCAATTAACAACTGTAGAGGCATCAAATATCGTATCGATATCTGCGTTAGTGTGATTTGAGGAGATTCCAGCAGAATTAATTGTATCAGTATCCTCTGCTGCCACCATTGGCACCGTCGCTACAAGTACACAAACAATTACAAGATAGATAATATGTTTCATCATCGTCACCACAAAAGGATATCACCGCGGCTGATAGTTCCTACTCACCAAAACGAGAGATGAGCGATATTGTAAGAAGTGTAAGAAAACACAATCCGTCCTGGAATACAGAGCGTTTCATGTCAGTATGTCAGTGATGGTCGATGAATGTTCTCGTCGGGGGGCAGGCATCTAAATGCCAAGGCGGCATTCGATCCCAATATATCCCTTGAATGATACTGTGCCATAAATGTTCCGCTCTTATTGCAGCTCATTAAGCCATTATTCTGATTAAAATACCATGATGTTGAACTTTAGGACTATATCTGTCCTTAAAAAAAAAATAATTGCCAAATCGCTCATTTTTGAGTGACTGCCCCTCAAGGATTGATCTGGAGGGAAATATCGTTACCTCCAATTTTAGTCTGTTTGGAAGATATGGATAGCCGTTTCTCATCTGTCAAGATCTACTATGCTCCATCCTAACCTGCCCTTATTCCACTTGGGAATGAATGTGATAATTGTGGGAGCGGCGGTCGGTGTGCAGAGAGTAGGGGAGGAGAAGCGTGCCTGGGGTGTGTGCTCACAAATGGGGTTTAACCGATATCAACCATCGAGAAATTGAGAGAAAGAATGGTGAAAATTCATTTTGTAATGAATTCCACGCGGCTCTCTATCGAAATGCGAGGGGAGGGATTCGAACCCGCGAACTCCTACGAGAATGGATCTTGAGTCCACCGCCGTTGGCCACTTGGCTACCCTCGCGAAAGAATGTGCGTATACCCATTGGTGCTCTTAGATATTGATGTTACGGGTATGCATGCCGGTTCGTGTACCAATCAACCAGAGATACGACTCACCCGCGGGAGTTTGAAAAAGGACATGGACAACCGTCCCGAACATTCCCCCTAGCGTAAATCTGTTACCATACGAACCCAAAAAACGCCAAAATAATCGTCAGAACAATTGTCGAATAAATATTGAGGACCCTGACCTGCAAAGGGTTTGTGTTAGTGTGAACCAGTGAGGACAGGGTGCTAAGTAATTTCATCTAAAGACTTATAAATAGTTCCATCTTTTCCTTCGATTATGGCGTATTTTTGGCAATTTTGGCAATTTTGGACGTTCGTGTGGATACAAATGGAGGATATGGCTGGTTTGATGCACCGTATCTGACCCGGGCCGACTCCTCCCGTCCGGTCCTGACCGTACCTCGCCTGACGGGCCCCTCCTCTCATCCACTGCATTCCCGGACCATTATGACGCTCCCGCGAAGGACACCGGGAACGTGCGAAGACTTAATAGGGGCGCTGAAGGTAATTTCATGCGCATACCTGCCAAATAGTCCTACACCGTTTGGAAAATACCCGCCATGCTCACGATCGCCCTTGCCACCATCGCCATCGCCTTTGCCTTCACCTTTACCAACGGGTTTCAGGATGCAGCGACCATCGCTGCGACATTCATCGCCTCCCGTTCCGCAACACCCCGGCAGGGCATCCTGATGGTGGCGGGGATGAACATGCTGGGGGCCGTCCTCGGCGGGAGTGCCGTTGCCTTCACCCTCTCGGGCCTCCTCACCATCACCGACCCCGACCTCGTCCTCCGGGTGCTCTTCGCGGCGCTCATCGCCGCCGCCGGGTGGAACCTCGGGGCGTGGTACGTGAGCCTCCCCTCCTCCTCCACCCACGCCCTCATCGGCGGACTCATCGGGGCGGGGGTCACCGCGGCGGGCACCGGCAGCGTCTACTGGGGTGTCGCAGAACTCCTCGCCCCGCCCCATGAAGTCACCGGGATGGTCAAGGTCGTCCTCTTCCTTGCCGTCTCTATCATCGTGGGGCTTGGGGGCGGATACGGCATGCGGCGGTGCACCCGCGTCCTCCTGCGGAACGCAAAACGCACCGTCAACCGGACCATCGTGCGCATCAACTGGGCGGCAGCAGCGGGGATGGCCTTCTTCAACGGCTCCAACGACGCCCAGAAACAGCTCGGCATCATCGCCCTCGTCCTCTTTGCCGCAGGAGAGACCGCCGCACTCGAAGTCCCCCTCTGGGCCCGGTTCGTCTGTGCCGTCCTCCTCTCAGCGGGGACTCTCGGCGGCGGGTGGCGCATCATGAAGACCATCGGGAGCCGGATCTTCACCCTCGAACCCGTCCACTCTCTCGACTCCCAGATATCCTCCGGGGTGACCCTCGCCGCCTCCACCCTCGCAGGCGCCCCCGTCTCTTCCACCCACATCATCACGATGTCCGTCATCGGTGTGGGTGCCGCGGAAAATCCCCGGATGGTGCGGTGGCGCATCGGAGAAGAACTCGTCCTCTCCATCGTCCTCACCCTCCCCGCAACGATGCTCCTCTCCGGGGCCATCCTGTACGTGATGCAGGCATGCTGAATGGTGATCCCCTATGAACGATACAAACAAGAACGGAAAAAAAGACAGGAAACGCCGCGGAATCTTTGACGCGGTCTTCCCGCAGGAATATGACTTTGAAGCGATGCTCACCCACCAGGCCGAATGCACTCTCGCAGGCATGGAGGCGCTCATCGCATGGCTGGATGCCGATACGCTCACCGCCCCCGACGAACTCATCCGCATCGGGGATGACGTCGACCGGGTCCGGTATGAGCTGGAGGACCGCCTCCTCGAGGCGTTCTCCACCCCGTTCAACCGGCAGGACATCTACACCCTCTCCCGCAACATCGACTACATCCTGAACTATGCGGTCGACACCGCCCGGGAGATGTATGCCTTCGACGTCCTCCCCGACCCGCCCATCCGCGAGATGGCACAGGCACTCCTCTCCGGCACCCGCCATGTCGTGGAAGGCATCCGGTCCATCGGAACAGACAAGGCGCAGGTGGAGGAGTGCATCCGCAAGGGGCGCACCCAGGTGCACTCCATCGAAGACCGCTACATCGCCTGCATGGCAGAACTCTTCCGCACCGATGATGTGATGGAGGCGATGAAGAAACGTGAAATATATCACCATCTCCACGACGGCGGGACGGCCCTGCGGCGGGCGCTCTACATCATACACAAGACCCAGGTCGGTCTTGCCTGACTTCACGTCCGGTCATCTGCACCCGCCGAACCAATCCGCATCCTTTTTTCCCTTTGCTCACCAGACACTCTCAATAGATATGCCGCAGGTATCGTATGTCTGCCCCTCGCTCAGGCAGAAGACGGACGCCTTCCGCGGGGGGCTTGCCGGCCGGTGGGGGGACGCCGTCCGGCACGGGTGCGAGTATTGTGAAATCACCGCAGGGTTTGTCTGCAGCCCGGCAGAAGAGGAGGCGACCGGCCTTCCCATGCACGCGATGCTGACCTCCGCTGCCATCGAGCGGCTGTATGAAGCGGGCACCCGTATCCCGGACGAATGCCGCTATCTCCTCACCACCGAATCATCATTCCCGCACACTGACCGTTTCGGCAGACGGCACCCGGCAGCAGTCCTCCGGTGGGACGACCGGGTCTGGCTCACCGAGTTCGTCGAGATGCTTGTCCTCACGACCGACCAGCTCGGCCGTCCGGCAGACGCGATCGTCATCCACCCCGGCAAGGCGCACGGCGTCACCTATTCCGCCATTGCACGGGCGATGCGATACATCCGGGACACCTGTGCGGCAGCATGTGGCAGGGCACCGGCGGTCCTCATACAGAATGCCTATCCATCCCTTCTCCAGTCCGGAGATGATATCCGGGCCTTCTGGCAGGTGATGCAGGAACAGGTGCCGGAGTGCTGCGGGGACTGTGGGGTGCTCCTTGACGTCGCCGCCCTTGCCACCGCAGCCCACCATGCGAAGGCTCCGTTCGCCTCCTTCCTCTCACCGCTCCCCGCAGCAGCCCTGAAAGGGTTCTCTCTGCGGCCCGAAGAGGGAGATGGTGTCCCCTGGGATACCATCTTCCGTGCGATACAGATGCTGCCCCACGATGCCCTGATTGTCCCCGATATTCACCATCCGGACGAGACGGACACTATGCTTGCCTGGTGCAGGTCCGGTCTCGGTTTGCAGACAAAACCTGTAGATCCGGAAATTTCATAACTCTTAATGCAATGCATTCCCTTCACTCTGTACTATGATTCCGGATTCCGTGCCCCGCTGGTCAGTGATACCAGTAATGCTTGTTCTTCTCATGCTTGTCATCCCGTCGTCTGCCACTGCCACATGGACGCCAGAGAGAATTTCCCCGACAGAACCAGAACCCATCGCAGCCGATATTTCAGGGCAGTATGTGGTCTATTCGGTGGCATACGGGGAAGCCATCAATCTCTCAGCACCCCGTGCAATCCTCCTGTACAACGATGACACCGGGCGTACGTTCTCGCTTGCCGTCTCTTCAGGGGAGATGACGCTGACCGGGGGGCAGATATCAGGCGATGCGGTAGTCTGGTTTGAGGAACCCCAGATATTTTCCGGGGATGCATCAGGTCCCCGTGTGAATAATTCCGTTCTTCTCTACTCAGTCTTCCACGATACCACCACTCCCATCCGTGAATCGCCCTCAGCAGAATGGCCGAAGACCGACGGACGCCGGGTGATCTGGTCCGAGACCGACGAAGATACGTACATCTCCACTATCTCCCTCTATGATGTCGCCTCACAGACGACAGACGTCCTCCCCATCCACCCCGATGACGGTTCCACCGTTGTCTTCGACGGCGACACCATCGCCTTCCGTGACGGCCACACCTTTGCCCTCTCCCTCTATGACATCCCGTCGAACACAACGACTGTCGTCATGACCCCTCTCCGGACCAATACCACCAGAACGGCAGTCGACGAATATGCGATGGGCGGCGACTGTCTCCTCTACAAGACCCGGCACATCGACCTTGCCCCCACCCGCGGCATCCATTCCACCCTCACCCGCTATGACCGCACAACGAACACGACGACCCTGATCAGCCCCGTCACCGGAAAGCCGGTGGAGACCCTCACCGAGGGGGAGAAGACGGCTGCCTTCGATTCGCTCTTCACCGACGGTGTGACCTATGGATGGTCGTATGAGACCGGGATCTCGGAGTCTGACCTGATCACGGTCGATGCAGCAACGAGTGCCGTCTCGCACCTCACGATCAAAGGAGACGTCGCCTTCCCGGCAATCGACGGGGACCGGGCGGTCTGGGTGGAGTCAAAGATGCTCAACAACTCGCGCGTCGTCCTCGCGACATGGCATGGCTCCCCACAGGGAGAGGACGCCACCACCCCGACTGCGACACCCGCGCCGCTCTGTGGGCTCCTTGGCGGTGTTGGCGCCCTTGCCGCCCTCTTTTGCCGGAGAACAAAATAATTCATCCATTTTTATGTGTCGGTGTATGCTCTCTTTCGCAGCACCCATCCGATGACCGCGGCCCCTGCGAGCAGCAGAGTGCCGGTCAGGAGGTGCTGCCATTCCAGCTGGAAGAGGAAGAAGAGACAGGTGAGAATGCCGAAGACCGCAGGGACGGGCACACCCGCGACACTCCCCGGGACGCGGTACGGCCGGGGGGTGTCCGGCATCGTCTGCCGGAGCCGGATGACCGCTGCATTGATCACGATGAACGTAACAAAGAGCGTGAAGTTCGCAATCAGGGCCACGTCGCGGATATTGCCGGGCAATAAGAAGAGCACCGAGACGATGGCGGCACCGATGATCGCCACCACCGGTGTCCGCCTGCCCGGGTGGACGTAGCCTATGACGGCGGGCAGCGTCCCCTTCTCTGCCATCCCGTAGAGGATACGCGAGGAGGCGAGCATCATCAGGAGGGCGGTGTTTGCCGTTGCAAAGAGTGCAATCACCGTGAAGATGGTGTACCCGCCGGGGATGGCATCTGCGGCAATCTCTGCAAAGGGGTTCGGGGACCCGGCGATCGCCTCGTAGCCGCCGATACTCACGACTGAGATGGAGACCGCGATATAGAGGAGAATCGTGATGACAATCGCAACGAGGAGTGCCGCAGGGATGGTCTTCTCCGGCCGGACCGTCTCGTCCGAGAGCTTGACGATCTCCTCAAATCCCTGGTAGGCAAAGAAGATGAGGGCCGCTGCCGCAACCACACCGGAGAGACCCTCCGGTGCGGCGAAGTAGTCCACCGACCCGAGATGGGGCAGGCCGATGATGATGATCCCGATAAGGCCGCCCGCCTCGATCAGCGTGAAGACGATCGCAAAGAGTGCGGACTGCCGGATGCCTGCTAAGAGGACGAGACAGAGCAGGGCGAGGAGGACGACTGCCACCGGGATGAGCGGGGCACCCGTCCACCCGGAGAAGTAGCCGGCAAACCCGAGTGCCACCGTTGCGGCACCGACGATGCCGGAGAGCACCACCATCATCCCGATCACGAAGGCGACCACCTGCCCGAAGGGGCGGCGGGAGTATTCATATTCGGCGCTCGCCCCAGGGAACATCGAGGAGAGCTCCATATACGAGAGCCCGGTAAACATCGCGATGAGCGCCGCAAGAATGAAGGATATCCAGACAGCGTTGCCGGCGATGGTCGTGGCCTCGCCGATCAGTGCGTAGATGCCTGCCCCGAGGATCACCCCGACGCCGGAGATGACGACTTCGGGGAAGGTCAGGGCACGCCGGAGGGACGGGTTTTTGTCGGGCGCCATGATCGTGTATCAGGGAGTCCATCGACGTCGGGGATGATATGTCCGTCGGTGAGGGGGAATATTCCCGCCTGGTTCCATTCCATGTGTGCTTATTGGATGAAAAATAGTATACTCTCAGGTATACTACTCTGGAGTATACACGGTGTGCCCTGCACGGGTGACACCAGAACAAAAAAAGGGGCCGTGAGGGTGCAGAGCGCCGCACTCTCACATAAAGTCAGCAAGACCGAGCTGAATCTCTTTTTCCTCGCCAAACGTGGAAATCAGGTACATATCCAGCATCTCAATGCGCTGGCGGGTGTATTCCGATATCTCATAGTCCGTGCAGATCGTGCGGGCCATATCGATATACTTCTTCACCGACCCCTCGTGGACGGTCTGGATGATCTTGCCACCGCAGCGGCACTTGCCTGCCATCGGCATCCGGCGGTATTTGGCGTTGCACTTCGGGCAGCGAAGCTTCTGGCGTGAAAAAGCGTTGAGATTGCCCTGCAAATCCGGGATGAAGTGGGTCTTTAAGACCCGCTCTGCCACATCGTCCACGTCCACCGCCCGGATGATCCGGCCCAGTTCAAACTCGGACTCCAGTTTATCTGTCATGGAGCCAAGGGTGGTATAGGTGGACTCCAGCGGGCCTGCCGAGATGTCGCTCGTGTCATGGGTGAAGCGTACCCCTTCATACTGTCCGGGCGTCCCGAGACGGTTTTCGAGGTGGTCGATGATCTTGGAGAGCTCCTTGGGGTGGCGGTATTCCAGTGCCGCGTTATAGAGGTCAATCGGATACGAGGCACAGGCATCGACGTTGTGGGACTCCCCGTCCACCTCCGCCGGGTCGAGTTTGGTGGTCAACACAAGCGGTGCGTCCATCGACCCGCCCCGCGTCTCCGGCAGAAACGAGCGGGAGAAGTTGATGAGTCCGTCCATGAGAAGCATCACACAGTCTTCGTCCCCGTCGCACTGGCCGGTAAAGATCCCGTTTGCCGCAAGCGTGTGGTCAACATCCACCGTCAGGCAGTAGACATATTCCCCGAGGTTCTGCACGATCTCCCTGGTCGCGATGGTGTCGGTGATCATCGTCTGTCCGGTAAAGACCGGGACACAGTCCCCTTCTTTGAGTTCCATCGCCTGGATCTTGCGCTGGTAGGCGACGTCGGAGATGAGCATCGCATGGTCCGGGGTGACCGTCACCTGCTTTCCACGGGTGGTGGTGAACCGGATCAGGTGGTCCGGTGCCCGGTGGACCGAGACCGAGGTCACCCGCCGGAGGTGAATGGCCCCGTTGGTCGCAAGGGCATGCACCCAGAAGGTCTCCTTCGGGTCTGAGTAGTAGGTGCCCACCTGGTCGAGTCCGGGCCGGTCGAGGTCGAAGTTCTCGACCACAAAGTGCCCGATGGGGAGGGTGCGCCACTCCGCACCGTCGTAGACCTCGATCATCGTGTCCGCCGCAAAACAGTTGCGCCGCTTTGCCGCGTGGAAGTACGGGTGGGCATACCCCACCGGGGCCTTTGAGACGCCGATCACCCGTGCGAGCACCCCGGCACTGGTATGCGGGGCAAGCCCCATCACCAGTTGCCCGATGATGTCCTCGCGTTTCGTTGCGTTGTAATAGGGAGGCAGACCGTAGAGCTTTTCGAGCATCTCATCGATGAACTTCGCCACCCGCAGCAGCCATCCGGCACAGTCCTCGGAGACGAGGATGTCCTGTGCCCGGAGTTCGAGCACCTGGTCGGGGCGGGTGAGGGGGACGCCGTCGATATCGTTCGGGTAGCCGAGTTCAACCAGTTTCTCCACCGGAACACCGATCTCGTCCGGCCGGATATGGGTGAGGGGCAGGTCGATCATATCATAGCGCAGGGTGCCGTCCTTGAAGACATAGAGGCTGTTCTTCTCCCGGAGAATACCCTTTTCGATGGGTTCCACGGTCCGTTCCTTTGATATGAGACCCCGCACCCCCTTCAGGAGTTCGACCTCTCCCGGCCGCATCTCAAGTGTCCGGAGGGCGTTTGCATACTCCTCCTTGATATTGATCTCTCCTTTCTGGAGGCAGACCCCTTCTGCACCGCAGACCGGGCAGACCTCTTCGTCTTTCAGGTCGCGTCCGCAGCGGGGACAGGTGAAGACCGCATCGGTATGGGCACCGCACTCCTCGCATCTGCTCCGGAAGGTCTCGTGCCCGCAGGACGGACACCGTCTCCGCCCGATATCCGCGATGATGGTGCTGCTCCGGTTACACTTCCCCTTGATGACCTCCTGAAACGACCGGCGTGACCCGCCTTCATCGCCGACCGGGAAGAGGGCATGGGGCGGAGGACGCATCTCCCGGGCCTTTGATTTGCCGGGCCGTCCCATCCTGCCGCCGATACGGATGCCCGCACGCGAGCGCATCTTCATCCCTGAGAGGTGCATCGCACAGGTGAGTCCGTCTGCATCGGGGACGCTCTCCCACTCGGGTTTCTGTCTGAGGTCGCCCGTGAGACCGAGACCGGCGCAGAGCGCCTTCGGGGTATCGATGAGAATCGTCCCGTCTGTCACGGTATGGGGCACGAGGAGGATCTCGAGGTGGCGTTTCTCCGGGGCGTCTGCGGGCAGGGTGAGTCCCGCAGGCGTGATCTCTCCGGCGGCAGCAACCCAGTCAGAGAGGGCCCGGACGTCTGCTGTGGTGATGTCGTCCCAGACCCAGGTGTACGCCGGGTGGAGGTATCCCCCTGCGTCAGCCATCGCGAGGGCCTCGGTCTCATCCGCAGGCGTATGGGTGCCGCCGTCCAGACGCCACCACTCCTCGCAGTAGGTCGGCGGGATGAGCGGGTGGTTGTTCTCGAGGAATTCGCCGTATGAGACGAGCATCTCCCCCACATCGAGGATCTCCTCCACACTCGACATCAGCCGGAGTGCGGTCGGGATGTCGTCGATGCGCAACACAGTGCCGCCCTCCAGTTTCACGGTCGGGCCTTCGATACTGTCCACCGGGACCACGCCTGCCGCCTTCCCGGGCCGTTCGACCTTCATCTGGGTGCCGACCGCAAGGAAGTTCCCCAACAGGTGGAGGGTCGCGGGGTTGAACCCTGCTGCGGCAAAGCCGGTATTGCGGGATCGTCCGTAGCGCAGGCGAAATCCCCCTGCCCGCATCGGGTATGAGAAGACCGGTCGTCCTGCAATCAGGTCGCGGATATACTTGTCCTTCGGTTTGACGCCGGGTTTCTTATCTTCTTCATCGTCATCCCCCTCTTTCGCCTTGGATGCACCGGATATGAGGATGTCCAGAAAGTCCCAGCCTTCCATGTGGACCTTATCGACGGTCTTTTTGATCTTCGGTGCCTTGAGGGCGAGTCCTTCCGCAACGACGAGCGCCATACCGCCGCGGACCACATTCGTCTCGATACGTTCGAGGTTGCGGTACCCGGAGACCTCCACCCGTTCGGTCGGTTCCCCTTCCACACAGACCGGACAGTTGCGGATGATCACCCGGAGTTCATCGTCCGTCGGGAGGTACTGCAGGGAGGCCTGGCTGTTGTATTTCTTTACCTCCTCCACATACCGCTCGACCTCCTCGTCACGGGGAATATACGGCGCCATCCCGAGACCACGCCGGACATAGTCCCCCACGAGGACCGAGAGTGCCTGTGCCGTTCCTCCGGCACTCCGGATGGGACCCGCGTAGTAGATCTTCAGGTAATCGGTCCCGTCGTCGTTTCTGCCGACACCCACCTTTGCGATTCCCTCGGTGGGGGCTGCGACCACACCCTCCGTGAGCAGTGCCATTGAGGTCCGGATCGCATGGTCCAGCGTCTCTTCACGGGTGGTCTGTCCGAACTTCTGGGCGATGAAGTCGTCACCGATCTTGAGTGCGACCTCTTCACGGGGCATCGTCTCTGCGAGTTCACGCAGACGGGCTGCGACACCGGTATACCCGAGCAGTGCCTCCACCCGGTCCGCGAGATCGTTTGCCACCGGAATCTCCACGGTCGTACGCGGGTCAATCCCCTTCTCCCGCGCGTTATTGGCGACCGCTATCGCCTCTTTGAGCTTCGCTTCAAGCCCGGCAAAGTAAGCCTCCATCTCCGGTGACGCATGCATGCAGATGAAGTCTCCCTGAGATGCATTATCTGTTGTGTTGATGGTATGGTGAAGCTGGTGTGGTGGGGGTATGGTGGGGGTATGGTGATGGCAATACCGCAGGGTTGTTGGTATCCACTTCGTTATCTTCATGTGTCAGGGTGGCATAGAGTCTGTATATACAGGCAGGCACCGTTTCTGCTGTCCCGGTGCCTCCGGAGTGATATCTGTTATGTTTAATGTCCGTGCATTCTGCCTCGGGAAGGCGCATGAAGAAGTGATCAAGACCATTGTCCGCTATGGAACATTTCTGGAAACGGAAGATAGTGAAAAGACGCTGGAACTCCCCGAACCCTTCAATATTCACGTCGGGGAACCATTTGCCGATTATATGGTGAGCCCCCACAACATGTTCGGCGAGCGGGCGATGCAGCAGTATGTCCACGACCTCATCTCGGGGACCGACAATGAGTTTGTCTACACCTATCATGACCGCCTCTTTGATTACCCCCGGCGCGATGATACCGGCACCCCGCGCGGAGACGGAGACAAAAGCGGCATTGATCAGGTGGCCTATATCATCGAGAAACTCCGTTCAGACCCCACGTCCCGGCGGGCGGAGGGGATCACCTGGTACCCGGAGTATGACGATGCCTCACAGAATCCCCCCTGCCTCCAGCGTATCCAGTGTTTGGTGCGGGACGGTGCGCTCAATATGCACGTCGAATTCCGCTCCAATGACATGCTCTCGGCCCTCGGGGCGAATATGTACGCCCTCGTTCACCTTCAGAAACATATCGCAGATGCCCTCGGGCTTCCGGTCGGGTGGTACTCGCACACCTCGGTCTCGGCGCATATCTACTACGAACGGGACCACGAGGAACTGATGAAGTACGTGAAAGGCCTCGGTCTCGAAGACCTGATACAAAAACTGGATAACAGGGCCTATATTCAGATATAGACCTATTCGTTCATGATGGAGCGGGCGAGGGCTTCGGTCCCCTCACCGCCCATCCGGTACAGTGCCATCTTTGCACACTTCTTTTTGAGTCCGTCCGGCCCTTCGATGACTTCAACGAGGCGCGTTATTGCCGCGTCCCCCATCCGACCGAGGGCAAGGGCGGCGTATCCCCTGACCTTTGGTTCTTCGTCATCCAGGAGGTCGATGAGCGGATCGATTGCCGCATCGCCCATCTCACCGAGTGCTGCTGCCGCATACCGGGCGGTGTCTGCTTCCTCCGGGACGGTGATGAGATAGATGAGGGAATCGATGGCCGCGTCTCCAATCATCGCAATCGCCCGTGTCAGGTACCACCGGACGTCATTATCTTCCGCGGTGATGAGTGCACCGACAAGCGGGTCCACTGCAACGCTCCCGAATGCAGAGAGGGCGGTGACCGCCTCCCGGCGTGCCGTTACATCTCCTGTCCGGATGGTCTCAATGTACCCGTTAATCTCTTCCATGTCTCCCATATTACTGAATTGTTTCACACAGATCAGGTATGTATTGTTCGGTATGGTAAACAGGAAATCCAATATCTTATCTGTAAAGTAATCCTACATCACCTGCAGAGGAAACAGAATGGAGAGAGATGCGACCGAGGTTCTGCAGCGTACCGTCAGGATCGTCGTCACCGGGAGGGTTCAGCATGTCGGATACCGTGCCTGTGTACGAAAGACCGCACAGCATCTGGCCGTCACCGGTGTGGTGATGAACCAGTCAGACGGGACGGTCGCGATCCGTGCCACGGCAGAACCGGTTATTCTTGAAAAATTCATCTCTCTGTTGTATGCATGCCCCCGTGCCCTTGTCCGTGATCTCCAGATCGAGGATATCGAACCGTGCACGTTTGACGGGTTTGCTGTTGTTTTTGAGGAATGAATCTCCCCGTTCCTCACGTGTGACTGTGCTGCCGCGTCGGTATCTTCTTTTAAAAAAGGTGAGTCCCCGTTTGTATACGAGGGAGGTTCGTAACGGGTAATATTAGTATATGAGGGAGAAGGGTCCTTCTCCCATCACTGCCTGGGAGAGGGAGAGGACATTTTCATCGATGACTTCCTGCTTTATTGCGTCACGGAGCGGGGCAATCAGGGCATCGATGACCTCTTCGTCGAGATGGCAGCGTTTGGTGCTCACCCCATACCGTCCGTCGATGAGTCCGGCACGGGCGATGGAGAAGACCACCGAATCGACCATAGTGGTCTTCAGGGGGTCGATGAGATCCACCACGAGTGATCCCTCTCCTTCCCGCAGGAACCCGGTGTCCGGGTCGAGGTAGGCGCCGATCACGGAGACGATGGTGTTGCCGAAGAGCATCGCATACCCGAGGGAGAGCATCGCATTGACCGGGTCCTGGTGGGGGCGTTTGGTGCGCCTGCGGAACCCGAGCTCCGGGGAGAGACTGCGGGCCATGATCTCGTAGTACATGTCACCGGCCAGTTTATGCACCCGGCGGAGTTCGTCCATGGTGATGAGATATTCAAGATCTTCCAGGAGGTTGTGCAGGATCTCCTGTTCCCCTTCATAAAATAGGTTCTCGCCCAGTTCCTCACCGGTGCGCTCGATGGCAAGCAGCCGGGATTTGAGGGAGGCCCGGGCCATCTCCTGTGCAAAGGCATGCGGCATGCGGTTCTTTTGTGCGTCTCTCACCTCTGCACCCACATCGCTCCCAAAGGGGTTGAGCATACCGACCGGTGTCCCGTCTGCATCAAAGAATGAGATGGAAGACCCCTGCCGTAGCAGGCGTGTGACGGCGGACGTGTGGATATTGTGCCCCCCCACGAGGAGCAGGTGATGTACTGAGGGAAGAGGGAACTCCTTTTGTTCCCCTTTGTAGAGAATGCTGAGTGTTGTTCCGGTCGACTTGATGTGGGCGCCGAATCCCGCCACAACATGCCAGGAGTGTTCGCTTGTCATAGGTACACACGATAAATGCAGTAAAGGTGTACTCATTTTCTCAGTACATTAAGCCATCGGTAACGTTTTTGGCGTTTCATCCACAATACGATCCGAAATGGAGTTCGTTTGAAAATTTTGCCGTGTATGTGGCGTAAAATTGCCATTTCAGGTTAATTTACTCAGCAATGCCGGGCGAATACATATATGGTTTATCTGCATTAGATTCTGTATGGAATTTGAACAAACAGAAATGATGGTCTCCGGGGATGAACTCATCTCCGCTGCCTGGTGGGTTTTTGTCATCCAGGGCCTTTTCGGAATCATCTTCGGCGGTCTTGCGATGCTCTTCCCTGCGCTTGTTGTGGAGTTGCTTGCGATCCTTCTGGGAATTATAATTGTGCTCTACAGTCTGTCGGTGATCGTGCAGTCGATTGTGAGCAATGATTCCGGCGGACGAAAGGTGCTCATGATCATCCTCGGGGTCATCGGGATTCTCATCGGTGTCTTAGCACTGATGAATATGGTGGTGCTCGGTCTGACCATTGCCTTTATGGTGGGTCTCTGGGCGTTTATCTCCGGATTCGGGTCACTCTTTACGGCGTTTACGGCAACGGAGATGCGCTGGTACAGGATTCTCTTCTTCATCATCGGAATCCTCTTCCTCGTGTTCGGCATCTATGTCATCATCTACCCGCTTGCACTGACCGCGGCACTCATCTGGGTGCTGGGACTCTTTGCGCTCGTCATCGGTATTGCAACGATCGTCCTTGGGTTCATCATGCAGGCCGAGATGAAGAAGGCCCTCAACGCCTGAGTCTGTCTGCCTGGTGGCGGGCATCCCCATACCATTGATGTGGTGTGCTATGCTATGGCATAGCAATCTTTTTTTTAGGTCATCCCGGCAATAGTATACTACGCATATTCCGGATGCTCTCCCGTCGTCCGGAGTACGGTGATATCGGGCCGGATGGATTGCCTGGCCGCTCTCCATCCCGGCCGAATGCAGTTGGTTGTCAAATGAAATACTGGAACAGAGAGATGGAGACTCTGAAGGGTGACGCGCTCCATGCCCTTCAGGCAAAACGGCTCAGAAAAACGGTGGAACAGGCGCTGCGCGTGCCGTTCTACCAGAAACTGCTCAAAGAGGCAGGCGTGGGTCCGGAGGATATCCGGACGGTGGAGGACGTGCAGAAACTGCCCTTTACGAAGAAGACCGATCTGCAGGGGGGCTATCCGTTCGGGTTCTTCGCGGTGCCGATGAAGGAGGTTGTGCGGATTCACACCACCTCGGGGACAACAGGAAAACCGACGGTGGTCGGCTATACCCGGCAGGACCTGGACAACTGGTCTGAACTGATCGCACGCAACCTGACGATGATCGGTCTCACGGATGAGGACGTCTTCCAGAACGCGGTGAACTACGGGCTCTTTACCGGCGGGCTCGGGTTCCATTACGGTGCGGAGAAGGTCGGGATGACGGTCATCCCGAGTGCGACCGGGAACACCAAACGCCAGATCGAGATGATCGATGACTTCGGGGTGACGGCGATTCACTGCACGCCGAGTTATGCGATGCATATCGCGGAGGTGGCGGAGCGGGAAGGAACGACCCTCCCGACCCTGAAGACTGGCATGTTCGGGGCGGAACCGTGGTCTGACAATATGCGTCAGGTGCTTGAGGGGAAACTCGGGCTGACGGCGTATGATTCCTACGGGATGTCCGAGATGTACGGACCCGGGGCGGCGTTTGAGTGTCCCGAGCGGCATGGTCTGCATATCTGGCATGACATGTACCTCGCAGAGATCATCGACCCGCAGACGGGCGAGGTGCTCGGACCCGGCGAACGTGGGGAACTGGTGGTCACCCCGCTCGTAAAGGAAGCAATGCCCCTTCTGCGCTACCGGACCGGCGATATTACGAGTTTCATTGAGGAGGAGTGCCCCTGCGGACGCGGGATGCGGATTGCCCGCCTCCACGGGAGGAGTGACGATATGCTCGTCATCCGGGGCATCAATGTCTTCCCGTCGCAGATTGAGCATGTGCTCCGGTCGGTGCCCGAGGTGGGCGATGAATTCCTCGTCTATGTCGACCGTGTGAACCATCTCGATGAGATGACAATAGAAGTGGAGATGAACCGCACTGCCTTCACCGGCGAACTCGAGGACCTGACCCGGACCCAGAACAAGATTGTGGCGGCTCTCAAAGAGGCGCTCAACCTCCGGACCCGCGTACAGCTGGTTGAACCGGACTCCCTGCCCCGCTATGAGGGAAAGGCGAAGCGGGTGGTTGACCGGAGAGGTGACGTGCTATGATTGCATGGGACCCGAATATGGAGCTGATGCCGGAAGCGGAACTGAAGAAGATGCAGTTCAAGCTCCTGAAGACGCTCGTATACCGGCTCTACTCGTTCTCGAACTTCTATCATGAGAGGATGGATGCACACGGGGTGCACCCGGATGACATCACCGAACTTGCCGATGTGGTGAAACTGCCCTTCATGGTGAAGTCTGACCTTAGGGACAACTATCCGGACAAGATCTTCACGGCAGACCCGGATGAACTGGTGCGCTACCATGTCTCGTCCGGGACGACGGGGAAACCGACGGTGGTGGGGTACACGAAAAAAGACCTTGACAACTGGACGGAGTCCCTCGCCCGTGCCCTCACCTCCTGTGGTCTCGGCCGCGGGGATGTGGTGCAGGTGGCCTATGGCTACGGGCTCTTTACGGGAGGTCTCGGGCTGCATTACGGGGCGGAGCGTATCGGTGCCTCGGTCGTGCCCGCCTCGGTGGGCAACACCGAGCGTCAGCTCGAACTGATGCAGGACCTGCGGGTGACGGCGATATGTTGTACGCCGTCGTATATGGTGCACATCGGAGAGACGGCAAAGAAGCTGGGGATATCTATGAAAGATGACACCTGCCTGAAGACAGCCATTCTTGGTGCCGAGCCGTGGTCTGATCAGATGCGTGAGCGCATTGAAGAAGAGATGGGCATCAAAGCCTACAACATATACGGGACGTCTGAGCTCTCCGGCCCGATGTTTACGGAGTGCACCGAGCAGGACGGGATTCACATGTGGAGCGATATTGCCTTCGTTGAGATCATCGACCCGGATACCGGACAACCGGTCCCGGACGGTGAACGCGGCGAGATGGTGGTGACCATTCTCCAGAAGGAGGCGCTCCCGATCATCCGCTACCGGACCGGCGACATCACGTCTGTCGATCGCACGCCCTGCCCCTGCGGGCGGACGCACCCGCGGATTGCACGCATCGCCGGGCGGGTGGATGATATGTTGATCATCCGTGGCATCAATGTCTTCCCGTCCCAGATTGAGCACACGCTCCTGGGGATTCCGGAGGTTTCCGGTCATTTCATGATCGAGGTGGACCGGGTGGGTGCACTCGATAAGATGCTGGTGAG
>Ga0272441_10006866_pt1 | contig 18812 bp, 19 predicted proteins | sample SSMProp6N_FD_193582 | JGI IMG/M metagenome (GOLD analysis project Ga0272441, IMG submission 193582) | Marine sediment archaeal communities from Little Sippewissett salt marsh, Falmouth, MA, United States - SSM-Prop-6N | ecosystem: Environmental > Aquatic > Marine > Wetlands > Sediment ... | reverse complement strand
ACGCTACTGATACACCAAAGCTAATAATAAGTCGTCCCGTATAGAGCAGTTGGAAAGAAGGGGCTAAACTCATCAGAAAAGCTCCGGCAGCAGCTACTAACAGTCCGATAGTAATCGTTTTTCGTGGTCCCAGTGTGTCAGCCAGGGTTCCCGATGGTAATTGCATGGCTGCATAAACATAGAAATATACAGCCCCCAGGCTACCGAACGCAACTGCGCTGACATCAAAATCAGCCATGAGCCTGTCCGCCATGGGTGCCATCGCTGCACGATTGAAAGTACCCACTGTATGAGCCAGCACAGCCATCAGCCAGATGAGCCACCGACGGCGATAGCGTCGTTCTATATCTGCATGACTGGTTATTTCACTCATGAAAGCTTACGTCCCATTGTCCAAACATACCTCGCCACGCAGATAGCAATCTGGACTTTAGAATTCAAACACCCTGATACGGCTTCATATTTTGGTTGCGAACAAAATTGTTGATCAACAACATCTATCACTTGGTAAAAAGTCACTCCTTCAGTCAGAAATAAAAAAACCGCTCTTTCTATAGAGCTTCAAATGACCTATATATCCTACCAGTATTTACCGATTTAGTCATTGTACACACATTTGACACAGGCTGTCAGGAAATCTAAACTGTGCTAACCGAATCGGGAGAAAATAACTACAATGATATGTCCGACCTGTAAAAGCGATATGATTGTTATTGAGCACGAAAGAATCGAGCTTGATTATTGTACAGAATGTAAAGGAGTATGGTTTGATTCCGGAGAGCTTGATTTACTGTTACAAAGCATTGATATTGACAGCGGAGTCTCCTTCCTTAAAGATATCATTAATGCCACTGAGGCTGAGTCTGCTGAAAAGAAGAGAAAATGCCCCATATGCTCTAAGCAGATGAAAAAAGTTACTGCCGGACAAAAACAAACAGTTATCATAGATGTTTGTCAGCAGGGAGATGGTTTGTGGTTCGATGGAGGAGAGCTGGCTCAATTGATTAAGCATATGTCAGCAAAGGCTGAAGAAAGTTCGGAGGCTCAACAGCAAGTTACTACTTTCCTGGGAGAGGTTTTCAAGGCTCAGCAGTAAGTAATAGGGTATAATTTACTGCTGCATGATATGATTCATAGTCTACGGACAATGGCGAATAAAAAGACACGGAGGTGTTGAAATGACAGGGCTATACATAGTTATCGGAGTTGTTGTAATACTTGCCATTTTACTCTTTGGAACTTATAACAGTTTGGTCAGACTGCGTAATCAAACGAAAAATGCCTGGGCACAGATAGATGTACAACTTAAAAGACGCCATGACCTTATTCCCAATCTGGTAGAAACAGCCAAAGGGTATATGAAACACGAAAGGGAAACCCTCGAAGCTGTGACCAATGCCCGTAATATGGCGCAACAAATGTCAGGTTCCAGTGTAGGTGAGAGAGGTAAGGTAGAAGGAGAGCTCAGCTCAGCCCTGTCCCGTTTGTTGGCAGTAGTTGAAAATTATCCTGACCTCAAAGCCAACCAGAACTTCCTGGCGCTTCAGGAAGAACTTAGCTCAACCGAAAATAAGGTAAGCTTTTCTCGTCAGTTCTACAATGATTCTATTCTACGATATAACAACAAAACACAGATGTTCCCTTCCAACGTTATAGCGAATATGACAGGTTTCAAGGCAGGGGAATTTTTTGAAGTCAGCGTGGCAGCAGAGAGGGAAGCTCCAAAGGTTAGCTTTAGCTAAGTGCCGATAACGTAATCCTATGTGGGAACAGATTAGATCCAATCAGATAAGGTCAATAATCCTGGTGCTGGGAATGGGATTATTACTGCTTGCACTTGGATATATCCTGGGATTGTATTTTCTGTATAGTCCCACTGCAGGTCTTATAATCGCCCTGATGATATGGGCTGTACTGAACTTTATTGCTCTCTTTCAGGGAGACAATATTATGCTGTCGATGGCAAAAGCAAAGAAAATCAGTCGCGATGATTCTCCCCGCTTATATAACATAGTAGAGGAGATGAAAATTGCCTCTGGCCTGGAGAATATGCCGGCTATATATGTCATAGACGATCCTGCCCCAAACGCATTCGCCACCGGTCGAAACCCCGAAAAAGCTGCTGTTGCAGTCACCACCGGACTGTTACAAAAGCTCAATCGTGACGAACTCCAGGGGGTTATCGGTCACGAAATATCCCACGTAAAAAACCGGGACGTACTGCTTATGACCATGTGCAGCATCCTGTTAGGCACCATAGTTATGCTCTCATGGTACGCCTCTCGTATGCTGTTCTTTAGTAGTATGACCGGGGGCAGAAGAAGGTCTTCCTCCGGAGGCGGAGGCTCAGCACAACTTATAATCCTGGCTGTAGGTATTGTGCTGATGATACTGGCACCAATTCTGGCACAGCTAATCTATTTTACTATCTCCAGGAAAAGAGAATACCTGGCAGATGCCAGCTCCGCTCAATATACTCGCTATCCTGAAGGCCTCGCTTCAGCACTGGAGAAGATAAGCGCTTCAACTACACAGTTAAAAGCAGCTAATAAAGCAACAGCACCAATGTACATAATCAATCCCTTCCGCAAGAAAGGAAGAGCAGCCAGTGATCTCAGCAGCACCCACCCTCCAATTTCAGAGCGGATTCGCATCCTGCGTTCAATGGCAGGAGGAGCATCCTTTGCTGATTACGATAACGCATACCGTAAGACTCGCTTGACCAGTAAAGGGGTTGTATCACCTTCCGCACTGGCAACATCTGGAACCGTTGCGGTTCGTGATGCAGAACCACAGAGAACAGACGAAAGTCAGTACAAAATCGAACAAAGCCGCGAAATATCAGACCTGCTGTGGAGACAAAACAATTACCGAACTATCAACTGTGAATGCGGTACTAAGTTCAGGCTGCCTCCGAAGTTTAAGGCAACAACTGTACGATGTCCACACTGTGGTATCATCAATAAAGTTACTTAGGAGCGGCAAATAAGTGCCATCGTCAGGCTTCTATGCTGAATTATCTTTCGGTATCCCTATGGTTCGTTTGAAATTAATACTTCCAGTTCATGCAGAGAGTGAATTACCGGACACTTATGGAAGTCGGAATATCTGTCATAACGGTCTATTAGAACAGGGGTAAGTCCTACCTTCTCCGCGCCAAGTATATCAATCTCATACTGGTCACCAATGTAAATTGTTTCAGAGGAATTTGTGCCTGCCCTCTTTATCGCCTCAAGAAATATTGCAGGTTCTGGTTTATTAGCCCCGGCTTCACCGGATGTGAGGGTAAAATCAAGATAAGATGCTAATTTCAATCGATGACATACCGTTTGCAAACCACCATGCATATTAGAAATAACTCCCAGAATTACATCACGGGATTTCAATTTTTTCATTACTGGCGTAACATCATCGAAAAGCTCATACGTACATTTAGAAAATAGTTCATATATTTTGCTTATAATACTAATCAGCACATCTCTCCCGGGCACCACTGCCCCGACTTCCTCCAGTATTATTTGCATATATCTAATAAAGATATCTTTTTCAGCCGAGTCTCCCCATTTCATTGGTCTCCCTTCAGGAAGCTGCAGCTCAGCAGTGCGAATACCATGCACAATATCTTTTCTCGTCAACTCAATACCAGCTGCACTCAATGTACCTAACCAGATTTCCGACCAATCCGGAACAATTCGTGCCAGCGTATCTACCCAATCGAATAGTACTGCTTTTGTATTCACAAAACCATTATACCTTTGCATATTATTACAAACAAGTGGTTATACCCATTTATAGTAACACTATACATAAAGCACCAATTTCTCCGGGCAATAAACACTTATCTTCGAGTTGACAAGTACACAATTCAGAAGCTACATTAAGATATAACAGGTGACTGAGTAGTTTTCACATGTCACAAGTAAAGAAGAGCGAACATAGACTAAATTCCGGCAAACTGGTAATCGTCTCAAATCGTTTGCCGATATCACTGAGTAAACGTGATGATGGAGAATGGGAGGTTAAGCCGAGCTCAGGAGGACTTGTAACAGCCTTAACACCTGTATTACGTAATAGTAAAGGGCTATGGCTTGGATGGCCAGGGGTGTTTGATGAAAGCAACCTGGATGAGCTGATGAAGAGAGGAAGTGAGGGCTCAGGATATTCACTCAAATCCGTTATGCTAACCGAGGAAGATATAAATCTGTACTACCTGGGCTTTTCAAATGAAGTAATATGGCCACTGTTTCATGACCTGCAATCCCGATGTAACTTTAAGCCTTCTTACTGGCAGGCATATCAGCAGGTCAATAATAAATTCGCAGAAGCAGTACTGTTCAATAGCAGAGAAGATGATTATGTGTGGATACAGGATTATCACCTGATGCTGGTAGCTAAGGCTTTACGCGGTATGGGAGAAGACCGTAAACTCGGTTTCTTTTATCATACTCCGTTCCCTCCACCTGATATCTTTATTAAACTTCCATGGCGCATGCAGATTATGAGAGCCATGCTTGATTATGACCTGATTGGCTTTCAGACGATGCGTGACAGAAATAACTTCATCCATTGTGCTGAGTTTCTTATCAAAGGGCTACAATCCGACGCCAGGCGGCAGATATCTTCAGTCAGACTGCAGAATCATGAAACCAAGTTAGGGGTATTCCCCATTAGTATAGATTTCAGCGAATTCTCCCAGTCGGCGGCTAATACTGCCGTCAGGGATAGGGCTTTCGAGCTTTCCGAGGCTATACCAGGCTGCAAAATCGTTCTGGGTGTAGACCGACTTGATTACTCAAAAGGCATTCCTGAAAAACTAAGAGCATTTGAAAACGCTCTACAAAGATATGAGAATCTACATAGCCGTATAACCCTCATCCAGATTGTAGTTCCCAGCCGTACTGATATACCTGAGTACAACAACCTTAAAAATGAGATTGAGGGACTGGTAAGTGAAATTAATGGCAAGTACGCTGAGGCCGGCTGGATTCCTGTTAATTATATGTTCCGCAGCTTAGAAAGGAATGAACTACTGGCATACTACCGTGCAGCCCAGATTGCATTGGTCACACCGTTAAAAGACGGGATGAATCTTGTAGCCAAGGAATACTGTGCAGCTAATACCGATAGTAATGGTGTTCTAATACTCAGCGAATTTGCTGGTGCCGCAGCACAACTGCATAGAAATGCCTTGATGGTTAACCCATACGACACAGAAGGGGTAGCCAACGCTATCTATCGCGCCTATCATACCCCGGAAAAAGAGAGACAATTGCGCATGCATAGGCTTCGAAGCTCTATCGCCAGGCGTAGTATCTACTGGTGGGTAGACTCCTTCTTACGTACCGCAGAGAACATAGCTACCAGCAACGTATTGATATCGAACTCTGAAAAGCTGCCCTGAAGTATAACTCCAGTTAACCAATAACAAACTTGTAATTACTTTCTTACGTAGTAAATGATCTAATTCAAGGACAAGCTCAATGTTGACAGCTTAGGAATAGGGTTTTATTATTATGCAGTTAAACGTATGTCAAGTACGTCTGTTAAGTATCACTCCTGGGTATTAAGAATTTGATTAAGTGAGGATATATTTTGGGGGCTAATACTATGGAAGAATACACCAAACTGAAAGTTAACACACTTACTGAATTTGCCATAAGGGTATTGTGTACCCTGGGTGTTCCCCAAAATGATGCAGGGGTAGTGGCTGACGTATTGATAACAGCAGATCAGATGGGCATAAGCTCTCATGGTTTGCAGAGGCTTAAGAGGTACACAGCCGGCCTGCAGATGGGAGTAATGAAACCAATCGCAGATGTCAAAATCCTGAAGGAGACTCCCAATACCCTGCTGGTATCGGGAGGAGATGGGCTGGGACAGGTTATCGCCTATAAAACAATGAAGCTTGTCATCGACAAGGCACTTAAAAACAACATAGCCTTCGCTACAGTTCGTGATTCCAATCACTATGGTATGGCAGGATACTATCCCAGAATGGCGCTCGAACATGATCTTATTGGCATCTCAGTAACAAACTCAACTCCACTTGTGGTGCCAACACACGGAACAAAAAGTTTATTAGGAACAAATCCCATTTCAATAGCAGTTCCAGCAGGTAAAGAACAACCGGTAGTACTGGATATGGCGACTTCAACAACTCCCAGCGGTAAGCTTGAAGTCTACAGGCGTCAGGAAAAAGAAATGCCGATAAGCTGGGCAGTTGATGAATTTGGAAATCCAACACAGGATATAGCAAGAGTACAGTCTAACTGGCGAGATAAAAAGGGAGGAGGGCTACTACCCCTGGGCGGTGTAGACGAAGAAGGCGGAGGACATAAAGGATTTGGTCTATCATTTATGGTAGATATACTTTCCGGAGTGCTCTCCGGTAGTGAATTCGGGCCAAACCTTTATGCCAGAAATGACATGCCACCAAAAGTATCACATCTGTTTGGAGCCATAAGAATCGATGCTTTTATCGATACACACCTGTTTAAAAAAATACTGGATAACTATATTGAAACACTCCGGAACTCAGATAAGGCTGCCGGCCAGCAACGAATATATATCCATGGGGAAAAGGAATACGAAGCCTATCGCCAACACCAGGAAGAAGTGCTACTCTACTATAAGGTAGTCGAGGAGCTAAGGGAGCTTGGCAAGCAATTCTGCGTACCGGTCTCTTTCTAATATATTATATAGCTATTCTGCTACAAGGAGGATAGTAGATGGAAAATAAAACGTGGAAGCCAACAACAGCCGGAATCCTTAGCATCATAGCTGGAGTCCCCGCCGCCGGTTCTGGTATTATAGTCGCCTTTGTTGGAAGTACCATAGCATGGGCAGATATAGTTCCACTGGTCCCAAACATCCTGGGTATAATAGCTATCCCCTTAATAGTACTGGGAGTAATCGCCATCGTAGGTGGTATATTTGCCCTGCAAAGGAAAATCTGGGGACTGGCACTAGCCGGAGCTATTTGTGCACTGGCATCACCTCTGTCTATCCTGGGCGTGCTGTCTATTATCTTTGTAGTAATTGGAAAAGACGAATTCGACTAAATTACTTCACCTTTTACGGCAATAGCACAGACCGATATCCGGATGCCGATAAATGAAACCTTAAATATACCGTCCAATAGCACGTGCAATAGCCGATAGATCCTGCATCAACCTGTCAAAATCTGATGGAGTCAGAGCCTGCGGACCATCCACCAGTGCCTCCTTGGGACGTGGGTGTACCTCAATAAGAATCCCATCTGCTCCGGCAGCAATAGCGGCTTTGGCTACAGCAGGTACTATGCTGTAATGACCGGAAGCATGACTGGGATCTACTATAATTGGCAAATGACTAACCCTCTTAACCATCGGCACAGAGGTGATATCTAGAGAGAATCGAATGCTATCTTCGAAAGTTCTTATGCCTCTCTCGCATAACATAACCTGGTGATTTCCCTCTGCCAGAATATAGTCAGCCGCCGTAAGCCATTCTTTGATTGTAGATGACAATCCTCTCTTCAACAGAACAGGCCGCCTGCTTTTACCTACCTCAGTCAGCAATGAATAGTTCTGCATGTTCCTCGCCCCAATCTGCAGTATATCAGTATACCTGACTACCATATCCACATCATGAGGATCTACTACTTCGGTAATAACAGGAATATGGAATCTCTCTCTTGCCAGGGAAAGTAAACGTAATCCTTCCTTTTCCAATCCCTGAAAACTGAAAGGAGAAGTACGCGGTTTAAAGGCACCTCCACGGACAATAGATGCTCCAGCTTTCTTTACTATTTCAACTGTTTCCATAAGCTGCGTTTCACTCTCCACAGCACATGGTCCAGCCATTACTACAATTCTATTTCCTCCAACCTCGACCCCACTAATCGAAACCATGCTATTTTCCGGATGAAACTCCCGAGAAGCAAGTTTGTATGGCTTCATGATCCTGGCAACATTTTCTACACTGGGAAGCACAGCAAAGGGCTCAGTTGGTAACTGCCCGGTATTCGGCCCGAGCAGTGCTACTACAGTCTTATCTGTGCCCAGGTTCAATTGAACACTCAATCCCATTGATTTGGCTCGCTCTACAACCTCATCTATTTCCTCCTGGGTACAGCCTTTCTTCATTTCGACTATCATTACATCCCCCTAAAATCCCCTGCTCTTTATTTATTAAATCGACTTTAAACAGAGTATATATAATACGCTTATTACCTATAACTGACAAAAATATTATTGCTGCTCATTTTTATATTTCACCTGTTCAACCTGTATGTGCTATCATTATTTAGCTTCAGATTTTTAAACCTTTTTAAGCTGAAAAAGAGTCCATATCAAATGCCAGATAAAAACGTGTGTAGATGGTATAACAGTACCTCCGGCGTAAAGCGCGCTAGCGATGCAGGCCTGATTGATAAAAAATGGGTTGAGGATTATTGCTGGCAAGGGGGTAAAGGCTGTATAAGAAAAAAGAGGTTTGAAGAGGAAGGATATGTATCACCCGACTTTGTCTTACCGGATGGTAGTATAAGCGAAGCAGTCAAGACTTATTACCAAACAAAATAGTAAAACTATAAGGAGGATTATCAATGCCCAGCTACAACTTTGACCACCTACACCAGGTAACCCCGGACCCTGAGAAAGCAGCACAATTTTATGTCAATATATTCGGCGCTAAAGTACTGAATTCGCATAAAATGGAAGATGGAAGGGTCCTTATAGCCATGGAACTTGGTGGAGCACCGGTATCGCTTATAAGCCCAACCACACAGGACCAGGAAGCCCCATCCACTCCCAAATATTATGGATTACACCACTTCGGCGTCAAGACAGATGATATAGATACTGCGTTTTCCGAGTTGAAAGCAAAAGGGGTTACGTTTATCCAGGATATTAGTGAGCCAATGCCTGGAGTGAGGATGACCTTTCTGCTAGGCCCCGATGGTGTGCCGATCGAACTGTTGCAGCGTAGTTAAATTTCGCCACTATGAATTAAGACATTTCATTCCTGGTTTTAAAGGAATTATAAAGAAGTAAAAAGAGAGTCAGCCTTATCAGGCTGACTCTCTCACTATCTGTCCCACTCTCTCAAGTGTTTCCTTAATATCTTCACCACTGACCATTCTGTTCAGGACAGCACGGATTCTTCGACCACCATATGGTTTAGCCAGTATCTGACTGGTTTCCATCCTCATAGAAAACTCCTGTGGAGTTACGCCGGTTGGAGGTTCAAATAGGACGATGTTTGTTTGAATTCTATCAGGGTAGATTACAATTCCCGGTATTTGTGATAGTCCTATAGCTAACATCTTAGCATTTGCATGGTCCTCAGCCAGACGATCAACCATTTTCTCTATCGCCACAATTCCAGCGGCAGCTATAACTCCAGCCTGCCTCATCCCTCCACCCAACATCTTACGCCATTTTCTAGCACTATTTATAAATCTACCGGAGCCACATAGCAATGAGCCTACCGGCGCACTTAGCCCTTTTGACAAACAAAAACTGACTGAATCTACTGGTTCTACTAGCCTTTTGGCAGGAACACCAAGCGCAACCGCCGCGTTAAAAATACGTGCTCCATCAAGATGAACCATTAATCCATGTCGATGTGCCAAATCTGCGACCGCAACAGTATATTCAGCAGTCAAAACAGTACCGCCACAACGGTTCTGGGTATTTTCAATACAGAGAAGTGTAGTCCGGGGATAATGTATGTTTTCCTCACGTATAGTTTGTTCAACAAGAGAAAGCTCCAGCCGCCCATCTATCTCATTGGGGATATTCCTCATAATAACCCCTCCCAGAGCAGATGCACCACCTACCTCAGCCACCAGCATGTGTGCTTCATTACCTAGTATGATTTCATCTCCAGGACGAGTATGAGCCAATACCGCTATTAGATTGCTCATGGTGCCACTTACGGTAAATAATGCGGCTTCTTTACCCAGCATAGCAGCAGATTTTTCCTCCAACAAGTTTATGGTCGGATCCTCCACATATACATCATCACCCACTTCTGCTTTATACATAGCCTGGCGCATTTCCTCGGTTGGCATGGTTATAGTGTCGCTCCTCAGGTCAATTACCTTCACAAGAACCTCCTTCTCCTATATTTCTCTCTACATCAGGTTTTATTATATTTGTTCTATAAGCTTTACATTATTATACCAATACTGCTACGTTATTTAACGTAAACCATATCACACTCCTGGCCCTTACTATTAATTATCCCTAACCTGTATTACGTATTATCCCAGCAGCCCATAGGTTCGTATAAAGTTCTGAACTTCACAACTCTCCACTCTCTTCCTTTCCATCTTTGTTCCTGTTCAGCAGACATGGCTTTATTTTCCGGGCTGGAACGCCAGGCCTGAAAAGCTTCTTTATCCTTGAATTCACCTATAGTCAGGTATTCTGCATGATCACCTTGTAGAAGGCTGTCACCTTCAAGTGTGGCTACCTTATACCGTGTAAGTTTATCAATCCATTTTGACTTCAATCCCATAGGTACATGAACGGTATCGCTCCATTCATTGAACTCCTCTTCATATTCGGCAGGAACGGTCACTCCTACTATAAATATAACTCTTTCTCCCGACATAGTATCCTCCTTCTACATTATAATCAGTTCATTACCTGATACGCCTGGCACCATTATACCATCACTACCATGCGTGGATACTACTATAACTTCCAGGGTAATTGCTATAGATGATTTATTACGTTAACGCCCATGTGGTATATGAGCCAGTCGATATGCTAGAATTCATTCCTAATACTACATGTCAAAACATAACTCAACTGCAGAGGAGGCTACCATCCTACAGGAAAATAAAATAGGGTCAGCATTTCTGAAGCTCTTACCTCTCTTCATATTGGCTCACTTCTCGCATCACCTGGTTTCGGCCCTGCTGGTGCCGCTTATGCCTCTGATTCGCGATGAGTTCTCTCTGAACTATACCCAGGCTGGCTGGCTTAATTCAGCCTTTTTGCTTGCCTATGGTGTTAGCCAGCTACCTGGCGGATGGCTATCAGACCGAATCAGCCCTCGATTACTGGTCACTTTAGGTATCTCGGGGGTATCGCTGGCAGGTCTCATGGCAGGCCTTGCCCCAAATTACATGCTACTGGCCTGTTCACTGATTATCCTTGGTTTACTTGGTGGTGGTTATCATCCTTCTTCAGCTCCACTGATCTCCGCCTCAGTTGAACAAGGAAAACGAGGACGGGCACTTGGACTGCATCAGATAGGTGGCACTGCCAGCTATTTTCTGGCTCCCCTAATCGCCGTGGGCATTGCCTCTTCTCTTGGCTGGCGTAGTTCGTTCATTATAATAGCCATTCCCATCATAGTTCTGGGAATAGTATTATATGTTGTCCTTGGACGCTGGGGCTTTACCCAGCATTCCGTAAGCAACAGGAAATCCACCGTACAGAAAGATACATCGGAAGAAATACCAGGGCATAAGCGCCGGCTAATATCATTCATCACTCTAAGTGTAGTAGGCAAGGATTTGCTTGTTGGAGTGATATCATTTATACCCCTTTTCTTAGTCGACCATTTCGGTATCGATGAAGTCAGGGCTGGAGGGCTGTTATTCATCGTCTATCTTGGTGGACTCTGGGCAGGGCCACTTGGGGGATACCTTTCCGATCGGCTGGGTAAAATACGAGTAATGGTAGTAGGCAGCCTTCTGGCCGGACCTTTTATTTACCTGCTCAACCTGGCATCTTTTGGCTGGAGTATATATCTGGTTATGACTCTCGTGGGCATGAGCATGTATCTGTTGATGCCTACATCAGAAGCATATATCATCAGCCATACACCGGAACATCGCCGTTCTACAATACTTGGCATCTACTATTTTGGAAGCAGAGGGGGTCCAGGCGTAGTGGCTCCAATACTTGGCTATATGATTGACAGACTCGGCTTCGAACACACTTTTACCATTGCAGGAGCTATTATTATTATGGTTACCCTTGTTTGTTCTATATTCCTGCGCGGCTCGCGTGATTAGAAATCTTTATTGCGTGAGCAACAGCGTTCGCAGATCAGCAAGGGCGTAATAGCCTGATCTAGCCTTCATCTGTGGGTGCCTTCGGCTATGGTTCTGTACAGTATGGTATCCAGCCTTTTCACTTTCCACAGCGATGAAAATATGATCGACAGCTGCGCTTTCAGTGGTTTCTATATACCCTTCTATGCCTATACCTATATCAGCGCATAGAATTCTGCGTACCATAGCAGCCATCTCCATAGCTAGTTTGCCATGGTCTCCTTCCTCAAGCAGTGAAGGGGAGATACCCAGGGCTTCTCTTGATTCTTTCGACTTTGCCACCAATCCTCCGCGAAAACATTGTTCTGCAACAGATTCACTGGATAGGGCATGAGCTAAAAGGCCACCACTGAACGAATCGGCAACAGCCAGTGATAGCTTTCGCTTATTAAGCAAATCCGCGATGACAGTTTCCCAGCTATCATTATCAACTCCCCAAATATATTGTCCGACTATATCTCTTACATCACGCTCCATCACAGAAATCAGCTTATTTGCTTCTTCCTTATTCGCTGCCTTGGCGGCAATCCGTAAATATACACCATCGGGTTTTGCATAGGTTGCAAGTGTTGGATTAGTGGAAGTTACCAAATGAGTTATTTGTGCCTCTGCCGCTGATTCACCCACATTGAAAGTTTTCAATGTTCGGGATACGATCACTGTTTCAGTCTTCTTCTGCAACCTTGGCAGTACCTGGTTTGTCCACATAAAATGCATCTCGCTCGGAGGCCCTGGCATAGCGATTATAAGATGTCCGTCTTTCTCAACCCACCAGCCAGGAGCGGTGCCTCTTGGATTTTCTAACGCTACCGATGACGGAATCAGGGTGGCCTGTTTGGTATTGTTCTGTGTCATTGTCGCTCCACGCTGAGTAAAGAACCTGACTAATTCTTCTTTTAATTCCGCATCTACCACAGGTTCCTCTCCTACCAATCCTGCAATAGTCTCCCTTGTTAAATCATCCTGAGTAGGACCCAATCCACCGGTGCAGATAATAATATCCGAACGTCGCCAGGCACGTTGAAAAACATCAAGCAACCTCTGATAGTTATCACCCACTGCAGAACTATAATATAAGTCAATACCCAGTAGTGCTAACTGGTCTGCCAGGTATGGAGTATTTGTATCAACAATCTCTCCCAGGAGTAGTTCAGTTCCAATTGAAATTATCTCTGCTTTCATATATTCCTCATTAGTTTTTTACTCGACCGCCGTCTATATTTAGCGCCTGCCCGCTAATGTTTTTTGCATCTTCTGAAACAAGAAATACTACAGCCTGCCCCATATCCTCTGCTGTTTGTTCTCTTCTGAGAGGGGTATTTAGCGCCATTTCCGGATGATTTCCTGCAAGTAAATCGACAAACCATTTCCTAGGGTCTATACCGTTATATTCCGGAATATTTTTAACATAGCCTTCTGCCTTTCCCTTCCATGCATCGGTAAATACAAGACCCGGGCAAATACAATTAACATTTATATTATGAGGTCCCAGTGTATCTGCCAGATATTGACTGAAGGTAATAACACCCGCTTTCATACTTCCATAGGATGCCGTTGCAGTTGGAGAAGTGTGTCGTCCGGCTCCGGATGATATATTAACAATCTTACCACTCTTCTGCTGGATAAAATATGGCGCCACTGCCCAGCACATCAATACCGTCGTTCTGAGGTTTTGCCTGTACATAATATCCCATTCTGCCTGAACATCACCAAGAAATCCTTCTACTTTCTGTGGCGATCTGCCACCGCCACCAACATTGTTAACCAGTATATCAATCTTGCCAAAAGTCCTCAGGCTTTCCTTGACTATGCTCTCAACCACACTGCATTCAGTAACATCTCCTACTACTGCTAATGAATTTCGCCCCAGCGCTTTGACCTCACCAGCAACACCGGTAGTAGTCTCCTCCCTGAATGAATTGACCACGATGTCTGCTCCTTCCTTCGCGAGGCAAAGTGCGATAGCACGTCCAATCCCTCTTCCCGCCGCTGTGACAATAGCTGTTTTTCCTTCTAGTTTCATTATTTCTCCTCATTTCTTGAAATCGGCTATACTTACCGGTAATCAAATCGTAGTAATACCTCAACCCTTCCTGCTTTCCATGAGTCTCCATCCTGCAACCGGTAAGTATATGTATAATGCTAATATTCTGCGTGCCTACTGTCAATGTTTGAAAGAGCTGGCTTAAACTAAATAGCTGCCTGTGTTATCAATCCATTATTATATACAGTAAAAGTTTGACATCTGAGCATGACTTTGTCTATGCTGATAGCATTACTATTGGAGGTATAGCTATGAATAAAGTCTCACTCGGGTCCCAACTGGTTGTTTATCCCACACCCACATTCCTGGTAGGAGCAAATGTTGATGGAAAGCCAAACTTTATGGCAGTCGCCTGGGGAGGCATTGCCGATAGTGAACCACCAATGATATCTGTAGCCATTCGCCATCATCGCTATACCTACCTGGGAATCAAGCAGAATATGACTTTTTCAGTAAATATAGCTTCTATTGATATGGTCAAAGAAACCGACTACTGCGGTATTGTCTCTGGCTCCGATATAGATAAAACCGATAAATGCCAATTCAATGTATTCTATGGTAAGGTTAACACTGCACCATTAATCGAACAATGCCCGGTAAATATTGAATGCAAAGTACTACACCTGCTAAATCTGGGAACACACACCCTGGTGATTGGTCAAATCGAGCAGACCTATGTCTCAGAAGATTGCCTCACAGATGGTAAAGCTGATATTAGCAAGATAAAACCTATCATTGCCGATATTCCAGCTCACAACTACTACTCACACGGAGATATTATAGGCAAAGCTTTCAGCATCGGAAAGGAAATAAAATAGTATCTCTTTTAACAGCACAGAATAGCAGGGGTATTTTCTTCTTAGGCATAAAACTTTAAGCGGTTCTAAGAACCTACTTAAATGAAAACCTGGTAACGAAAGCACAAGAGAGTAATAGATATGAATAAGGTTTTACTGGACTCCCGGGCGATAATATACCCCACTGCCCTATTTTTAGTGGGGGCGGAGGTGGATGGCAAGGCAAATTTCATGGCTCTTGCCTGGGGCAGTACCGCTAACAACCAGCCGGCGTCATTCTCTATAGCCATCAGCCACCGACAGCACACTCTCAAGGGAATCAGGCAAAATATGGTCTTCTCGGTAAACATTCCGTCTATTGCGATGGCCGGAGAGGCAGATTACTGCGGATTGGTTTCAGGTTCGGCTATAGACAAAGTAGAAGCATGTCATTTTACTATATTCTACGGAAAAGTAGCTAAAGCCCCTCTGATAGAGGAATGCCCAATCAACCTGGCTTGTGTTACAGAACATATTGTTGATTTACCGGACCATGCACTGGTCATAGGCAAAGTAGAGGAAAACCATCTGTCGGAGAATTGTCTCACTGATGGCTTGCCAGACATCAATAAAATTGCGCCACTGGTGCTTGTTACCAACATTCGTCAATACTACTCACTTGGAAATAACATCGGTAAGGCATTTACTATTGGCAGACAAATCACCGGGAACAATTCATCTTCATAAGAGATAAAGCTCTACACCAACAAAGCTAAATTAAGGCCAGATTTGACTTTTTTACGTTAAGTAAATAAGATGGCATAAATTACGAGTGCAATCGTAGAGTTTTACCACAAATAATCTGATAATTTACATCCATAAAAACGTGAGGGTAACTCAAGCGATAAAAAGGGGAAATGAGCAAAAGAGGAATATTTGTATCCATATGCCTGTTACTGATAATAATGACCACCGTGCTGGTCATAGGGGTAGGACCGGCAGAAGCCGGCGCTTTCCCTCCCGGCCTTAGCAGTGTTGGTAGATTGCCTGACTCACCAGTTTATTTCATCACATCATGGAAGAGAAGCATCTCCAGTTTATTCACCTTTGGAGCACAAGATGAAGCCATGCTCGCCTTGAAATATGCCAATGAGGATATTCTCGCTATCGACGCATTGTTTGATAAAGGGGAGTGCCAGATTGCAGAGAAACACTGTGATACATTCCAGGAGGATTTCCAGAAAGCAGCCAGGCTTGCACTTAAAGCACGCTTTGAGGACGGTAAAAGAGATGCGGCCATATTGATAGAAGCATTGAAACAAAGCAACCTCTGGCAGAGAGATGTACTGGCCAATGTACTGTGTAACACAAGCGATACCAATAGTAATAGCTTCCTCGATGCCATGGATAACTCCAGTTTAGACCTGGGAAATACTATAGAGGGGGTCTATGGAGCAGACGAAAAAGAGGCATTTCTTCAGGAGATTAATCCATTCAATAATATGCCAGCCATTGAGACAGCAAAGGTTGCTCAGGAAGCCGGTGATAATGCTGTAATAGATAGCTCTAATGAAGAAGCAACCGAAAGCAAATTAAACGAAGGGACTCTCTCTATAATCAGCCTGGAGACTGACGAAGACAGAGTTAATCCTGGCGACAGGTGCCGCATCGAATGTAATGTGGTAGATGACAATGACAGCAGTCTTACTTATGAATGGTCTGCCGATGGCGGCGAAATCGATGGGAAAGGCGACGACATCAAGTGGATTGCCCCTGATGAGGCAGGCCGCTATCGTATTAGTGTTACGGTATCGAATGAGCAGGGTGATAGCGTAAGCGATTCACTAAAAATTAAAGTACTTTCTATTGACCCGCCGGAAATTGACGAGGTAATTGTCACACCAGATGATCCGCAGTATTTTGTAATACAGCCGTTTTCGAAAAAGTATGTCATCTTGCAGCGTAAAAGTTGTGAGCTGGAGTGTGTACTGGAAAACAGCGGCGATTACGATTTTGATTGGGACACAAGTCATGGCAGCATTTCCGGCAACGGTGACACGGTAACCTGGACAGCACCGAGTGGCAAGGTAGTAGTAACTGTCACTGTGGAAGTTTCTGACGGAAATGGCAACACCGTAGAACAGGAAATTATCTTCGACGTAAGAACCTGTGCTCCGTGCTTTCTCTAATACACGAAGCATCGTGCCCTAATACTATCATCTCGTAGACTAGACTACTTAGTTGTATCCTTACAGGAAGGCTTTTATACAAAAGTTAACATCCTGCGGGGGTTGTCCACCATTATTGTCCGTATCTGCTCCCGTGTCATTCCCTTTGCCAGCATAACAGGTACCACATTGTTCAGGATATGTGCATACCCCCAGCCACCATAGGTGCAACACTGTGTTTTTGTCCAGATATCGTGAGAGATTAATAGCTGACTTAGATACCCTTCATCAATTAACTGCATAAGCTCGTTGATACGCTGGGAATCATTCGGTAAATCAAGGTTGATAGGATAGTATCCTTCACGGCCAAATAGATCGTATTCAATACAGCAGCCAGTTTCTGCCAGTTGAACAGTCTGTTTAAGGTCGCGATACGTACGCTCGACATGGTCGAAAATGGTACGAGAAAGGTCTGCACCTACGTTCTGTAATATATCGACTATTTCTGCAATCGCCAGCTGATTACGCCCGGGATGTACATGCAGGGCGGCCCCGGTAAGTTTTTGAGCACGCCCTGCAGCACGAAGCGACTTACGCTCATTGGGAAATAAAGGCCAGGAACAACCAATCTCTCCGATTAATCCTGCCCGTATCCCAGTAGATGCAACTCCTTCCATAATATCCCGAACAATTTCGTCTACGATCTCATCCTCGCTTATTGTTTCCATCTGAGCACTATGTGAGACTGCAAGGTAATGGCCGGAACCCATAATTATATGAAGACCTGTTGCCCGTGAGATTCGTGCCAGCGCAGCAGGATCACGACCAAGCTCAACACTGGTTACCTCTGCAATAGCATTTCCTCCCGCAAGCTTGAAGCGCATTGCTTCTTCGGTTGCTATCTGCTCATCCCTCAATACAACCTCATCCGTATTCTGGGTAAAGTGGTAGCGCAGCCACCATAACATGTCTACTGAGACAGCTTTATGTGCCATCGCCCTATCGCTTGCACATTCCGGTTCCACAAAGTAACATGATCCATCATCAATAAGGTGTTCATGAGGTAACGTTACTCCCAGTTCATCTGGCGAAATCAATCCAAGTACGGTTTGTATCTTACCAGTAAGTTCCGGTCTATCCACAGTTAAACCTCCCGAATACATTCATTAATAATTACTGTTGGTACCAGCCTATTGAAGATTCAACCCCATTCCTCTCAGCTGTTTCTTCGTGCTGAGATATGCCTTTTCAAAATCAGGTAATGGTCTATGGTTCACCAGATCATAACACTCAGTAATACTATAGCCTTCTGCGGGTTTCTCACCTTTAAGCCGCTCTACCAGTTTTGAAAGTAGTTCATCAGCTCCCTCTCGGTTAAAGCCCTGTGCAATGACTGCATCCGAAACTTCTATCATAAATTCTGCTTCCAGAGGTGTCTGTCCTCGATTCGTGGACGTACGACAGTGGCGCGGAGCATACAGGTTCATCCCGTTTATCGGTGCTTCGATTGCCTGCATTGCACACTCCAGCAGGTTCAATTCCGTACCGATACCTGAGGTCGGAATCACCCACCTCATACAAATAGTATTAGAGTACCTGTTCAAAGCCTGGTTAACCACCGACCTGGCCCAGTTGATATTTGGTACCAGCATCTGACGTCCGTTCAGCATATGTACATGTTCAACACCGGTATAGTGAATGAAATCACGATATGCAATCATGCATGCAATAGGTTTCGCAATTCCTTCGATTATAGCCCCTTCAAT
>Ga0272441_10006863_pt1 | contig 18819 bp, 15 predicted proteins | sample SSMProp6N_FD_193582 | JGI IMG/M metagenome (GOLD analysis project Ga0272441, IMG submission 193582) | Marine sediment archaeal communities from Little Sippewissett salt marsh, Falmouth, MA, United States - SSM-Prop-6N | ecosystem: Environmental > Aquatic > Marine > Wetlands > Sediment ... | reverse complement strand
CGTAGAGGGAGACCGACACGCCGCCGGGGATCGAAACCGGCTCGTTGTCGTCGTCCGAGAGGGAGATGTTCGTCCCGCCGGCCGGGTCGGTCGGCAGCGTGGTGCACGGCTCGACGCAGCCGTCGTAAAAGTCGTTCGAGCCGCTCGGCGTGAAGGTGAGCGTGAGGTACGCCAGGTCATTTCCGCTGCTAAACAGCTCCGTAAAGAAGTCCGGCACCTCCGGCGTGGTGAAGGTGTAGCACGTCGGATCGGCGGCCAGGTTCCCCGCCTCGTCCTCGGCTTCCACCATGTAGAAATACGTCGTGTTGTCCGTCAGGCCGGTCAGCTCGACGGTCGGCGAGAGGGCGAAACCGCCCGTCGCCGTGTTCGGCAGGTTTCCGCAATCCAGGCCGTAGTGGACGATGCCGCGCGCGAGTTCGTCGGCGTCAAAGCCGATGGTCGCGTTACGCGGCTCGATGTTGACGGCCTGCACGTTGGCGATGTTCGGCCCGGTGCAGTCGACCGTCGCCGTGGCCGTGACGACCACGTTGTAATTGCCCTGTCCATCATCCGCATCGATGTAGGTGACGGTGATTGTGTCACCTTCGGCCACGAGAAGGCCATCGGCGGGAGGTGTCATATCGAAGAGGCCGAGCGTGCCCGCCAACTGGCCGCTGGCCGGCCCGAGCTCGGTCAGCAGAACGTCGACGCCGGTCGGGTCCGAATCCGACGCAGCGTTGATCAGGACCGTGTCCTCGATCTGATCGTCGAGGTTGAGGCCGCAATCGACAACGAGGATATCGGCGGAGTCGTTGCAGGCGTACTTGTTGCTGTCAAGCGAGATCGTCCCGGTGTCCGTGCAGGACACGGTGACGCGCAGCGAGGGGTCACCGAAGACGTGCCAGCAGTTGAACTCATCAACGCCGTCGGCCCCATAGTCATCCATCATGGAGCAGGAGCCGGCGTAGCAGAGCGTGCCGAAGCTGGCATACGCCTCGGCGACGTAGAGGAGGTTGAATTCGTCCTGACCCTCCATGGGCGGATTCCACGCCTGGCTGATCGAGGAGGCGTAGACGCCGATGGCGCCGGTCGGCTCAGGGCCGTTGGTCGCACGGAGCCAGGCCTCGGCGAAGCACGTGTTGCCGTCGAAACTGCCGTTGTAGCAAGCGACGGACACGATGAACGGCAGCATGTTGTCGTTCGTGAGGTTGTTCACATCGGTGTTGGAGAAGCCGCTCGTGCTCCAGGAAGTCGTGCTGCCGTGGCCGCAGTAGTTGACGATGCCGCGACCGGCGTTGAGAGCCGTCGTGACCTGGCCGGCTGAGGCGCCGGGATCATAGATCTGGTCGACGATCGTATAGCCGAACGCCAGCAGGTCCGTGCGGATGTAGTTGAGGTGCTCGAAATCATACTCCCCGTCGTCGCCAGGGCCCTGATTCGAGGCGACACCCGTCCCGCGCCAGAACCAGTCCTGAAGCGGGGCCGTGTTGGCCTCGTGCTCAATCGTTCGCAGCACCTGTGTATCGACATCGGCCGGGCTCTCAGCCGAGAAGCGGCCGACCATGATGTCGGGATAGTCATCCGCACCGGCGAGCTTCGAATAGGACGGATCCGAGGCGCCGCCGGAGGCACTCGGCGTGGTGACCTGGGCGGCGTCACCGACGAGCAGGACGAAAGCGAGGTCGCTGGAGTTGTAGACGCCCTGGATGTAGTTCTGGATGGCGGTTGCGTTGTTGCCGATGGTCGAGACGCCGACCACCGTCGTGTTGATGCCGCGGGCGTTCTTGTGGTTCGCCAGGGGCTGCACGTTCGTGAGCCACGGGTCGTGGCAGATGATCAGCATGTCGCCGTCTTCATCAAGCGGGGTGTAACGGGTTCGCACCTGGTCGAAGTTGATGAAGTGATGCTGGTAGAGCGTCTTGAAGCTCGGGTCCATTTCGTTGCCGCGCGTGCTGCGATCCAGCTCGTTGAGTCCGCCGGACCCGCGTGTCGTAATCTCGACGATCATGTCCGTGCACACGCGCAGCGTACGTGTCACCGGGTTGACCTGGAGCGGATTCACGACGACGACGGTGCCGCGGTAGTCGCGCATGATGTATGGATCGCGCAACGTGGCGAGCTTCGCCGGGAAGAAGGCATCGTCGGCGTACACCTCGCCAAACGTGTAGGGCACGTCCGCGGGGTCCACGGTACGCTTGATGCAGCCCTTGGATGGTGCGACGTCGACGCCACATTGGTCGCTGAAGTTGGCTTTCAGGACGCGGACGGTGGCGATCCCCTCGTCGGGCAGAATGACGCTCCGGCAGACGTTGGGCAACTCCGGCGCGCCAACCTGCTTCAGGACGCTCTCTTTGCCGAGGGAGAACTGCAGGTACTTCTGGCCGTCGATCTCCACCGATTCCATCTGCGGGCGGTCAAACTCGTACTGGATCACAATGCGATCCGGCGCGCTCTCCAAGACGGTGATATCGACCGCGCTGGCATACGCCGGTGTAGCCCAGACCGCCAGCAGCCCGATTAGACAGGCCACCGTCAGCCAACTCGTTGCCCTCGATTTGCTCATTACACGATCTCCTTCGCGCCGTGATGCGCCTCAGTGATGGATGTTCAATGGCGGTCGTTCCCCGCCGATTTGTGGAGCATAGTCCATAAGTTCGTACCGGTTGCCCGGTTCGTCATATCGCAACGTAGCACGTATGCGCAGGAGGGAGACAAAAGCGCGAATCGCGCGAGTGCAGGAGAACTGAGACGTTTAGCCGACCCAGTCCCTCGCCGAAGCGCGGCTTTGCGCGGCGATGAGATGCTCCCAAGCGCATCATGCCGTACTGGGGCGCCTGTGATGGACCTGACATGCCAACGGTCGCTGATACAGTCCACACTGCCCGAGACGCCGCCACTTCGTTCTTCGGCGAGTCGACCGAATCTCTTCAGCGGCGACAGGTTCCAGACGTGCGTCGCGAGCCGCTTCCTTGCGCTCTGCCATCACGCGTCCCCAATCCACACATACACGGTACCATCCGGGGCAGGCCATCCGCAAGGACAAAGCCGCCACATATAGGCCCTTTATGGTCCCAGTTGTGGCACAGTTCCAACCCGAGGCGTGGGGCTCAGCCGCGCCTTGCCGCGGGCGGGGCTGCCGGACATGATTCACGCGAGCTGACGCGGGATGGGCACGCGTGTCGACGATCCGAACCACGGTCACGGGCCCGCGTCAACGCCAGAAGGGCAGAGAGCATGACTTCGGGTGACACAGAGCACGACACGCCAGCGCAGAACCGTCCCGCGCAAGTTGGTAACGGGCCTGGGGGAAAAACCAGCACGGGGGCGCCCGCTGCCAGCGGCTCGCCGTTGCCAGTTGGGGTGGAGTGCCCTGATTGCGGCTACGACTTGCGGGGACTGACGGGGGAGCGGTGTCCCGAGTGCGGTTTCGGCCTGGATGTGCTTCGAGATCAGAAGTCTCGGATCCCGTGGTCGCACCGCGCCGCATTGGGGTCGTTTCGCGCGTACTGGAAGACGGTGTGGCTGGCGACACGCTGGCCGAAACACTTGTGGATGGAGATGGCCCGCGAGGTGAGCTACGCCGATTCGCAGTCGTTCCGTTGGCTGACGTGTCTGCACGCGTACCTGCCGATTCTGCTGGGGATGGCGCTGTGGTGTCTGATGGTGGGAGCGCGGCAAGGGACGGGTGCCCAAGGGGACTGGTGGATTGCTGGTGGATTGCAGGTCGTAGCGCTCGGCTTGCTGGCTGGGTTGCCCGGGCTGGCCAGCTACTTCTTCCATCCGCGGCGGGAACTGGTCATTCGGCAGAATCGGGCTATCGCGCTGAGCTACTACGCCTCGGCACCGTTGGCGTGGACGGTGCTGTTCGTGCCTGTGGCCGTGGTGGGTGCCCCCCTGACCGCGGGTCGCACCCCGTTGGGCACGGACGTGCTCGTGGGCATTCTCGCGGTCGCCTACCTCACCGCCATCGTGATGTGGCAGGCGAGGTTCATGGTCCTTCTGGGGATGCTGCATCGAAGCCGGATCGCGAGACTGGTGCGACTCGCGCTTCTGAACGTGTTGGCGTTGGGGCTACTACTGCTGGTCCTTCTCATCCCCTGCAGCTTCTTCTATCTGCTGGTCATCTACCACAGCCTGCGTTGAGGCGGGTGTGCTCGACGCCATTGTGCTCGGTGCGGTTGCAGGCTGAGAGTCGGGGGGCGTGTGGGGACGATCGCCGTCGAGAAACAGCGGCAGGTCGCCCGAATCGCGATCGATGTTGCCACGCGAATCGAGCCGATATTGCCCATCACTATCGGTTGCATCAGCGCCGACGCTATAGAGCACGGGTTGCTGCGCATTCGGGTTGAAACGAATCGGACCGTCGGCGGCATCGAACGGGTCGCGCGGAATCGCTGGCAGATAACCCGGCACCAGGTCGGACAATGCGCCTGGGGGGTGTCCGTGGTCGATTGTGTAGAGTCGATAGGCCAGCGCCGTCGCGGCCATGCGCCGGCTGGCCAGCGTGGTGTAGTGCTGTCGAAGCACGCCGCCGAGCGAACATTGTAGGATGGAGCTGAGCATGTGGACGACCCTCCACGGCGTCGTCGGGCCGACGGCTGTCGGCGGAGGCGGCATCTGCGATCGGGCGGTGGGCCAATTCGGAGCCTGCCCAGCCCTGGCGTATTGGCCGGTGTGCTCCAGCATCCGGATGGCGTCTAACTTCCAGGCCGGGGCCAGCGCCGCGGCTCTAAGGGAATCCAGTGGCCCTCTCGGACTGCCCGTTCCCAAACTTGCCATTCCCACCTGCCCTCGCATGAGCATCATGGCGGCGTCCAATTCCAGCATGCGCTCGCTGTCGAAAGCCAACTGCAAGCCCTCGCGCGGGTTTTGCTCATCGAGCAACTCCGCGATCAGGGCTCGCACGTCGTCTCGGGTAGCCGGTCGTTGCTCGCCCGGCAAGGCCGCAGTCGGATCGGCAATCTGCAGATCGGCAACGCAGGACTCAACCGTCCTCGTTGCGAGCGAGTCAATCGCGCACGCCACGAGGTAACCGATGACAAAGGGCTGTCCGTCGCCGACGTGCCGTGCGATTGCCATTAGGTCGTGCAGCATGGCGACCGCCTCGGCACCGTTGCCTTCCTCGTGGTAATGCAAAGCGGCGAGGGCGGTCAAGCGCGCGAGCTCTCGCTGTGTAGCGAGGTGTGGCAGGAGCACCGCGATCATGGGCGAGGTCAACTGGACGTCCCAATCGGCGCGCGACTGGGCTCGGGCCATGCGGACCAGGGCGGAAGCTCCCTGGTTTGCCGACACGTACTGGGCGATCTGCTGGCGTTGATCGCGGCGTGCTTGCCGATCGGCCAGCAGGGCGGATGAGGTGGGCATGTCATCCGGCCAGGTGGTCATGCTCTCGACAGCCAGCTTCAGGAAGTAGGCCCCGTTGGCATCGTCCGGCAGGGGGCCGTACTCCGCCGCGAGATCTTCGGGAAACAGGCGTTCGCCGGCGTCGCGAGCGCTGGTGAGCCACGTCTGAAACCGTTGCTCGGCGTGGTGGCCCCACCACCAGCGCACGCCGGCCATCGCCACGAACAGCACGAGGAACAGAATGGTCAGCCGCTTGAGCCAGCGGTAGCGCGGGGGTATTCGCTCGGCCTGCTCATCGGGCGCTTCGCTGTCGGCGCGCTCTGTCATCGGATTGCTCCCTGTGGGGAGCAGTGTCGCCGGATCGGCGGCGCGTCGCAAGGCAAAACGATCGGCGGACAGTGCGGGAGGGGCTAAAGGCAAGCACAGGCGGGGCTGCGGCGGTGTTAATCGTGCGCCTCGCGCGCGAGGTTTCGATTCCACGCGGGGATTTCGACAACAAGGTCTTGCGTGCCATTCGGCACGCACTGGCAGGCCAGACGCGAGTTCGCCGTCAGCCCATACGCCTCATCCAGTTGGTCTTCCTCGTCGTCTGTCGGCTCGTTGCAGGTGTCGAGCCCCTCGCGAACGACGACGTGGCAGGTGCTGCAGGCGCAGACACCGCCGCACGCGTGGTCAAGCTCCACGCCGTGCCCGAGAGCGATATCAAGGAGGGATCCGGGCAGGCCGTGATCGCCATACGGGAGCTTCGCCGGATCGACCTCGACGGCGTGTTTCTCCTGCTGCTCATCGACGAACGCGATGGTGTATTTCCGCGTCGGGAGCTTGGCGTCGGCATCTTTGATGTATGGATTCTGGCCGCCCATGCGGGCTCTCCTCAAGAGGGTCTGCTCTGCTCACGGTCGACAAGCGCTTCGCGAATGCCGATTTCGGCTAGGCGGAGCGTGTGGTGTCCGAACGTCGTGAGCCGGCCGTATAGCTCGTCGAGATCCTCGATGTCCTTGGCCTCTTGGCGCAACGCCGCCATCTCCTGTTCGATGCGCTCGCGCTCGGCCGGGTCCAGCAGATGGCCGACCTTCGCGAGCATCTGCTCGGTCTTGTGCGTGTCGAATTCCACCTGGTTGAGCAAGTCGATGCGCCGATGGGCATCCACATCCGTCCGGGCGAACGCGACGCTCTCGCGCGTGATGCGGTTGACCTCATCCCGCGTCAGCCCGTGGTTGGGCACGACCTGCGTGCTGGCCCGCTTGCCGCTGCGCTGCTCGGTCGCGGAGACGTTGAGGATCCCGTTCGCGTCGATCAGAAACTCGACCTCGATCTTGGGCATGCCAGCGGGCATCGGTGGAATGCCGGTCAGCTCGAACTCGGCGAGTGAGCGGCAGTCGGCCGCCAGCTCGCGTTCTCCCTGGAGGACGTTGAACCGGATCGACGCCTGTCCGTCGACGAACGTCGTGAACATCTCGGTCGCGCGGCAGGGGATCGTCGTGTTTCGCACGATCAGCTTCCCCATAGCGCCGCCCATCGTTTCGATGCCCAGCGAGAGTGGGGTCACGTCCAGCAGCAACATCTCGCTCTGATGACCGGCGAGAATGCTGGCCTGGATCGCTGCCCCCAGAACCACGACCTCGTCCGGATTGAGAGCGGTGTACGGCGGATGACCGAAACACTCTGCCACGAGCCGCCGTACGAGCGGGATGCGTGTGGACCCACCCACGAGGATCGTTCTGTCGATATCCTGCATGGTCAGGCCGGCGTCACGCGTCGCCTGCTCGCACAACGCGATCGTGCGCCGGAGCAGCGGCTCAACGAGCGACTCGAATTCCTGCCGCGTAATTGTGCGGCGATAGACGCGCTCCTCGCCGAGATCGAGCTCGATCTTCGCCGTCTCCTCGTTGCTGAGGCGGGTTTTGATGGCCTCGCTCAGCGAGCGGAGTGCTTGCCTCGTCGCAGGGGCGCTGATGGAGACGCCGAATTGCTCGGCGACCTCGTCTGTGACGAGTCCGATAATGGTGCGGTCGAAATCATCACCACCAAGCCGCGTATCGCCGGCGGTGCTGAGCACCTGGAAGACGCCGTCTTCCATCCGCAGGATCGAGATATCGAAGGTGCCGCCGCCCAGATCGTACACGGCGCATGTCTGCGCGGTTCCGGCGGCGGACGTCTCCGCGTCGCTCGTGGGGCACGTGGGGATGGGCAGCGATGTCCGTCCCGGCTGATCCTGATCGGTCTCTCCCCGGGCGCCAATCCCATACGCGAGGGCAGCCGCGGTGGGCTCGTTGACGATACGAACGACCTGGAGCCCGGCCGCCCGGGCTGCGTCGCGTGTCGCCTGTCGTTGGGCATCGTCGAAATACGCCGGAACCGTCACCACGGCTTTGTGCACACGATGCCCGAGGTGCTGTTCCGCTCGTTCACGCAATGTCCGGAGGATGATCGAGGAGATTTCCTCTGGCGCATACCGGCGACCGTCGATTTGCACCTGAACCGTGTCCCGCGGTCCGGCCGCGACGGTGTACGGCAAAAACGGAAGCTCACTCCGAATGTCATCGATCCCCTGCCCGATCAGTCGTTTGATCGAGTGGACCGTGTTGGTGGGGTTCTCGACGGCGTGCTGTCGCGCGGGCCACCCGACCAGGATCCGGGGCTTCTGACCATGCTCGCCGGGCATGACGCTGATGACAGACGGAAGACGCGCGTCGCCGCGATCATCACAGATGACCCGTGGCCCGCTCGCGTCCGCGTACGCGATAAGCGAGAAGGTGGTGCCCAGATCGATCCCGACAATGGTTTCGTCGTCGCTCACGGCAGGTTCACAGCTCAGTTTGGAGTTTCTGGTAGTACTTCATCGCGTTCAGCGCGGATCGTAGCCGATGACGCAGCGCCTCGTCACCTGGAAGCTCGCCGGCCAGCTCGGTGATCTCACGCAGCGCGGCCTCGTGGCGGACGCGCACCTGGGCCGCACACGCTTCCAGGGCGCTCGCGTCATCGCTTTCCTTGGCTTCCGCGATCTCCTCCCGGAGCATCAGCGTCGCGGTCAGCACATCCTGGGAGACGCTCTTGTCGTCGGTGGCTGACTTGCCGCCGGCCATCTCGAGCAGGTATCCGGCGCGCAGCACGGGGTCCGTCAGAACCCGGTGCGCCTCGTTGAGCTGGGCGCTCAGGCGCTGGCTTGCGGACGAATCGTCCCCGCCGTGGTGATCCGGGTGGACCCCACGGGAGATGCGGAGGTACCGCTGTCGCAGGAGGACCGGGTCGATCTCGAACGAGGGTTCGAGGCCGAGAAGCTCAAAGTAGTTGAGCCCCTGCGCCGGATGCAGGCTGCGGCAGTGGTCGCAGAACAGCGGGGAATCCATGGGATGATTGCACGATGCGCACTTGGCCGGCACACCGCGCTGCGTTCTGTCCGCTGAGGTGGGCATGTTCGGGACTCCCGGTTCTGGGGCACGAGGCGGTTTGGTGCACGTGGGGCTCACGATCGGCTCCCCACGCCGCCAGCCCCGGGCGTGGCGGCAGGCTTTGCAGGATCAGGCCGAGTAGCTGGCTCCGCACCCGCAGGAGTGCTTGGCATTGGGGTTGTTGAACGTGAAGCCCGCGCCCATCAGGCCGTCCTGAAAGTCGATTTCCGTGCCGGTCATGTTCCCGACAATATAGCTCTTCAGATCGCAGACCGTGATGATCCCGCGCGACTCGAAAACCTCATCCGTGTCGGCGACTGGGGCGCTGCGCTCATCGCGCAGATCGAGCACATAGGTCAACCCGCTGCAGCCGCCACCCTTGACGCCCACAAACAGGTACGTCGTTCCCGGGCTGTCCGTCTTGGCCATGTATTCCTGGACGCGCTGCGCAGCCAACTCGCTGAGACGGATGCCCAGCTTCTCGGTGGCCGCCTGGGCGCGGGATCGAATCGACAGTTGCGCACACGCGGTCGACGGGGACGTGTCCCCGCTTCCGCCGGCGGTGTTCGCGTTGGACGTCGTGTTCATCAGTTCGCGTTCTCCGTCACTGGCGCCCAGACTCACTTCGCCGTGGCCGTTTGTGCCGCTGTCTTTTCAGGTGAGCGCTTCGCCTTCAAATCGTCGACCGCGGCGCGGATCGCGTCCTCCGCCAGGACGCTGCAATGAATCTTCACCGGCGGCAGGGACAGCTCCTTGACGATGTCGGTGTTCTTGATGTCCAACGCCTCGTCCAGCTTCCGGCCTTTGATCCACTCCGTGGCCAGCGAGCTGGACGCGATCGCCGACCCGCAGCCGAACGTCTTGAACTTCGCGTCAACGATGTTGTCGTTCTCGTCGACCCTGATCTGGAGCTTCATCACATCGCCGCACTCGGGCGCGCCCACGATCCCCGTACCCACGTTCTCATCCTGGCGGTCGAGCGAACCGACGTTGCGGGGATGCTCGTAGTGGTCGATCACCTGCTTGCTATACGCCATGCGTCGAACTCCTCGTCACGCTTTGCTTCTGCTTGTCCTCAAGCCGACAGCGGCGCGTTCCCGGGAGAACGGCGACCGCCGCCGGTGGTTCGATACGTTAGTCTCGCGCCCAGTTCACGGTCGTCAGGTCGACCCCTTCCTTGGCCATTTCGTACAGCGGGCTCATCTCCCGCAGCTTACGAACCGCTGTGACAACCTGTTCAATCGTATACTCGATTTCCTCGGCGGTGTTGAACCGTCCCACCGAGAAGCGAATGCTGCTGTGCGCCAGCTCGTCCCCAATGCCAAGAGCCTTCAGCACGTAACTTGGCTCGAGCGATGCGCTTGTGCACGCCGACCCACTTGATACCGCGATATCGCTGCACCCCATCATCAAACTCTCCCCTTCGACGTAGTTGAAGGAGATGTTGACGTTCGTCGGCGTACGCTCGGTCGGATGACCGTTGACATACACATCATCCAACTGCGAGCAGATGCCGTCCAGCAACCGGTCACGCAGGCCTGCCAGCCGCACAGACTCCGCGTCCATATCTTGCTTGCAGATCTCGGCGGCCTTCCCCAGACCGACGATCGCCGGCACGTTCAGCGTCCCGCTGCGCATGCCGCGCTCGTGTCCGCCGCCGTGGATCACCGCCTCGCAGCGCACGCGGGGGCGCTTCCGCCGCACGTACAGCGCTCCGATGCCCTTCGGCCCGTAGATCTTGTGGGCGCTGCAGGTCAGCAGGTCGATGCCCATTCCCTGGACGTCGATCGGCAGCTTCCCGAATGTCTGGCATGCATCGGTGTGAAACAGGACGCCCCGCTGCTTGCACAGGGGGCCGATCTCGCCGATCGGCTGCAGCGTGCCGATCTCGTTGTTGCCGTGCATGATCGAAACGAGAATCGTGTCGTCGCGGATGGCGTCCGCGAGCCCCTGCAGATCCACGCGTCCGTGTTTGTCGAGGGGCACAAACGTCACGCGAAATCCATGCTGCTCGAGGTACTTGCACGGATCGATGACGGCCTTGTGCTCCGTCGCCTGCGTGATGATGTGCTTGCCCTTGTCCCCGTACATCGCCGCGATGCCCTTGATGGCGATGTTGTTCCCCTCTGTGGCGCCGCTCGTGAAGATGATCTCCTTCGCATCGGCGCCGATCAGCCCCGCGATCTGGTGCCGTGCTGCGTCGACCGCCTTCTCCGCCTCCCAGCCATAGGAATGGCTGCGCGAGGCCGCGTTGCCGAATTTCTCGGAGAAGTAGGGCAGCATGGCTTCGAGGACCGCCGGATCGACGGGGGTCGTGGCGTTGTTATCGAGATAAACTCTCATTCTGCAAGCACCTTTGCCTGGTCGTCCTGCTGGGGGGCGTGCCCCTCCCGGGCCACATCGGCCAGCGTCACCCGAGACAGAAAGCTGCGTAGCTCTCGATGCACTTTACCCAGAGCCCCACGGACGGGACAGGTTTTCATCAGGTTGCACGTCCGCCCATCCTGCCGCGGGTTCGTGCAACGCGTCAGGTGAACCGGTCCTTCCACCGCTTCGATCAACGCCGTGAGCGTGATCTCTTCGGGCGGAGCAGCGAGGATGTACCCACCCCTGGCTCCCCGGACCGAGTTCACGATTCCCGTGCGGTTGAGTTTCTTGAGCACGTTCATCAGCAGCGGAAGCGGAACGTCGTACTTCTCGGCGATGTCCCGCGCGCTGACGACGCGCTGCTCTGAATGGGCCAAGTGTGTTACCGCGATGAGGCCGTATTCGGTTTTACGGGTCAAACTGAGCATTCATGGTTCTCCACGCTACCTGAATATAGCATCATCAAGGTGCCATTTCAACTCGCCGGATCCCGGCAACCGGCAGGGGGCCCCCTGGGCCGAGATACCCCTCTGGCCCGGAACGAGTGCCGCCGAGCCCCATTTCGGGCTACACTCTTGCCGATGTCTCGCGTGAGCCAATCTACGCTTGAGCCGCGGTTACAGTTCCCGTTCTGGACGCTCGTGCGCGCCCGTGGGGCGCAGATGCGCAACGCGTTCGACCAGCAACTGCGTGAGGCTCCGCTACGGGCGTTTATCGTCCTGCTGTTGCTGGCTGTCGTGTGGGGGGGGCTCTACTGGGTCCTGAGCCAGGTCTTCCGGCAGGTCGAACGCTTCGAGCTCGAGGCCCTCGTGGCCAAGCAGCAGATTTTTGTGCATTTCTTCCTTGTGCTGGCGGTGATGCTCGCGTTTTCGAATGCCATTCTGGCCTTCGGAAATCTCTTCGGGCGGCAGGAAGCCGGCCATCTACTCAGCTTGCCGGCGCCGGCGCGCCAGGTCGTGTGCATCAAGTGGCTGGAAGGCATGGTGCTCTCGAGCTGGTCATTCCTGCTGCTGGGCGTGCCGCTCATGTTGGCGGCCGCCGAGAACACCAGCGTGAACTGGTACTACTACCCGTTGTTTGTCGGGCATTTCCTCGGGTTCATCATCATTCCGGCCACGTTCGGTGTGCTCGTCGCTTGGGCCGTGGCCATGGCGGCGCCGCGTCGCCCACTGGCAGTGGCCATCTGGTGTATTGCGGGGGTCGCGCTGGTCGTCGGGGTTTGGGGCTGGAGTGTCCTCCGCAACGCCAACGCATCGGATCAGTGGCTGCGCGATTTTTATCGACAAGTCAGCATCGTGCGGCAACCGCTGCTCCCGACCACGTGGACGGCGAAGGGGGTTTTCGCGGCAGTTGAGCAGCGCGCCGACATCAGCGTCCTGTACCTGGCGGCCGTGCTTGCCAACGGCGCGTTTTTCAGTTGGCTGACGGTGAACATCCTCGGCGCCACATGGCCACGCGCCTACAGCCTCGCGCAGCAGGGGGGGGCACACGGCCGGATACGCGAGGGGTGGGTCACTGCGGCCGCGTGCGATCTGCTGTTCTGTTACCTGCCGCAGCGTTTGCGCGTGCTGATGCTCAAGGACCTGCGCAGCTTCGCACGCGATCCCGCACAGTGGACACAGATGGTGATCATGCTGGGGCTGCTTGTGCTATATGCGCTCAACCTCAAACGCCTGCCCGTTGATCTGAACAATCCGGGCGTGCGGGCTGTCGTCGCGTTCCTCAACCTCACCACGATCAGCCTGATAATGGCGACGTTCACGAGCCGCTTCGTGTTCCCGTTGCTCTCCCTCGAAAGCCAGCAACTGTGGCTCCTGGGGCTGTTGCCGGCTCGGCGAGTCAGCATCCTGCTCGTGAAATTCGTCTTCTCGCTGACCGTGACCGGCGTCTCGGCCTTTGTTGTGATGATCCTGGCGATGCAGGCCCTGCGATTGCCCGGGGAATGGGCGCGGCTCCAGATGGCTGTCTGTTTGGGGATCTGTATCGGACTCTCGGGGCTCTCCGTCGGGCTCGGCGCCAGGTTTCCCGTTCTGGGTCAACGCAACCCGGCTCGCATCGCCTCCGGCTTCGGCGGCACGTTCAACCTCGTGGCCAGCATGCTCTTCGTCGGTGCTGAGATGGCCGGCCTGGCGTACGCCGGGCTCATCCGACTTGGCCAGCATTACACCTCGCTCGCCGACGTGCACGTGGCCGCGTGGCTGCTGCCGGCGCTCGTATGTTTCGGTGTCGTCGTGGCCGCCGTGAGTTTATGGGTCGGAGCACGGCACTTCGAGCGACTCGAGTATTGACCCCCCAGCGTGGGTGCATGGTGGCGGGCGACACTATCGGATCATCATGTCTCGCGTACAGGGGGTACTCGGACTTCAATCGTCCGAGGGGGGAGCTTCGCCCCGATTGCCGATCGCTTTGTGCGGTTTTTTTGCTGAGTTGTCGCGCAAGGGCTGCTGTCGGCTTGACGATATATACGGCGTGCTATTGGGACGACGGCTCGCTCGACTCTGCGTGCCGTTGTAGACGCTTCGATGGTGTTTCTCCCGGACCGTGCGCCGGGGGAGCACGTTGACCAGATGGTCTGAAATGCGCGCAAAGAGTGACGCGATGCCGAGACACGGTGCGGATGACGGGGTTTTCTCGCGGGGTCCAGAACAGAGGCCGATTGACGCGGACCGACGCGACAGAACGCTCGCCGTGCTTCTGGCTGTCACGTCCCTGGCGGTCCTCGCGGACTCCCTCGGCCTGCTGGACGCGCGACAGGTCCCCGGTGCCATCGGCGGCGACGCACTTCTCGGCACGGCGGTCTGGGCCATGGCTCGCGTGGTTCCGGCGTCGCTGGTTCTGTTGCCACTGTGGATGCTTGTGACATGGGTGCTTCGAAGACGCCGGCCGCGCTGGTTCCAGAATTGCGGCCTGGGTATGGATGACCAGCCCGAGGTCAAGCCGAAGAAGGACACGGCTCGAAACCTCGTCGCCGAGTCGGCGAAGCTGCTTGTGGTCGGTCTCGCGGCTTTCATCGCCTACCTGACGCTACAAGCGTGGTAGAGCCGTACGCATCGTGGTAGCGCTCCGCGACTAGCTGTAGCGGCCTGCCCCTTGCGGCAGCGGCCTGCGTCTCGCTGGCCGTCGAGGGTCAGCGCCGTGCATCTCGCCGGCCGTCGGCGGTTCTGCTTCACCGCTAGTTCCGCTACTCAGCGGTCCTTCGCCATCAGTCTGTGACGATGTAGTAGAAGACGCCCCGTTCCGTATCGATCCAGATTCGAGGCTGGTGGCTGCCAACCTCACCGGTAACGACGCCATTCCTGATGTTGTCAATGTCGAACCAGGTGATGTTCAAAGGTGGTTGAGCCAGGATGGTGGGCGGCGGTTCCGTGATTTCTCTCAGTTCGCCGGACACCCGCGAGCCAGGGTTGTCCCTGTTGTGCCGATTGATCAAGACCTCCGCATGTGATTTGCATACCTCCACGGGAGCCTCGAATCTGAGCACGAACTCGTGCGCGGACAGTTCGGCGTACTGCCCGTAGAGAATGTTGGCCGCGCCGTCCGGCAACGGGATTGACAACTGCTGCCTTGCGTCCTCCAAACTCACCGGCTCAGACAGCGCGAACGCAGTTTGCTTGGGGGGTGAAGAGGCGGACCGTAAGTGCTGGCGTGCTACCAGCAGAACGCCAGCACCGGCGCCCACTAGCAGCGCGACGCACACCAGGATCGTACCGCTGCCCGTGAGGGGTTTCTTGTCAGCCAACTCTCACCCAACAATCATGCTCATCGGTCGTGCGCTCGTACCACATCCCATCGCCCCGCGTGCCGTGCCGGGGCACCTACACAGCGTCCAACCCGCACGAAGATGTGGCCCATTCAATGGACACTATATATTCAGTACTCTCTTGATGCCCATGGCCTTCAACGTGTCCAGAACCGTTGGCGGGTCATCCACGACAATGCCCGAGTGGGGCGCATCCCAGCGCCAGGATCGATGCCTCAGACAACGTCCGACGAGATCTTCGTCAGACACATCGCGACGCGAAGACAGAAGCCTGAGGAACGTCACTGGGCCAAGCTGCATCCACATCGCGACGTCGTGGAGGAGAGCGGGGCTGACGACAACGCTCATCTTCCGTGGGGAACGCCTGTTGATGATGCAGCCGTAGCCAGCGCTCTCGTTACGCTGACGCGTAATGAATATTAACTGGCGTCGGTATTCGAGGCGGAGGACCCAACCGGCAATCGGATCCTCCGACGTGCCTGGCTCCTCATCAAACGGGGGGGACATTAGGCCATCAAGGCGCTCATAGCACGGTCGAAACCAGTCGGGGATCGTGCCGTTCGCATAGCACACCCCGGCGCTGATGAGAGCACCTTTCGCCATCACATTCAGCGCTATCTGGCGTCTCTGCTCATCTGAGATGCAGTCCACCTTACTCGTTCTCTCCAAGCTCACCCACCTCAACCATCAACCGCCTGACACCGGGCAACCCTCCGCGACCCATGACATCATACCCGAAACTGACCTTCTGGAAGCCCTCCATCGGCTCCGCCAGCGGCTCCACGCCGATCAGCCGGTTCTCGGCGTCCCACGTGTAGTGCCACGACATCCCGCCGCCGTTGCCGAGCAGGCTGTAGAACGGGTTGAAGTCGTCGAGATCGACATCGCCGTCGCCATCGACATCGGCACTGAGCCATTCGCAGTACGGGTACGCCGCTTCGTACGCCAGTCGGCCGTTGAGAGCCACGTAGAACGCGGTGATGTCGTCGAAATCGACGTCCCCGTCGCAGTCCGTGTCGCCCGCGATGTACTGATCGGTCAGGTTCCCATCCTCATCGTAGATGAAACGCTGCTCGACATCCTGCCCCGTGCCGCGATCGATGACCGAACCAGTATACTGGTTCAGCGCGTTCGCGTCGTAAGTCGCTTCCATATCGTACGTTGGGCCATCACCCTGCGTCCAGGTCTCGCGGTTGCCGATGGCGTCGTACGCGTAGCCGACGTCGTTGGCTGGCACGGGTGTCCCGGTATCATAGGTGCCGGTGTAGTAGTCGGAGCCGGTGAGCTCGTTGCGGTTGTTGTAGGTGTATTTCTCGTCAAGAAATAGGTGACTGTCCCTATTTGTCCCAGTTCGTTAGTTCTCCGCGCGATCATACGCTACCCGAACATCCTCCTCAACGTCTTGATCAACAGCGGTGCGGCTGTAGATGATGCTCCACGCCCAAGGCGTCTCACTTCGCCCTTCGCCTGCGGTTGGCGTTGCAGTTAACCGAAACGTCCAATGCCCCACTTTGGCCGCGTGCGTGTCCACATGCACCAGGAAGATCCAAGTGTATGCTTCGCCAAACGGCCCCTTGATGCACGCCTTCTTCGAGGATTCACCGCTCGGAGCGTCAATCACCTCGATATCCCAGGTAACGAGATTGCCTCGCCCAAGACTGTAAAGTGGCTCCGTTGCCAGGATGGCGAATGCTGTACGATCCCGCCGGGCAAAATCCTCAAGCAACGGCGCGCCCTCTTTCCCGTCCGCTGAACCCAGTTCATCGATTGGCACCAAGTCTAGGAGTACCGCGCCAACTGCGCTTGAGATCGCCACTTCAGCCTCAATACGACTCAATCCGCCGCGTTCATAGCGGCGCATCCATTCGCTTCTCAGTCTATCAAGCTCCCGGTCCGATACAGGTAACGGTGTCGTCCCCCCCCGAAACGGGGGGAGGACGATCCAGGGACGCGCGGCTGCCTGCAACCTGCTACTCAGCATGTCGTCAGTGAGTACACGCGGATTGTCCACCAAGCGTACCAGCGGGATGGCCAACAGAGATACACACGCCAGGAATAGGACGACAACCACACGTCTCCAGGCTTTCTGCCACGTCCTGGGATGCGCGAGCAGCCGGTGTCGCGGAATGAACGAACCGCATTCGCTGCATCGGCCCGCTTTGAGCAGACAGTAGCCGCATTTCGGGCAGTAATAGCGTCGATTCGACCTGACCTTGGACACGCCTTTGGCCTTCTCCTGCTAACGCAGCTGGACTCCACTGCATCAAGCACGCCTCGTCATCGTCAACACCCAACCCGTATGCGGCTCTGCCAGTACCGCACGACGTCCCGGAATCCTCAACCTGCCCCAGAGCCCGGGCACTCCGGGCTGGTTCCAGCTACCAACAGCTCTTCTCCAGAGCTTATGCACATCGGCTCATCACGCGTGCGCGCTTGCAGTTGGCTCTGGGAATTGGCTAGAGTGCAACACTCTCCCTGACTAGCGATCATCCTTCTGCGGACAGGGGCACGTCCACGTATATGTTTCCATCTCGACATCTCCATATCCGAGCCCCGCTCTGCCTGACACAGAGGAGCCGATTGAGACCTTGCCTGCGTTAATCCCGCCGTCGACACCACTGGAAGTCGTTTCCGACGCATCAACGTAACCAGAGGTGAGAACGCGAACGGTTAACTTGCTGCCATGATCAGCGTACGAGATTTCCAACCGGATGGATGTCGTCACATAGATATTTGATGCCTGAGAGTAGCTTCCCGGTTCTGGTTCGTAGCTGGGTTTTCCGTTGTCGCACTTGATATTAAGCTCGTACTCGGCGTCGGCCTGGTAAGACTTGTATGCAACGAACGGGAAGGTCCACCAGCGCCACCATCCCACATGAACGTGTGTGCTCACAGCCAGGCCCGTGTCAAATGCCTGCACAGTCGACCAGAAGCGCCACTTCGCGCTGCCCCATTTCCCCCCAAACTTCTGATCGTAATCCCTATGCTCGCCAAGGGACACACTTGTGCTCAGCTCGGGCAAACACCACTGCCCCAGGGGATCAACACGGGACGTGGGGGAATTCCCCACATACGCATACAAGTTTAGGCCGCCCTGCTCCGCAATCGGGTCCCTCGACATCCACCGCCCGAGGGTCGGGCTGTAGTAGCGGTAGCCCCAGTAGCCGAGGCCGGTTTCGTCGTCCCATTGCTTCGTGCTGAAGCGAAACGCGTTGACCGTGGCGTACGGGCCGGCGTCGTCGGTCCAGTCGCCATCGGAGTCGGTGTCGGGGCCGACCACATTCCCATACGGGTCATACTCGTAGCGGGCGACGAGCCGGTCGGCGTGCCAGTCTTGCGCGGAGTTCAGCCCCTTCGTACCCCAGTCGGGGATGTCGGTCCAATCGACCAACTGCCCGACGTTGCCGTTGGCGTCGTAGAGATACACGTACGTTTTGTCGTCTTCTGTTGGATTCTGGCCGCTCGTGGTGCCGTTGGTGTCGTAGACCGCCAGCAAGCCGCCGATGCCGCCGGCGGATTCGAGACTGTTGACCTGTCGGCCTTGACCCGCCAAGTCGAGCCCCCAGGTGTATTTCCTCAGGACGGCGTCGCTGTCCGTGCCGTCCAACTCCAACAGCAGCAGCCACCCGGCCCAGACATACTTCGTGTCGCCGGTCTGGACCCACGACGTCTCGCTCGTCCCGTTATACGTGTACACGGTCTTCCGTACGCGGCGACCCCTGTAATCATACCCGAAACTGAGCTTCTGAAACCCCTCCATCGGCTCCAGAAGGGGCAGGTGCATGGCAAAACGCTGCGCAGCATCCGTGACCGCATCGATCGGTCCCACGCCATGAACGTGTTCGCCGACACCGATGCGGCAACGAAGCTATCACGGCTCAAGCAGCGGATCGCCGGGCTCACAGGCCAAGACCTGGCTCAGCAGCCGGACATCGCCGCCCAGCTGAGCCCGGCCTGCCAAACGCTCAGAGACCACAT
>Ga0272441_10006862_pt1 | contig 18821 bp, 15 predicted proteins | sample SSMProp6N_FD_193582 | JGI IMG/M metagenome (GOLD analysis project Ga0272441, IMG submission 193582) | Marine sediment archaeal communities from Little Sippewissett salt marsh, Falmouth, MA, United States - SSM-Prop-6N | ecosystem: Environmental > Aquatic > Marine > Wetlands > Sediment ... | reverse complement strand
GATTGTTGGCAGAGCACTTCCTTCCAACGAAAATCATTTTTATATTAGATGAAGACGGTATTTTTACGACAAATCCAAAATTAGATAGGAATGCACAATTAATTCAAAAAACCACCCTTGATGAATTGAGAAATTTAAAGATAATAGCTGATAAACATGCTGATGTAACAAAAGGTATGGAGGGAAAGATTGAAACTATGGCTCATATTGCACGACGTGGAATTGACATTATCTTAGTAAATGGTTATAAAAAGAATAGGTTATACAATACATTAATTGGAAAAGAAACGGTAGGTACGTTCATTCTTGGTGAAAATAAATGAATCAAACAGAAGAAAGAAAACGGGAGCATGTAGAAATTTCATTAAATCAGAAAGTCTCAGCTCATCATAATTTTTGGGATGATGTCAGACTAATTCATAATGCTCTTCCTGAAATCAATGAAAATGAGATTGATCTTTCTATAGAATTATTCGGGAAAAAATTAGCAGCACCTATTGTCATTTCTGCAATGACTGGAGGATATACTGATGGAAAACTAATCAATGAGCATCTTGCTGCTACGGCAGAAAAATTCCAATTAGCTATGGGTGTCGGTTCTCAACGTGCTGCTCTTGAAAATCAAGCCTTAGAAGACACATATGCTATTATCAACAAGTACAAAATACCATTGAAAATTGCAAATATCGGTGCATCTCAAATTGTCCTATGGGAAAAGAAAAAAATATTAGAAAATGCAAGAAAAATAGTTGATATGATTGATGCAGATATTCTTGCTGTTTGTTTAAATTTTCTACAAGAAGTCATCCAACCTGAAGGAGAGGCACATGCAAAAGGTTGTTTGAAGGCTATTCAAATGCTTTCCAAAGAATTTGATAAACCAATTCTTGTTAAAGAGAGTGGAGCAGGAATTTCATACCAAGTTGCTCAACAATTACATAAAACAAACATTGCTGGCATTGACGTGGGCGGTGCAGGAGGCACTTCCTTTGCTGCAGTGGAATACTATCGCGCAAAAATGAAAGATGATAGATACAATATGAGAGAAGGAGAAACCTTTTGGGATTGGGGCATTCCAACGCCAATGTCCATTTTGGAAGTAAGAAAAGTTATTTCTCCACCATTTCCAGTTATAGCCACAGGAGGTATACGAAATGGTCTAGATGCAGCAAAGGCTCTAGCTTTAGGAGCAAATGCTGCTGGTATTGCCCATACTCTTTTAGATGCTGCAACTAAAAATAAGGAAAGTGCTTTTTTTGAAATAAGTGCTATTCTTCGAGAACTCCGAACAACTATGTTTCTTGTAGGAGCAGATAAAATTGAAGCTCTTAGAAACACAGGAGTTAAGTATGGATCTAAATGGTGAATTGAAACAACATTCAAAAATCTTCAATAATTACTGGCAACAATTTATTAGACAAGGGGAACCTTTTACACTCTATGATGCAGCCCGACATCTACCTTTAAGTGGTGGTAAACGTCTACGCCCTTTCCTAGCTATAGTTTCATGCGAAAGTGTTTCTGGAAAAATTGAGACAGTTTTACCTTTTGCAGCAGCCTTGGAGTTGATGCATAATTTTACCTTAGTTCATGATGATATCATGGATAAATCAAAGTTGAGACGAAACGTTCCTACTGTTCATGTAAAATTTAGTGAGCCAACTGCAATACTCTCTGGAGATTTCCTCTTTGCAAAATCGTTTGAGGCCATGCATCATTTAGATGTTGATTCTGAAATATACAAGGAATTAGATTTTCGATTAGTTCAATGTATTATAGATATTTGCGAAGGCCAACAGTTTGATATGGAATTTGAAAAAAGGTCTATCGTTAGTGAAGAAGAATATATTAAAATGATTACAAAAAAAACTGCTGTTTTGTTTATTCTAGCGGCTGCTGGTGGAGCGATGATTGGTAGTGGTACAGACGATGAGATTAATGCACTTGCAGATTATGGTCTCTTTTTAGGATTAGCATTTCAAATTTGGGATGATTATTTAGATATTAGCAGTGATGAAGAGATCTTAGGAAAGGATATTGGTAATGATATACGAAATGGGAAAAAAACACTCATAGCAGTTCATTGTCTAAAAAATGCAACAGAGGAGGATAAAAAGTTTTTAAATTCTGTTTTTGGAAATAAACACGCCTCTGAAGAAGATATCAAGAAAGTGTTTAATCTCTTCAAGAAATTAGGCTCTATTGAATATGCAAAAAATTTGGCAATTGCTTATAATAAAAAGGCTAAAGAGATCATACAAATTTTAAAAGAATCAAAATCAAGAAAACTTTTGGAAGCGCTGGCAGATTATTCAATACAAAGAGTAAAATAGTATGTCTAAAGATAATATTCGAGAAATTGCAAAAAAATACGCTCTTCAAAACGCAATTTTTTATAATGGAACGGCCAATGATAAAGCAGTAGTGGGAAAGGTTATTGCTGCTATCAAAAAAGAGAAGTTTAATCCTAAGGAAATTTTTTCTATTGTTGAATCAATTGTACAAGAAGTAAATAAAATTCCACTAAAACAACAAATCACTGCATTAGAAAAAATCGCTCCAGAATTATTGCAAAAAGAAAAAAAAGAAAGAGATTTTTCATTACCTTCACTTCCTTTTGCCGAACAAGGAAAAGTTGTCACACGTTTTCCTCCAGAACCAAATGGCTATCTTCATATCGGACATGCGAAAGCCGCTATTATTGATTGTGAATATGCACGTCTCTATGATGGAAAATTTATTTTGAGATTCGATGATACAAATCCAGAGAATGCAAGATTAGAGTTTTATGAAGCACAGAAGAAAGATCTTGAATGGCTTGGGATCAAATGGGATGAAGAATATAATACATCAGATCATTTAGAAAAGCATTATGAGCTTGCACAACAGTTGCTTGAAAAGGGACATGCCTATGTCTGTAAATGTCCTCCAGAGGAGATAAAGAAAGGTCGTTATCATTCGAAAGCATGCAGTTGTGTAGAACGTTCCTGTGGAGAATCACTAGATTTATGGAAAAAACTACTGTATTCAGGAGATTTTTCGGGGGCTATAGTACGGTTGCATGGAGAGATGAATAGTCCAAATACCGCTATGCGTGATCCTACCCTATTTCGAGTAATCGATTCAGGACACCCCATACAAGGTGATAAATATCGAGTTTGGCCTACTTATGATTTTGCAGGTGCTATTGAAGATAGTATCAGTGGAGTAACACATCCCTTTCGAACAAAAGAGTATGAACTTCGAGATCCAGTATATTTTCGCATTCTTTCATATCTAAATCTTAGAAAACCGCATCTTATGGAATTTTCTCGTCTTTCTATTAAAGGAATGCCAGTATCAAAACGTAAAATAAAGCCGTTGATAGATAAAAAACTAGTTACCGGATATGATGATGTTCGACTACCTACGTTGCAAGGTTTAGCAAAGAGAGGAATTACCTGTGAAGCTATTGCACAATTTGTCTTTTCTCAAGGAATCTCAAAAGTTGAAGCTACAGTTGATTTCAGTATCTTGGAATCATTCAATAGAAAAATTTTAGATGATAAAGTGAAACGATTTTATGCAGTTATTGATCCTATACAAATACACATTATTAACGCCCCTCAGAAAAAAGTCACCTTACCCTTTCATCCCTCAAAAGATTTTGGAGCACGTACTCTTACAACAAAAGAAGATTTTTTCATTCAAAAAGAGGATGCTCATTCTCTTAAAGTAGGTGAGGTTTTTCGATTAAAGGGACTGTATAATGTGAAGGTTTTAGAAATTGGTCAGAAAATTAAAGGAGAATTTGTTGGAGAGCAATTGATGCAAAACACACAAAAATTACAATGGACAACAGAAAATTATCTTCCAATAACGCTAATTATCCCTAGTTTGATATTTGAAAACGATGATTTCAATCCTGATAGTATTAAGGAAAAAAAGGGATACGCAGAGCAGGACGTTGCTCAACTGAAATCAGGAGAAATCATTCAATTTGAAAGAATTGGATTTGTAAGAATTGAACATCTGCGCGATACTATTTTGTGTTATTTGGCGCATAAGTAAAATTTTTAAACGTCTTTGTATTTATATTTCTCAACCAGGATGCATACTTTAGGATGGGATGTCAGATGCAAAGAAAAAATAAAATAGTTGTAATTCTACTTATTATGGCCTTCTTATCATTTGTAGATAACGTAGCTGCTTTTAATTCCCTGGCACCTAATGAAGCTGCTTCTCTTATTATTGGTATTACTATTATTCTGATTTCGATTGCATTTGTTCTTGGCTTTCTCTTCTTCTATGGAGGGGTAAAATATGTCACTCCCGAAAACGTACTTGATACTGAGATTCGAAAACATTTGTATGAATATATTGACGAATATCCTGGCTCCCACTTGCGAGAAATCGCTCGAGAACTAGATTTAAAACCAAGTAATGCTGCTTGGCATTTACGAAAACTTGAGCAAACAAATCTGGTACGAAGTCGTCTTATTGGAGGGAAAAAAGTCTACTATCTTGTTGAAGGTGGAATTGAATCAAGAAAGAGAGCGATCGCAGAATCTATTTTAAAGAATCGTAATGCAAGAGAAATCATGATGTTTTTAAATAGTCATCCAGGAAAGCATTTACTAGAAATTGCCCATGCATTACAATTAAACCATCATGTTGTTAGATGGCATATTAATAAGTTAGTATTAGCAGAATTAGTTGAAGGAGATACTGCAAATTCTGCCTATCCCGTCTATTATCCAACAGAGATCGGTGCTGAAGCCTTGGACACTTTTGATGATTATTTAAGAAAAGAAGTGGCGAGCTAGATTCTACCAACATCGATTACTTCAGCGTTGTCCACATTCTCAATTTTTGAAAGTAGTTCAGCAATAGGATCAACACCACCCTCATCATCAGGAACGGAAACGGTGACATCAACCCCTTTCAATCCAAAAGCAATATTTTTAACTTCGATTTTTCCTAATATTACAGGAGCTACTATGACTGTTTTTACATCATCAATTATTTTTTGTATTTGACTATCTTCAAGTACTTCACTTGGCATTAATCGGATAAGAGCAATTACTTCCCCCATTGTTTGCCTCCTATGGTCCTCTGAATTCACATTTTGGGCAGGAGTACTCAATACTTTGTTCTCGACAACTGCTACATCTTCCAATGATTTCTTTACAGAATGGACAGAGGAAGGTTGTAGATCCCTGTTCAAGTAATCCTTTTCCGCATGAAATGCATTTTTCAGCTTTTTTCATAGGTTTGGCAGAATACTATATCTTATATTAAAATGTGACGCTCCTTAGAAAGCTACTTGCAGATATCTTTTTCTTTCTTAATGCTGTCCAATGAAAAAGAAGCAACCGATTTGAAAATTCGATATTGAAAGATGCCTCCAGCAATAAGATTCATATGGTATGTGACAAATCGATAGAGAATCACAAATACCCCAAGAAGCGTACCTTGACCTGTACCAATAAGAATTCCATAGAGGCCAGCAATTCCCAATTCTGTTATCCCAGCACTTCCAGGAGTTAATGGCAACATAATTATCACGAGTAACAGAATCTGAGCAGCATATGACTCAATAAAATAGGGAGGTAAATTAAGTCCTAATAAAATCATTGATGGAATTAGAAAACCAGTAGACCAAAAAAGGACAGTAATTAAAGAGGCTTTAATAAATGATTTTTTCTTTTCACCAACAAAACAGGACATACTGCAATGAAAATTATCAACTTCTTTATGAACTCGAGTAATGATTTTACTCTCTTTATCTTTCTTTTTTGAAAAACGTAATATAATTTTATTTAGAGCAATTAACAATGATTTTATTTTTTCAGGTCGGAGAATTGCATAGGCAAAAAGAATTAAAAGAATAAGAAAAACAAAAACACCGATCCATAATCCTATACTTATTACTTCAATACCAGGTTTATCTTTATAAATATAAAAAGCAAATGGTACACAAACCAGCATAAATATGGCATCGAGTAGCCGTTCACCTAAAACAGCAGCTGTGGCCCCTCCAAGACTAATTCCCTGCTTATTTAATAAATGAATTCGAACAGGCTCGCCACCTGCCATTGAAGGAGTTATTCCTGCAAGAAAAAGATTAGCAATAACAATTTTTGTAGCATTTCTTAATGAAATATGTGTTGTATCATCGATAGCATTGCTTAGAATTTGTAAACGAACACCCCATAATATCCAATAGAGAATGTTTAATAAGACCGCAAGAAAAAAGAATTCGTATCGGATTGTTGTTGAGGCTAACTGGCGAATGGTATTTGCATCAACAGTAAAATAGACAATAAGTAAAATGATAGTGATACTGAGGATAATACTTAATACAGCAGGTATCTTTACCGTTTTCTGTTTAGTTTTTTGACGATGCACAAAGAAACGTTATTTTAACATTTATATATTTCAGTTATGGTTTTCTTTTGAAAATACAAAAAAACTTATGTGTATAAAACCGTTCCAATCATCTCTATCTGTGAAGCTATATGAAAAGATTACCAATAAAAAAATATTTTTCCTCCTTGCAATACGCATTTCAAAACTATCTGGCGGGGGAAAGCATCTACCCTTTTTACGCTTCCTTTAAAATAACCCATAGATGTAGTCTGCGATGTTCTTTTTGTAATGTCTGGATGGAAGACACTAGAGATTTATCAAAGGAAGAGGTATTCAAGGTTTTAGATAACATTGGCAATTCTAGTATAGTAGTGTTAAGCCTTGAAGGAGGAGACCCTTTAATACGAAAGGATTTGAAAGATATATTAGAATATGCCCATCAAAAACCATTTTATCTTTTCTTTACAACAAATGGACATCTTATCGAGAAAAGACCAATGAAAGAATATGGAAAATACATCGATTATCTCCATATTAGTATTGATGAGGGCCATGGTAATCTTGATTTTTTTGATAAACTTTCATACTACCAAAGTTTTGGACCAGAGATTTGCATTCAAATTGTAGTTACTAAAGACACTTTAGGTAATATCGAAGAGAAAGTAAAACAGGTTTATGACGCAAGAGCAAGAACAGTTGTAATGCCAGCATGTCATTTAGATGGTACAGATGATTACTACCCAGATTCACAACAATTTCGAAAAGAAATTCTTCGATTAAAAAAGAAATACCCTAATACCATAACAACACCTAGAGGTTTCTTAGATAATATTAATAAATCACATGGATGCTCAACGTCGTCAATTATTATTGACTCAGATGGCGGTCTTTTTTATCCTTGTCGTACCGTAGGAAAACGACTCTATAATTTTACAGAAGGTTCCTTTAATGATTTCTTAAAAACCAAAGAAGCAAAACAAGCCAGAGACGATATGAAGCAATGTGATCGATGCTGTGGGTGGTATCAATATTTTGCTACCGATGTTTTCGCTTCTCCTCTTTCAATTGTTTCGTCCTTGAAACCTTATCTAGTCAAATAATATCCCTATTTTAGTTTGAAAAGTTTAGCAAAGGATAAATAATGAAAAAATAAGGTTAATAAATTCACTAATTATTAAATAAGCTATAGCAATTAATAGTAAGACTTTACACATGAATATATCTTGAGTGGTATAATAATTAAAATGAGGGTAAAATTCATTTCCATCAACGAAATTGAACTCAAATTCATTAGTACTATGGCGTATTTCATAAAGAGTTGTTTTTATGTCATCAATATTATTTTTTGCTTGGAAGCGATTAATAACTAAAGCTACAAATCTATCAAATGTTGTATTATCCATCCTACCAATGCCATCTAATACTTTTTGTACTAATACATATTGACTATTTCTTTCTGGAAGATGTATGTCAACATCCTTTTCCTTACCAAGATACTCAGATGTGAGAATATCATCATTATTCGTATCTATCGCTCTTTTACCCCTAATTCTAAACAATGGTGAAAATCTTACAGCATCATCATTAGATTTTTGAAATCCAACAACCGAAGTATACGAAGCAAGAATAATTATTACTATAGCAACAATACTACCCAAGAGTATTTTCTTCTTCATATCCTTTCCCCATATAATTTATGCATGAATGAGTATTTAATTCTATCTTGTAATTTTAGTAAGAATTATTTATCACACTAGTGATTATGTAGTCATTCTGGATTCGAATACCATGAGGATACTGTTTGCAACTGAATCGTACTATCCAAATATTGATGGTGGTGCTATTGCTCAACATCGACTCGTGCAAGAACTTGTACGAAAGGGACATGAAGTTGGCATTGTAACTCCAGGTACCTCCTTACGAAATACAACTGAGGATGATAACGGGTCCACTATTTTTCGAACCAGAGCAGTTAAACTCCCACTTTATATGGGTGGTAAGTATTTTTTCTCCCCTTTTCCAATTTTCAAAATAAAACATATTTTAAAATCATACCAACCTGACGTTGTTGATGTGTGCTCTCCTTATCATGTTGGTGTCAGTACTCTTATTTGTGCAAAAAGGCAAAAAATACCGGTAGTGTCTTCTATACACACCTTACCTGAAAATATGTTTTCTCCCTTTTTACATAGTAAGTATTTTTATTATATGAAGAAATTTGCCTGGTTTTATCTTATCTTCTTCTTTAATTTAGCAGATTGGGTTACCATTCCTACTCAAACAGGTGCAGAGATGTACAAAAAGAAAGGATTGAATGCTTCCATTACCCCAATCTCAAATGGAATTGATACTAAAACCTTTCACCCAAACAATAATGGAGAATATCTGCGAAAAAAATATAAGATACCAAAGAAAAAAATTATTTTATTCTCTGGTAGAATGACCTCTGAAAAAAATGTTGACGTTCTCATTAAGGCTATCCCTCATGTGATAAAAAACATTGATGCACACTTTGTTTTTTGCGGTTCTGGGAGAAATTATAAACAGCAAATGATAAATTTAGCCTCATCATTAAACATTTTAAATTATACGACTTTTATTGATTTTCTTGATTGGGAAGATTATCCAAATATCTATACTGTAGCTGATCTTTTTGTTATGCCTGCTGAAGCAGAATTACAGAGTATTGTAACTATGGAGGCTATCGCCTCGGGACTTCCTGCAGTAGTAGTAAAAAAGGGCGCTGTTCACGAATTAGTAAATAATGATAATGGCTTAGTATTTGATCCACAAGATAGTCAACAATTGGCAAAACATATTGTCACTATCCTTTCAGACCCTTCTTTACGTCGTACGATGAGTAAGAAAAGTTTAGAACTAGCTAAAATGCATACCATGGAATATGTAAGTGCACAATATGAAAAGGTTTATGGAAAACTCTGCTCTCAATTCTCAAAATAGAAAGTGCAACTATGGTTTAAGAAACCCGTCGATATATGTCCAATTAACTGCGTATACTTCAGCCCAATGCTCTTCTATCGATTCTTGATTTATCGTTGCGTTTCTGTATAATCGGTCGAAAGGCTGATGGGAAAATTTGTCATAGGAGTCATTTGTCATATAAAAAATTTTACCAAAACCTACATGGACCACTCTCTCTTTCATGATGTCATCAATGACAATGTGGGTTATTCTACTGTAATTCTTACCGATTCCCTCTAATTCAAATATACAGTCAACAAAGTTATCTGTAATCCAAATAGAACTTGCCTCATCAAGTGTTGTATTAAATTTAACAGCCTCGGCAATACGTGCTAAGCGGTGATCGGAGGCAATAACACTACTATTTTTATCTAAATGTTCCTCAATCCAATCAATGACTGCAACATCCTCATTTGTTATTGCCTCATAAGAAGCGTTCAAGGCAACATGAGATGGATAGACTGATACTGCATTTGCTGTCACTAGTATAATGATAATGAGAAAATAGAGTACCTGTCGTTTTTGAATAGGATGCTTTCCTCTAAAGAAATAAACAGCTGGTTTGTTAAGTGAACTTATTTTTTTTGTATATTTTCCGATGTGGTCTAGTTTGAAAGAAAGGAAGATGGCTTCAAGTCCAAAAACAGCAATAATGCTAAGAGGCACCATAATATATTCAAAGTGTCTGTGAGGTAATATTACCCTACTATTGGTGAGAAGTCCATACAATAGAGAGAAAAGCAAGGCCGCTATCCAGCCCTTGATAAAGGCTCCATTTTTAATAAATCGTAAGTAGCGAAATCCCGCAACGCCAAAAGCAAATATGATTAGTAGAGGGAGGGAATAGAGAATAGAAAGTGGTGTAAAACTGAAATTCGTCCACGGTAATTTAACAGTAATAAAAATTCCCATGAGTATAAGTATTATGGTAATAGTGATTAAAAATTTCATGAGGGCAGCGATAGGAGTTGGACTTTTTGCTTTAGTAAAAAAATTTAACTTTCTTTTTAACCACACTATTCCAAAAAGCATAAAAAAAGCACAATAAAACAATGCTATTGTATAATTTGCACTAATCGAAAGTGGGCCAAGCTGTAATCCACTTTGAATAAACCCTTCATAGATGGGAGTTGCAACAAATATCCAATAGGAAAATATACAGCTACTAGCTATTAGTATATAGATAATATCTTTTTTAAGTGTTACAGTCCACTCTTTTTGAACAGCGTTTTCAACAAATACGATACATATTAATGAAATGAGGTAGAAATAGGTTGTAAGGTGATGAGACATTATTAAAAACATGGTTGAAATAAGAAGCGGAACACTATATTTCATATTTTTTCGGAACCGTATAAAAAACAGCATAGACAACATCATAAAAAAATGTCCCAGTGTTAAAGGGGAAGCATGACTTGTTTGGTATACGTGAAAGGGCAGTACTGCAAGAAATAAGCTGGAAAGTAATGCTTTTTTTCTATCATTAAGTAATTCATAGACAACAAAATAAAACAGGAGTACTGAAAGACCTCCAAAAATTGGTGCAATTTTCGGCATCAATGTTAATAGATCAACACCTGTTATCCAATGAGCAATTCCCGTTATGGAGTATAATACAGGAAAATATTGATAGGAGTCCCCCCAACCATTATAGGTGTTATACAAAGCCTGATTTTCAACAAAGGAGTTAGCCAAACCGTAATAAATGCCAAAGTCACATCCCCAAGCAGCATTAGTCCATGCAGGGAGAGAGCGAATAAAGATAGCTATACCCGTAATAAAAATAAGCCAGAATTTCCAATTTCTTATCATCTCACTAGCTTTTGGAATACGGATTTATGCCACCTCGTCTATTATGAAAAGAAAATCGATTTTAAATAATTATGGTGAATAATTTATATTGTTGAAATTATTTCAATAATATTTTCTACTGTATCGGCTATATTACAATCTCTTTGAATTCCTGTGGTTTGTTGAGCGATGTTAACATCACGATCTAATTGAATCTTGTTTTGTTTTACAGAATAAAAAGTACCTAAGATATTATGATACTCACCTAGATATTCTTGTTCAATTTGTCCTGGAGTAGGAATCAAGAGAGCTTTGGTCCCTAGAACAGCAAGATCCATAAGTGTGGAATAACCTGAACGAGAAATTACAAGTTTTGATCTATTTAGCATTTCTTCTCTTTTATCTTTGTCAAGAAATGAATACATTTGAATATTTTCTTGCTTTGTTTGCATTAAACTTTCTGTTTTTCCTAATGTTAATACAACGTTACCTTTCAAATCATGGATTTGATCTTTCATTTTATTTTCTAATATACTACGTTGAGGCTCTGGTCCAGATAAAGAAATTAAAAAATCTATATCCTTTTTTCTTTTAATTTTATTAAAATCTGAGAGAATGCCAACATAATGAAGCTGTTTTTCATCTATTTTTTTCAGATTATGAGAAAGATTTCCGGAAATATCTTGTTCCCTAAAATCGGGTACTATTACACCAGAAAATCGTTTGAAAAAAAACAGATTAAAAAGTTCACTACCTGTTTCAAACATATGAATTCGTAAAGGATTCATGATCCTCATCTGATGAGAGATAAAAAACGATGGAACTTCTTTACTATACATGTCATAGCGAGCATCTGAAATTATTCGATCATATTTTTTTAATTTTAGAATTTTCGATAGTTGGAGAAGACCAGATTCAATTTTTCGTAAAAAAACCGGCCAATATATAAGACTCTTTGCCATGAATTGTTTTGCATTTTCCGAAAGTAACATGGGATAATCTGGAATTGAAATATATTCAGCATTTTCTCCTAATTCTTTCTGTAATAATTCTATTGATCTTCCATGAGAAATGATGGTCAGTTCATGTCCCTCCATAATTAGTTTTCTCATAACTGGTAATGATCGAGTTGCATGACCCAATCCCCAAGAACAAATGCCATATATGATGTTCATTCTTGTTGTCATATTCAAATACCCAATAAAAAATTAACTGGAAAATCATGTTTTTATATATGAAATTCTATGCTAACACTATATGAATTTTAATAAGAAACTGAAAAACATCTCACAAAAGAATGATACGTTACTTTGTGTTGGATTAGATATTGATAAAGAAAAAATGCCAGCTTTTCTATTTAAAAGTAGTACAAATCCTTTTCTAGAATTCAATCAATCTATTATTGATGCAACAAGGGATATAGTCTGTGCTTATAAATTGAATATGGCTTTTTATGAAATATTTGGCAAAAATGGAATAGACCTTTTGGAAAAAACAATCGGATATATTGGAGGGGACATTATCACTATTCTTGATGGGAAAAGAAATGATATTGGAAACACAGCACACAAATATGCCCAAACAATGTTTGAAACATTTAAAGCTGATGCAATAACTATTAATCCTTATTTAGGGGAAGATAGTGTTCTTCCATTTTTAGAATATAAAGAAAAATGTAGTTTTGTTCTCTGCCGTACTTCTAATGAATCAGCACGGGATTTCCAAGATCTTTCTGCTCCTGATAAACCCCTTTACCAAAAAGTAGCACAAAAGATACAATCGTGGAATATTCATCAAAATTGTGGAGCTGTTGTGGGAGCAACATACCCTAATGAATTAAAAATAATCAGAGAAATTCTTGGAGAAAATGTTCCAATTCTGATCCCCGGAATTGGTGCTCAAGGAGGAAATTTAGAGCAAGCAGTACAAAATGGAACAAATAAACAGAACGAATTGGCATTAATCAATTCCTCTCGTAGTATTTTATACGCCGACCATACAAAAAAATATGCAAGAGCTGCAAGAAACAAGGCACTAGCTCTACGAAACGAGATTAATACGTATAGAAATATTAATTAAGCAATTTAACTATATTTTTGCACCTTGATTCGAAGATCTCCATGAGTAATGATTGGAGAAGCAAGATCAAGGTTACATTTGATATCGATTAAGGTCCCTCTTTGATCGAAACGACGAAAAGTCAAGATATGAGGAAGAGGACAACCACGATATCATACATCTGTCGCGAAAATTGTTGCAATGTTATTCCACTGCTGCTTTATTGGAAAATGTTGTAACTACACCCAACAATATTTTTGTTGGGTGACAGCGACAAATTTTTGGGGTGACTAGAATAGTTAGATTATACATTATCAATGTTATTTCATTTCAAATTTTTATGTTTTTCACCCTCTTCATATGATTTTTAAGGAAATCTATGTATTATCGTAACTCTGAAATTATTTTTTTGGTAAGAATATATTCAAGAAAAGGTTATTTGTAATTGATATTTGAAAAAATTTTTAAGAAATCGAAAGATTTATACTATAAAAATTGCTCTGTAGTACCAAGTTACTTACTCTATAAAATAAATGTTCAGTAATTCAGGGTGGATTTACTCAGGGGTAGTGTAATAGTCGACTCTAGTTAGGAATCTAGTAAGTAGTACAATTGGTGAGGAAACAAAAAAATGAAAGTTGCAATGCTTGGCTGGGAATATCCGCCGTTCAAAGTGGGAGGTCTTGGAACCCATTGTTATGGGCTTACGCGTAGCCTTGCTGATAAAAATGTGAAAGTAGATTTTTATATGCCAAAAACCAAGCATAAATTTGATAACGATAAAGATAATTTAAAAATAATTGAAGTTGGAGAAACCGAAATATTTCCATACGATCGGCCTGAAGACAAAGAGCTTGTTGGACAATTTTTTGAAGCTGTTTATCGTTATAACGATCTTCTTGTCTCAAAGGTAAAAGGAAAATATGATGCCATCCACTGCCATGACTGGCTTACCATGAAAGCAGGAGTGGCAATCAAAGAAAAGACAGGGACTCCTCTTGTACTTACTGTTCATTCAACTGAATATGATAGATCTGGTTGGATTTATCCAAATGAATGGTTCATCAACATAGAACGAGAAGGCATGGAAAAAGCAGACAGAATTATTGCTGTTAGCAACTTTACAAGAAAGGTTATTATTGAAAAATATGGAATACCTCCCGAAAAAGTAAGTGTCATTCATAATGCAGTTCATCCTATAGGTGAAGGAGAAAAGAGGAACATTGTGCTATTTCTTGGAAGACTTACTATTCAAAAAGGACCTGAATTCTTTCTAAAAACCGCAAAAAAAGTGTTGGATTATGAAGATACGCATTTTGTAGTCGCCGGCGTTGGTGATATGCTTCCCCGTCTAATAGATCAAGCCATTGATATGGGAATATCTAACAAAATAATATTTACGGGTAGATTAACTGAAGAGGAAGTAAAACATATTTATCAGATTTCCAGTGTTTATGTTATGCCTTCGGTCAGTGAACCTTTTGGCATCACTGCTCTTGAAGCAATTTCAGCAGGAACACCAGCTGTTGTTTCAAAGACTGCAGGATTTTCGGAGGCCTTTAAGAACTGTCTAAAGGTAGATTTTTGGGATACCGATGAGATGGCCAATAAGATAATTTCGATTCTACGGTACAGTCCTTTGCGGGAGACATTAGCTGAACAGGGAAAACGCGAGATAGAGTTGTTCACCTGGGATCGAGTTGCAGAAAAAACACTTGAGGTCTATAGAGGAATAACAGAATGACCTCTATTTGTTTCTATTTTGAAGTCCATCAACCAATGAGATTAAATCGTTTTTCTGTGTTTAATATTGGAAAGAATGATAACGGTTTTCCTAATTATTTTGACGATACTTTAAATAAAAATATATTTGAAAAAGTAGCAACAAAATGCTATCTTCCAACAAATAAATTATTACTTGATTTAATTGAAAGATTTGATACAAATTTTAAAGTTTCATTTAGTTTGACTGGTACTTTTATTGAATACTGTGAGAAATACTCGCCAGAAGTTCTTGATAGCTTTATAGAACTCTTTAAAACAGGCGCTGTTGATTTAATTGAAGAGACATACTTTCATTCTCTTTCATCTCTCTTTGATGATCTTGATGAATTCGAAGAACAAGTCAAACTACACCGACAAATGATCAAGAGAATTTTCAGTTATAAACCTCAAGTATTTAGAAATACGGAGGCAATTTTTGACAACCGTATCGCAAAAAAGATAGCTGACATGGGCTATAAAGGAATCATTACTGAAGGAACTGAAAAAATATTGGGTTGGAGATCTCCTAATTTTCTTTATAAACCTGTTAATGCAGATATTAAAGTCTTACTAAGAAATTACAAGTTAAGTGATGATGTTGGTTTTCGTTTTTCAGCAAAAGAGTGGACAGGATATCCGCTAACAGCAGACAAGTATGCTCGATGGATGTCCCGATGCCATGGAGATATTATCAATCTCTTTATTGACTACGAAACTTTTGGAGAACATCAATGGACTGAAACAGGAATATTTGATTTCATTAAACATATACCTGAAGAAGTTTTTAAACATAAGAATCTCGATTTTGTTACTGTCGGTGAGGCAACAGAGAGATACAATCCTATGGGAGAAATAGATGTCCCCTGGGCGATATCATGGGCAGATTCAGATAGAGATGTCTCGACGTGGCTTGGAAATAATATGCAAATTGCCTGCTTCAATGAATTAAAAAATCTTGGAAGAAAAATTAAAAAACTCGAAAATAACGATTTACTTTATATCTGGCGTCTATTACAAACATCAGATCATCTCTATTATTTATCTACTAAAGGTTTTGAAGACGGAAATGTTCATGCTTATTTTAGTCCCTATGATGTTCCATACGATGGTTTTATTAATTACATGAACATTTTACAAGACATAAAATATCAAATGACTGCATAGGTGAGGAGTAGTAAGTTATCATGAGAATTGTCCATTTTTCTTGGGAGTTTCCTCCAGTGATTTATGGCGGATTAGGAACTTTTGCCTCTGAAATTACTAAAAAACAAGTATCTTTTGGCCATCAGGTTACCGTTTTTTCTTTTAATGAAAATAACTCTTTGCCTACTCATAGCAATTCTGATGGAATCGAAATCTATCGTCCAAAAACATTGGATCTTTCTCAAATCTTTTATTTATGTGCTGATCATGATCTCCGTTCTTGGGGTTCCTATTTCAAGTTTTTTGCTGATGTATTAAGCTATAATGTAATGTCTGCCTCACAACTAGTGAATTCGTTGGTTAATAAAAATGCAAATACCTTTGATATTATTGATGCGCATGACTGGCTAGGTCTTCTGGGGGGAATAACCGCTAAACGAGAGTTAAATAAGCCGCTAGTATTTCATGTTCATTCAACAGAAGTTGGACGGTCTGTTGGAAGAGGATCGCATACTATAAAGGATATTGAATTTGAAGGAGGCCAGATTGCAGATTGTGTCATAACAGTCTCCCATGCGATGAGTGATGAACTACAGAAATTAGGATTTCCTATAGACAAAATACGCGTATGTTGGAATGGTGTTGATCCCAATAAATATGATCCCCATACTGTTGCAGAAAAAGAAAGAACAAATTTAAGGCATCAATATGGAATTAATGATAACGAAATCATGCTCTTTTTTATCGGACGTTTGGTAACGGTAAAAGGTGCAGATAAATTGGTAAAAGCCATGCCAGATGTTTTACATGATTTTCCAAATGTAAAATTAGTAATATTGGGAATAGGAGATATGGAAAACGAGCTTCGTTCTCTTAGCCAACAATTAGGTATACAAGACAGAATTATTCTTCGAACAGAATTTGTGAGTGAAAGAGAACGGATTTTGCACTATGCTGCAGCTGATGTTGTTGTTTTACCATCTCTTTACGAGCCTTTTGGGATAGTATGTACTGAAGCCATGTCAATGGCCAAGCCTGTAGTAGTTGGTGCGCGAGGCACAAATGGGTTCCGTGAACAAATCATTGCTGAAGGTGATGCGCAATGCGGTATACATGTAAATCCTTTTGATCCAAAGGATATTGCCTGGGGCATAAAACAAATTCTTGAATCCGATTATCTGTCTCAAATGGGAAAAAACGGTCGCGAACGAGTTATTGAACACTTTAGTTGGGACACGGTAACAAAACGGACGATTGAAATTTATAAAGAATTTCTTTGATTAAGGGATGTGCTATGAGAGAATGGCTTGTCACAAATGGCTTAGGAGGGTATGCATCCCTTACCTATGATAATTCTAATACAAGAAAATTTCATGGTTTACTTGTAGCAAGTCTCGATCCACCGACAAAACGATGGGTTTTTGTTACAAATATCTTTGATACGATACAAATCGGAGATGCAATTTATCGGCTAAACGATATGAAAGGAAAATTTCAGTTTGATTTATTCCCTTCTTTTCAATATGAAATTGATGATGCTGTTTTTACTAAAACAATTCTTATGGATTATGGTAAGAATACCACTGTTATTAAATATAACATACATTGTGATACTCCTGTATCATTAATCCATGAACCCATCATTAATTCAAGACATTTTTATGATGTCACTAAAAAAAGACAACTGACTTTTCAGCAGAATACCTGGGAAAATGGTGTAGATATTAAACCTCAAAATAGCGATAAAACACTTAAGATAATACTAAAAAACGCACTTTATAAACCTGCAAACTACTGGTTAGAATTATTTTATCAGAAAGATCATGAGAGACGTGATTCGTGGATTGATAATAATATAAGAGCAGGTTATTTTTTTAAGACGATCAAAGACCGTAGTGAATACTACATTATTCTTACTATTGAAGATGAAGTTGATACCAACCCAGCACAAATATATCAACGAGAAAAACAACGAAAAACCGAATTACTTCAACAAGCAAATCTTGATAAGAAATATAAAAAATTGGTATTATCTGCCAACAATTTTATTGTTCAAAAAGGGACCAGTAAATCAATTATTGCAGGTTATCACTGGTTTGGAGATTGGGGCCGTGATACACTTATTTCTTTGCCTGGTATTACTTTGGTAACCAAGCAATTCGAAAAGGCACAGCAAATATTGGTTAACTTTGGTAACTTCTGTAAAAAGGGATTGATTCCCAATGCATTCATGGATAGAGATTCTGTAGCTGTGTACAATGCTGTTGATGCATCATTGTGGTACGTGGATCGAGTATATCAATATTTGAAGTATACTAATGATATGTCAACGCTAAAAGAACTCTGGCCTATTTTATCTTCAATCATTGAAGCATATCGAAATGGAACTGATTTTGATATTCATATGGATTCTGATTTTCTGATCAGTCATGGCCCAGGTCTTACATGGATGGATGTACAAATTAATGGAAACTATGCAACACCTCGCTCGAAAAAAGCCGTAGAAATTCAGGCTCTCTGGTATAATGCATTACAAAACATGGCAGTCATGGCCGGAATTGTTGGAAAAGAAAATTGCTATGCTTCATTAGCAGAGAAGACTAAGGAGAATTTCAATCGGCAATATGATGGGCTTTATGATGTTATTGACACAAAGGATACTTCTCTTCGACCAAATCTTATTTTTCTTGTTTCTCTCGATCATTGCATGGTATCACAGCAGATTCAAGAGA
>Ga0272441_10006861_pt1 | contig 18822 bp, 19 predicted proteins | sample SSMProp6N_FD_193582 | JGI IMG/M metagenome (GOLD analysis project Ga0272441, IMG submission 193582) | Marine sediment archaeal communities from Little Sippewissett salt marsh, Falmouth, MA, United States - SSM-Prop-6N | ecosystem: Environmental > Aquatic > Marine > Wetlands > Sediment ... | reverse complement strand
CCAGTATCCGACTGATGTACTTCCAATTCAGCTTGCGGTTGTTCACCGCCTCCCTGAAGGCCTCTTCCACCCATTCCGCGGGATACGTCCGCTGCGCATCGCGCAGCTCGTCGGCGACCATCGGCGTAATCATGCCGATGTTCTGTTCATAGAGTTCGAAGATATTCTGTACCGGCCTTGCCGCACCGCGCTGGGCATCCTGCGTACGGTTCTTCAGCCTGTCGATAGCCTCCAGGTCTGACTCTATGTTGGCAAACAAGACCCGAACCGTGGCACCATCAACGGCGAGTTCCGTTAGTAGAAACACACCTCGCTGCATCGCAGCGTCCAGCGCATCCCTGCAGTCGGCCTCCACCATCCCAAGCAGCGCAGCGCCCCGCGTGACCACATCGGACTCATCCACGTACGCAGGATAGTCGCGCGATCGCGACAGCAAATAGAACACGAGTAGTGTGAGCTTGAGTTCGGCCAGACTGTCCACCTGGCGCATCAACTGGCTCACGTACGTGCCGGGAACAGGCACGAACTGTCCTGCCTGGGCTGCCGAATAAGGTACTCGACCCGCCATAGTCATCGACCCCCGCTAAGCAAACGAGGATGTCTTCGTCGATTCCTGGTCAATACTATCAAAACGGACCGCGCGGTCCACGAAGCGCAGCTTCACGCGTCCCAGCGGACCGTTCCTGTGCTTGGCAATTATCACATCCGCGATGTTCTTCGGATAGGGTTCCCCCATGATGTTATGAAGCCGGTTCCACTCTTCCTCGTCGACGTACTTGTCTTCGCGGTAGATGAACATCACGATGTCCGCATCCTGCTCGATTGTGCCTGACTCACGGAGGTCCGCGAGAATCGGCTCATGCGAGGTTCGCCACTCCACGGCACGGCTGAGCTGCGATACCGCGATGACCGGCACATCCAACTCGCGCGCAAGCAGCTTGAGCGAGCGTGTGATCTGACTGAGTTCCTGTACTCGGGTCTCTCGACGGCCGTCGCCCTGGATCAACTGCAGATAGTCGATAATTACAAGGTCAAGGTTGTGCTCGAAATGGAGGCGTTTGGCCTTGCTCCTGATGGACACCGTACCCACCTGCGGTGTGTCGTCGATATAGACCTTTGTTTCGGAGAGCTGCCCCGAGGCGCTCATGATTCTGCGCTCGTCCCTGTCAAGGAACCGGCCAAGCCGCACGTGCCAGAAGTCGACATCCGCCTGCGCGGCAAGCATGCGCTCGACCACGGACTCGGCCGACATCTCGAGGCTGAACACAGCCACACAGGCACCCTGCCCCACGGCAGCACGCCGCGCAATGTCCATTGCGAGGGTTGTCTTACCGATGGACGGTCTGGCGGCCAATATGACGAGGTCTGAGCGCTGGAGCCCCCCCAGCACCTCATCAAGTCCGGGATAGCCCGTGCGGATATGGGCAATCGCGTCCTGCCCCTCTTCAGGCGTCTTGCCCACCTGGTCGAGGTAGCCGTCAAGCACATCCCTGACGGACACAAAGTCGCGGCTTGACTCGCGCATCCTCACATTGAAAAGCGCATCCTCAGCCCGGCTGAGGCTTTCGTCGATGTCGGGCCCTGCCTCGTAGCCTATGGCAGCAATCCTGCTGCCGGCGCTTATGAGACGGCGCATGACCGACATCCGCTCGACAATATGCCCGTAGTACTCAACGTGAACAGACGTGGGCACTGCGCCGATGACGTGGCTCAGATACGAGGCGCCGCCGACGCGTTCAAGACGTTCGAGGCGGTTGAGCTCGTGTGCGACGGTTATCTGGTTGATAGCGTCGCCACGCTGATAAAGACTGACGCACGCCTCATAGATAGAGGCGTGCGTGTCGTCGTAAAAGTCTTCGCGCTTCAGGAAGGTGACGACCTTCAATATGGCGTCAGGGTCAATGAGAAGAGAGCCGAGAACCGCCTCCTCCGCCTCGATATCGTGGGGCAGGAGTCTCTCATTGTCCGCCATACCTGGAGCCTACGCGTCTTCGGTGGTCTCGGGGTCAATCACCACGTTGACCATCGCTTCGGCCTTGCCTGAGATCTTCACTTTGACCTCGTGGCTCCCGGCCTCCCGAAGAGGACGGTCGATAGCGATGAACTTCTTGTCGACAACCTCTCCGACAATCTTGCTCAGATCCTCGGCGATATGCGCACCGGTGACGGAACCGAACAGCTTGTCGTCGTTGCCCACCTTGGCGGTGATGTGTATCTCCTTGCCCTGGAGCTTGGCTGCCAGTATCTCTGCAGCCTTCTCGGCCGTGGCCTTGCGCTCAAGCTCCTGCTTGATACGGGATTCGGCCTGTTTCATTGCGCCGGGCGTAGCCTCGACAGCAAATCCGTGGGTCAGCAAGTAGTTCTTGGCGTAGCCGCGCGCGACATCTTTGATCTCGCCGACTTCCCCAGAACCGTAAACGTCCTTAAGGAATATGACCTTCATAGTGAGCTGATATACCTCCTTGCCGAAAGTGCAGCGGTCGCGCCGTCGCCAGCCGCGGTGATTACCTGGCGCGCCGAGTTGTGGCGCACATCACCCGCAGCGAAGATGCCCGCAATAGTCGTCTCCATGAGTTCGTTGGTCACGATGCAGCCGGACTCGTCAAGCGGCAATATGCCTGCAAGGAAATCCGTTGAGGGCACTGAACCCACCGCCACAAACACGCCATCAACCCGGAGTTGTGTGATTATACCATCACCGACACTCCGCACATTAATGTTGTCCACGACGGGATCACCCTCAATGCCGTCGATTACCGAACTCCAGAGGAAGCGAATCTTCGGATCCTTGAAAGCCTTGTCCTGCAGCGCCTGGCTGGCACGCAGCTCATTTCGTCGATGGACGAGCGTGACTTCTTCCGCATAGTGGGTGAGTTCCAGCGCGTCAGTGACTGCCGTGTCGCCACCACCAACCACCACCACCTTCTTTCCGCGGTAGAAGGGCCCGTCGCAGGTCGCGCAATAGGAGACTCCTCTGCCGGTCAACTCGGTTTCCCCCGGAACACCGAGAGCCCTGTACTGGGAACCTGTGGCTATGATAACAGCCAGTCCACTGAGTTCGTCTTCGGAGGTGAGAACGGTGTGACGATTGTCCTTGCCGCCATCGGCCGGACTCAGCCCCGTCACCTCGGCCATGGTCGTCTCAACGCCGGCCTTTTCGGCCTGGGCATGCATGAACATGCCGAGGTCCATTCCGGAAACGCCGTCCTTGAAGCCCGGATAGTTCTCGACAAGTGACGAAGAAGTAATCTGCCCACCCGGGAAGCCTTTTTCCACAACTATCGTGGAGAAGCCGGACCGCGCGGCGTAGAGTCCTGCGGTCAGACCGGCGGGACCACCACCAAGTACCACTACATCATATTCGTTCGCCATAGCTCTGAATGGTAGCAGATTGTCAGCGGACGCGGGATACGCGGAAATGCGGACCGAGGACCTTTTTGTTTGCGTTCGACGTCCTTCGTGCGCTACCTTTCTTACGGCCATGCTCTCGCTGGAATCTCTCTCGGGAAACCCGCTCCATATCCGGTACAACGTTGGCGCGGTCCTACAGGAACGCGTCGGTACGATACACGAGGAGACGATTGAGTCGCTGCTCAAGAAGGACGAAACCTCGCTCGTCACTGGCGTCGTTCGCATGACTCATACAAGCAGAGGCGTGGCAATCGAAGGCGAAGGCGACGCCGATGTGCTGATGACCTGCATGCGATGCCTGAATGACTACGTGGAGCACGTGCACTTCACAATTGAAGAGCAGGTTCACCCGGAGCCCGGGTACGCTCACCGTCGCGGAGCGGAGGGCTTTGAAGAGAACGATGACGTACGTATCAAAGGCGACGGCTCGCTTGACTTAGGAGAGATAATCCGCCAACATATCGTGTTGCATTTGCCCCTGAAACCATTGTGCCGGACAGACTGTCCCGGCATCGAGGAGATAGCACCCGATGGCTGAACCCAAGAAGAAGACATCGCAATCGCGCAAGAACAAGCGCCGTAGCCACCATGCGCTCACGGGCCCTTCTCTGGACGTATGTCCAAACTGCAAGAGTCCTAAGCTGTCACATCGAGTTTGCCCTACGTGCGGCATGTACGGCGGCAGGCAAGCCGTTGTAGTGACCGAGCCCACGAAGAAGTAGCATTCCACTATGTCCGCATGGGCTGCCTACGTATTCCCAGGCCAGGCTTCACAGAAGGTCGGCATGGGCCAGGACGTGTACGAGAAGTACCGTTCGGCTCATGACGTATTCGATGAGGCTGATGCGACGCTGGGTTTCCCCGTATCCTCCCTCTGTTTTGAGGGACCCTCGGAGGAACTGACCAAGACAGTCAACGTTCAGCCAGCGCTGGTCGCTACCAGCATGGCGTGTCTCCGTGCGGCCCAAGAGGCGCTGGGCAACAAGCTTCCTTCCCCTGCTTTTCTTGCAGGGCACAGCCTCGGCGAGTATACGGCCCTTGCCGCCGCTGACGCAGTGTCCTTTGGCGATGCGCTGAAACTGGTGCGCGAGCGCGGACGCCTGATGTATGAGGCCGGCCTCAAGATGCCGGGAAGCATGATGGCGGTCATCGCGTTCGACAAGGCACCGCTGCAGGAAGTCTGCGATGAGGCAGGCGTCGAGATATCGAATATCAACGCACCCGGGCAGCTCGTCATCAGCGGCGCCGTGGATGCACTCGAGAAAGCCGCGGGGCTGGCCAAGGAGCGCGGCGCACGCAGACTGATTCCGCTGAACGTCAGCGGCGCGTTTCACTCCACGCTGATGGAGCCCGTCCTTGAAGAGTTCAATGAGTTCATGCAGGGCTTCACTTTCCGGAAGCCCCGAGTGCCGGTAGTTTCCAACGTTACGGCTCTTCCCCTGACCGATGCAGAATCCATCAAGGAAGAATTGCTATCACAGCTTCGTCGCTGCATCCAGTGGCAGGCATCGGTCGAGTACATGACACGCACAGGCATCACCACCTACTACGAAATAGGGCCTGGCACAGTGCTGAGCGGCCTCATCAGGCGCATCAGCCCTGACACCCATGGCATCAATATCTCAGGCGTTGACGACATCGATGCGTTGGTCAACCCGGCACCATCTACGAACTAATGGCCTCACGTCGCAGGGCGCGCCAGAGTGCCCTTCAGATTCTCTACGAACTGGACTCAACCAGGCACGACCCTGACGCAGTATTGTCGCGCCTCCTGTACGAGGAATCGGTTGACGACGAGTCCTTCGAGTTCATCTCTTCGCTTGTGAAAGGTGTTCTCACACATTTTCGAGATCTCGATTCCGTGCTTGCCCGTTATGCACCGGCATTCCCCGTAGACCAGATGGCGACCATCGACCGCAACATCCTCCGCATCGCCCTCTACGAACTGATGTATACCGACGACACTCCGGTCAAGGTCTGCATCAACGAAGCTGTGGAGCTGTCCAAGGAATTCGGGGCCGATGCCACACGCAAGCTCGTCAACGGCGTTCTTGGAGCGGTAGCCAGCAAGGAGATAGACTCAGGCGACGAGTCGGCTCAGCCAACAGACGAGTCGGCTCAGCCAACAGACGAGTCGACACAGCCAACGGACGAGTCGACACAGCCAACGGACGAGTCGACACGACCAACAGACGAGTCGACACAGCCAACAGACGAGTCGACACGGCCAACGGACCAGCCGACACAGTCGCCGGAGTCGCAGGCGTAGCAGGAGGGAGACAGATGCACGAGTTCGGTGTCACTGAGAGCCTCCTGAAGATAGTCGAGGAGTCGGCCAACAACGCCGGCGTGGAGAAGGTCTCGCGCATTGTTGTGGTCGTCGGAGAGCTCACAGGCTTCGTGCCCGACTGCATGCGCTTCTACTTCGAGACTATGAGCAAGGATACTGTCGCCGAAGGGGCATCCCTCGACTTCGAGGAACTACCCGTCAGGCTGAAATGCCGCCAGTGCGGCCACGAGTTCGTCCCCGAAAACCGCGAATGGGCCTGCCCGCAATGCCAATCATCCGAGGCAGACATCACCGGTGGCAGGGAACTTTATGTCAAAGAGTTGGAGGTCACGTGAAGAAGATTGAAATCGTCCAGGGCATACTGGACGCTAACCAGGCAACAGCCGAAGGCAATCGGGCGGCATTCGACCAGAGCAATTGCCTCGCGCTGAACATCATGGCCGCGCCTGGTGCCGGCAAGACCAGCGTCGTGCTGCGCACTATCGCGGGGCTGGGAGCTGATGTAGCGATAGGCGTGGTTGAAGGCGATGTAGTCTCGACTGTTGATGCAGAGAAGGTCCGCGACGTCGCTCAGGCCGTGGTCCAGATAAACACGAAGGGAATGCCCGAGAGTTGCGCCCTGGTCGCCGACATGGTTGACGCGGCACTGGCAAAACTGCCTCTTGCCGAACTCGACCTCGTTCTCATCGAGAACGTCGGCAACCTCATTTGCCCTACCGAGTTCGACCTCGGCGAGCACATGAAGATAGTCATCGCCAGTGCGCCGGAGGGAGATGACAAACCGCTCAAATACCCGCTCATCTTCGCCGACGCAGATGCGATTATCATCAACAAGTCCGACCTCCTTCCCTATGTCGATTTCGACATGGAGACCTTCACCAAGTCGGTCCGCGACCTCAACGCCGATGTACCGTTCTTCCCGATGTCGTGCAAGACAGGCGAGGGCGTGTCCGCGTGGGTCGAATGGCTGAAGGGCAAGCTCGACAGCAAGTAGTCAGGGGGCCTTCGGCCCTTCCGACGCCCGTATATGGATGCCGAAGAGCGGACGAACGCAGTTGCCATTCGTGTCCTTGGCGTGGTCCAGGGCGTTGGGTTTCGTCCGTTCGTCTATAGACTCGCGACGGAACTCGGAGTCGCCGGACACGTCCGCAACACTTCTGAGGACGTGTCCATTCTGGCCGAGGGGTCTGCCTCCCACATAGAGACGTTCGTTCACAGACTGCGTGAAGACGCGCCTCCACTCGCCAGGATACGCAATCTCGCCGTCACCACCACGCAGCCGCAAGGCCTGTCGAAGTTCTCAATACTGGAGAGCACTTTCGACCCCTCGAAAGGGCAGCTCGTATCGCCCGATGTCGCCACCTGCGAGTCCTGCCTTGCAGACATCCTCGATGAAGACAACAGGCGCTACCGCTATCCCTTCACCAACTGCACCAACTGTGGGCCGCGGTTCACCATCATCCGGGACATGCCCTACGACAGGCGCCACACCACTATGGACGCCTTCCAGATGTGCGATGAATGCCGAGCGGAGTATGAGGATCCGCTCAATCGCCGTTTCCATGCGCAGCCGAACGCCTGCCCCGTGTGCGGACCTCATCTCACGCTGGTTGACTCAAGAGGACACACGCTCGACTCAGACGACGCACTGGCCGACACGGCAAGGCTCCTGAAGACAGGAAGCATCGTCGCGATAAAGGGACTCGGCGGGTTCCTTCTCGCATGTGACGCTACCTCACCGGAGACGGTCACCCTGCTACGCAAGCGAAAGCGCCGTCCCGACAAACCGTTTGCAGTGATGGTGCGCGACCTCATGGAGGCCCGGCAGCACTGCTGTGTCAACGACGCCGAGCAGACCCTGCTGACATCAACCGCCGCGCCGATCGTGCTACTTCCATGGAGGGAGGAGTCCAACATCTGCCGTGAAGTGGCCCCGGGACTGAGCTTCATGGGCATCATGCTGCCATACACGCCGTTGCATCATATACTCCTTCGAGAGTGCCAGCGTCCACTGGTAATGACGTCGGGCAACCTGAGCGAGGAACCGATAGTCGCCGACAATGAAGAGGCACTGGAGCGCCTTGCCGGCATCGCCGACTACTTCCTGCTCCACAACCGGCCGATACACTCGCGATACGACGACAGCGTCGTGATGGTAGCTGACCACATCCCGCAATTCCTGCGCAGGGCCAGGGGATACGCTCCAAGCCCTATCGACCTGCCATTTGATGCACCGCAAGTACTGGCAGTCGGGCCACAACTGAAGAACACGTTCTGCCTGACCAAGGGTCACACCGCGTTCGTGTCCCAGCACATCGGCGACCTCGACAGCGTCGAGACACTCGACCACTTCGAGAGAACGGTCGACCTCTACCGACACCTGTTCAAGGTTGCACCGGGACTTGTGGCGCACGATTTACACCCCGACTACCCATCCACAGGCTACGCCCGCCAGCTTGCCGCCACGGGCTTGCCGACGTTCGGAGTGCAACACCACCACGCCCACACGGTGAGTTGCATGGTGGAGAACGACGTTGCGGAGCCCGTCATCGGAGTGGCTTTCGACGGCGCGGGACTCGGCACCGACGGAGCAATCTGGGGTGGCGAGTTTCTCGTGTGTGACTACAAGAGCATGCATCGGGCCGGCCACCTTGAGTACATGCCGCTACCCGGTGGAGACGCGGCCACGATGCGGCCATACCGGACCGCGACTGCTTATGTCATGTCGCTCCTCGGGCGCGACGCTGTTGCGCGAAGCCCGATGCTTGCCGCCACGTTATCGCCGGCCGAACTCGACGTCATCGAGAGACAGATTGCGAGTAGACTCAATACTCCCAACTGCTCCAGCATGGGCAGGCTGTTCGACGCCGTGTCGGCGCTCGCCGGGCTGAGAGATGTTGTGAGCTACGAGGGGCAGGCTGCCGTCGAACTCGAGATGGAGGCTCACCGCTATCAAGGTGACAAGCCGACCGGACGGCATAAGTTCCAAATCGACTGCGACGGTGGAGTTCATGTCGTCCGAATTGCCCCCGTGCTTTCGGCTGTGCTCGACGACATCGATGCAGGGACAGTCCTCCCAACGATAGCATCGTCGTTTCACGAGGCGGTCGCACAAATGACCGTAGAGGTGTGCCGACGGATACGCGGCGAGAGCGACATCTACCGTGTGGCATTGAGCGGCGGCGTCTTCCAGAACAGATTCCTCGTGACACGGACGAGCACTCTGTTGAGTGAGAACGGATTCGTGCCATTACTGCATAGTGCCCTACCGGCCAACGATGGCTGCATCTCGCTGGGACAGGCCGTGGTTGCTGCCTCCTCAACATAGCGCTACGTTGTCGCCTCGTTTGTGCGCAAGACGGCGCAGGGGCTACAATGCACACCGATATGTGTCTAGCAATACCCGCCCGCATAATCTCCATCGAAGGTGAAAACGCCGAAGTCGACGTCGGCGGTATCCGCAAGTCCATCGGCATCATGCTCACTCCCAACGTCAAAGTGGACGACTACGTTCTACTCCACACGGGTTTCTCGATAGGCATAGTCGACGCAAACGAGGCCCGGGAGACACTCGCCCTCTTCGAGGAACTGGCAGAAGTCAGTGATATTCGTTGACGAGTTCCATGATCCCGCACTGGCCAAGTCGATAGCCAGTAACATCGCAGAACTCTCGACCAGGCCCGTGCAGTTCATGGAGTTCTGCGGCGGCCACACTCACGCAATCCTTCGCTTTGGCATACGGGATATGCTGCCCGATACCGTGTCACTTCGTTCAGGTCCGGGGTGTCCCGTCTGCGTGACCTCGGCCCACGACGTCGATGTAGCCATCGCCATGGCGGCGCAGCCGGACGCGATAGTGGCAACCTACGGTGACCTTGTTCGAGTCCCCGGCACGGGAGGCAGCCTCGAGTTGGCGAGGGCACGCGGCGCCGACGTGCGCGTTGTCTACTCAGCCACGGACGCGGTCACGCTTGCACAGGAGAACCCATCAAAGTCCGTTATCCTCATCGGCATCGGCTTCGAGACGACCTCGCCGACCCTGGCAGCGGCCGTCCTGCAGGCCGAGCGTCTGCGTCTCGCAAATTTCCTCGTCCTGCCACTGCTCAAGCTGACGCCGGTCATAATGACCGCACTGCTGCAAGCCGGCGAGTTGAAGCTTGACGGCATCGTCTGCCCGGGGCACGTGAGCGTCATCACGGGGACCGAGATCTACGAACCCATACCCGAGAAGTTCGGTGTCGCCTGCGTTGTCACAGGGTTTGAGCCCCTGGACATCCTGAGAAGCGTGTACATGCTCGTGGCGCAGGTCGAGTCAGGCGCACCGACAGTTCAGAACGCCTACGAGCGCGCAGTGTTGCCGCAGGGCAACCAGGTCGCGAGAGACATCGTCGACAGAGTCTTTGGTCCATGCGACGCCGATTGGCGTGGCATCGGCACCGTCGCGAATAGCGGCCTCAGGCTGAATCCGGCATATTCACGCTTCGACGCAGCCACGGTGTTAGGTGTCAACGTCGAACGTAGTGAGGAGCCAAAGGGCTGCCGCTGCGGAGACATACTGCGTGGCGCTGCGACGCCGGAGGACTGCCCACTCTACGGCACTGTCTGCACACCCGCCCGACCCGTCGGCCCGTGTATGGTCTCGAGCGAGGGGGCCTGCGCCGCACACTTCGCATACCGTGCCGACTCGTGAGATACTGTGTCGTCAGTCACCCAGCAACAGGAAGGAGAGACACGTATGGGCACGAGGCCCGACTACAGCGGCGAGTACAACCCCGACCTCAAGCTCGAGGACTTCTCATCGGAATTCCTGAGCGAGCTGTTGAAGATGTATGGCAAGTTCTACATCGCTATCGACGGCTTCTGGTACCTCGGCGTGAAGGACCACATCGACAATGAGACCGCACTCAAAGTTGACCTCTGGGTGTGGGACAAGGCTCCCAGGTATGAACTCAAGAGACTCGCAAAGATGGCGGGCATCGAGGGTAACGGAATCGACGCTGTCTTCAAGTTCCTCCAACTTGTGCCATGGACGCGTGTCACGGAGTTCCGCGCCGAACTCGAATCCCCGAAACGGGGCATCCTGACCGTGACGAAGTGCACAATACTCGAAGCGCTGGAACGCGAGGGAGAGGGCCGTGAGGGCGAGATATGCAGCCTTGTAGATAGTGCAGCGCTCCGTGCCTATGCCAGCTTCTTCAACCCCGATATCAAGGTTGAACCCGTGTTCCTTCCTCCCCGGAATGACCGAGACGGAATCTGCTGCAGATGGGAGTTCACGCTGGAGTGAGCAACACACCTTCCGACGATGTTGTTCTGCTGGCACACGGTAGCGGCGGCACGCTCAGTCGCGACCTGGTCTCCGGTACGGTTCTTTCCCACATCGGCAACCCTACACTGCGGCGGCTTGACGACTCCGCAGTGGTTGAGGCCAACGGCCGCATAGCGTTCACAACAGACAGCTACATCGTTGACCCCATCTTCTTCCCCGGCGGCGACATCGGCAGACTGGCGGTATGCGGCACGGTGAACGACCTCTCGATGGTGGGCGCAAGACCGCTCTGCATCAGCCTGGCCCTCATAATCGAGGAGGGATTTCCCACCTCTCACCTCGACCGCATCATGGAATCCATACACGCCGCGTGTGATGAATCGGGCGTGGAGATAGTCACAGGCGACACGAAGGTAGTGAACCGCGGAAAAGCGGACAAGCTCTTCATCAACACGGCCGGCATAGGCGCCATAGCGCAGGCTATCGACGTTTCAGGCCACAATGCCTGTCCCGGCGACAGGATCCTGCTCAGCGGCACTATCGCCGATCACGGCGTGGCGATAATGGGTTCAAGGGAAGGACTGTCTTTCTCCTCGGAAATCGAGAGTGACTGCGCTCCCCTGAACGGTCTTGTATCAGCCGTGCTGGAAGCGGGTGGGAATGCCGTGCACGCGATGCGCGACCCGACCCGTGGCGGACTGGCGAGCACGCTGAACGAAATCGCGGCACAGTCCGGCGTCTCCATCCGCATCGAGGAAGGACAGATACCGGTGGCCCCCGGGGTTCGCGGAGCATGCGAGATGCTCGGTATGGACCCACTGTATGTGGCTAACGAGGGCAAGCTCGTGGCGATTGTATCCCCGGAAGTCGCGCCCGCTGTGCTTGAGGCCATGCGCGGTCATCGCTACGGCAAGTCGGCGATCGACGTGGGAGAAGTCGCACAGGGCAAACCGGGTAGGGTCACGATGCGGACTTTGATGGGTCCAACAAGACTGGTGCCAATGCTGGCAGGTGAGCTTCTGCCGAGAATCTGCTAGCGCAGTGGCAGCTAGGACACGAGACGGCTGCCGTTCGAGTCCGTCAGCAATTCCTCCGGAGTACCGCTCATCACAACGGTTCCGTTCTCGAGGAAATATCCGCTGTCGGCTATGTGACTCACCGCCTTAACGTTCTGCTCGACGAGGAGCGTCGTGATTCCATGCTCGCGGAGTTCCGATATCGCACCCATCACCTTCTTCACGAGTATGGGAGCAAGACGCAGTGATGGACAGTCCAGGAGCAACAATTTGGGACCGGCCATGAATGCTCGCCCTATTGCAAGCATCTGCTTCTCACCACCGGACAGCGTGCCCGCAGTCTGCTCGCGTCTCTCCAGAAGCACCGGAAAGAGCTGAAAGACGGTATCCATACTCTCGGACACTCCGTTGGCTCCGCGTCGGCGACGATACGCCCCAAGTATCAGGTTGTCAGCGACGCTCATGGAGGGAAAGATAAGCCGCTTCTCATCAACGTAGGAGATACCGAGCTGCACAAGCTTCTCCATCGACAGGCCGTTCACGGCCTTTCCTTCGAAGCGAATTTCGCCGCTTGTGAGAGGTAGAAGCCCGCAAATAGCCTTAAGGGCGGCACTCTTTCCGGCACCGTGTGGACCGATGAGCGCCGCAATCTCGCCACGACCGACGGAAAAGGACAGTCCATCCAGAGCGGTAACAAGGCCATACTTGGCCTTTACGTCTAACAGTTCAAGTATCGAGTTGTCAGAGTCCATCATGCATCCCAGTTGCACTAGTCGCCAAGATACGTAGCAATGACTCTCTCATCCTCGCGAACGGTATCAGGTGTGCCTTCCGCAAGTTTCTCACCATAGTGCAGCACGACAACGCGGTCCGCCACATCCATGACGATATCCGTAAGGTGTTCCACCATGAGTATCGTCATCCCCTCCCTCTTGAGAGTCTTCAGTGTGCGACTAAGTCGATCGATCTCTTCAGTGTCCAAACCACCATATGGCTCATCCAGAAGCAGTAGTATGGGCCGGCATAGGAGCGCCCTTGCAAGACCTACGAGCTTCTGCTCGCCCCATGACAATGCGGAAGGGTACTCATGAAGTAGTCCCGCCAGACCCAGGGCCGAGAGCTGCTGTATCGCCGCCCGCCGCATCCAGCGCTCCTCGTCGATAGCTGAGGCGAGTCTAAGGCTCGCGCCCACAAAACCGGTATCCGTCCACCCGTGAGCACCTGTCATGACGTTGTCCAGCACGGACATATTCTCGAACAGTTGGATGTCCTGGAACACCTGGGTTGCACCCAGAGCGGCTATGCGATGGGCAGGCATCCTGTCCACGCGCAGACCGTCAAACCATATCTCCCCTGCCGTAGGACGCAGGAGTCCGTTCGTCATGCGAAGCAGTGTTGTCTTGCCCGCACCGTTTGGTCCGATCACACAGAGTATCTCGCCACGCTCGACAGCAAAGCTGACGTTGTTCACCGCGAGCAGCTCTCCATAGGAGACGGACACATCGCGATACTCCACGAGCGGCCCGTGGCCACCGCGTGCCACTGCCAGCACGGAGCGCATATCGCGTCTGACGTTCACAGCCGCCGCCCCCTCTTCCACTCCTGAATACGCGCCGGAAGAGAACACAATCCGTCAGGCAGGAAGAGCAACGTCAGCACCAGAACCACACCGTAGGCAACCAGCTCATAGGAGCCTGTAGGCCCCCCCAGAATGATAGGGGCTACCTCACGGAGCAACTCAGTCAGACCGACGATGAGCGCCGACCCTACTATCGCCCCCCATGGATTTGTCACGCCGCCAAGGACGACCATGATTGCCACAAGCACGGATGTCTGAACACTGAACGTGTGTGGTTCTATAACGCTTATGTGGTGCGCGTACACACTACCGGCGATCCCGGCGAACACGGCGGCACCAACGTATGCGGCCACCTTGAAGTGCATCACGTCGATGCCAAGCACCTGCGGCGTGTCTTCCGTCCCGATGCCCAGCACGTTGACAGACTTGAGCGCCCTGCCAACACGCGAAGCCACAAGATTGGTCGTCAAGACAAGACATAAAATCACGAGCAGCCAGACAGCGTAGAAGACAAAGGTGGTATACGACATGAACTTCGGATACTCGAAACGGGGAATCTGAGACAGCCCCGTCGCCCCTCCTGTGAGGTCCGACACACTCACAACCAGGTAGAAGAAGATGAGATTGACCGTGAGAGTGACTCCTGCGACGATAATACCCTTCAGCCTCAGTATGGCCCGGCCGATGGGCGCCGCAAGCAGACCGCTTGCCGCTGCAGCCAGTGGCATAGCCAGCCAGGGAGAAATCCCGAACCTCAGACAGAGCAGCGCTGAAACATATGCCCCCGTGCCGTAGAACACGCCCTGGCCAAGCGATACCTGGCCGGCAAGTCCGGTCAGCAGTATCAGCCCCATGCCAATCACGGCATGCAGGCCAATCTTGATGAGAATGCTCAGCAGGTAGGCGCTGTCCGTGACCGGCAGCAAGGCAATCACGACAAGTAGTATCAGTGCCGCGCGAGGAACTCTCGGCATCGGTACCAGACGAGCGGCACGCTGCTTTGCCTTGTCAACAATCGGGCTCAACCTGCACCACTCCTTGCCGGCAACAGCCCCTGTGGGCGTGACAGAAACACAACCAGGAGTATCCCAAGCGCTATGGCGTCGTGGTAGCCCGTTGGCATCAATCCTGCAGACAGGGCCTCCGCCAACCCAACGAGTAATCCACCGAGAATGACACCCTCGGCGCGATGTATGCCGCCAAGAAACGCGGCAAGGAGTCCCTTAATGGTAAGTGGCATCCCCACGTTGTAGGCGGTCATGGTGAGAGGAGTGATAGTTGCGCCGGCGACGGCGCCAAGGCCCGCGGCCAGCATGAAAGAAAGCAGGGCCATCTTCTCAATGCTGATACCTACCGAGCGAGCGCCGAGCGGCTCGTCGGCGCAGGCGCGCAGCGCCTTGCCGACCATGGTGCGTCCGAAGAAGAAGAACAGCCCAACAACCATCAGAACCGTCATGCCAACCACCCAGGGAGCCTGGCCGAAGATGGTGGCGCCCCACAGATGGATGCTCGAACTGCCAAGAAAGTTGGTGAGTGAGTGGTACTCCCACCCCCAGACCAGGAGGGTAGTCCCTTCAATCGCGTAAGCGAACCCGACTGTCAGGAAAGCCAGCGTTGAGCCGGATGCGTTCTTCGCCGGCCGAATCACCAGCAAGTACAGCGCCGCCCCACTAATGATTGTGACTATCACCGCAAGCACGATGGCGCCAAGGAGAGGCACCCCCATACTGCAGAAGCTGACGGTGAGCATACCTCCCAGCATCACAAACTCACCCTGCGCGAGATTGAGCACGCGGGTTACGCCATAGACAACAAACAGGCCCAGCCCGAGCGCAGCATAGATGCACCCGAGCGTGAGCCCGCTTATCAACGATTGCAGTACTGTAGAGGCTTCCACAGGTTCCCGTTCTATCTAGTCGTAATGAGTCCTCACTAGAACCTTCTCACCATCCTTGAAGCTGACGAGTACTTCCTTCGGCACGACTCTGCCGTAGTGATTGTCGGGAGACATGGTATACGTTCCGATAATCACGCTCAGGTCCTCTGTCTCCTCATAGGCATCCCTGAGTTGACTCCGCGCCTTGGACAGGTCACCCAGGTCAGGGTCAGCACGTTCCAGCCCATCCGCGATGAACCAGACAAATGAGGCACCAATCGCCTCGTAGATGCCAGGTATGCGACCATTCGCAGCATTGAAGTCCTCCTCGAACTTCTGGCACATCGCCTTGTCGGGGTCGCTGTCATCAAGCTGCGGCCAGATCGCGGGTTTGTTGTCGAGACACGCGGGTGCAGGGTCCATCTCGTAGAACTCGCCAAAGGCGTCATAGTAGCGGAATGAAGACTGTGCCGGCGTCGTCGTGATAGGAATCATAATGCCCATCTCGCGAGCCTGCTTAATCGCCAGTGCACCGGCGGGACCACTACCCCATATGAACATCGAGTCGGCCCCGGACGCCTTGACGTTGGCGAGCTGAGGAGTCATATCAGTTGCGGCAGGGTCATAGTGCTGTGTCTCAATGACTTCCATGCCCATCTCCGCCGCGATGGAGCTCAGATAGTGTTCGCCACCCTCGCCGTAGCCACTGTTCTCAATCATGGTAGCGATTGTCGTCGCACCCATGTCGTCCCTCAGGTATTTCAGAGGCAACGGGATGTAGTCGAACTCGCACGACGACGGTTTGAATGTCCATGCACCAAGCTGGTCCATGATGAGACCGGTACCGGAGATAATCACTCCGGGCGTCTCATTGTCATTCAGAACCGGTATCACCGAGTGCGATAGCGCCGTGGCCGTGGCGGAGGCAAGGGTAAGCACTTCCTCCACCTCAACCAACTTCTGCGCACCCAACGCAGTATCGGTTGCTGTGCCTTTGTCATCAATGAGGACCAACTCTATCTGCTTGCCGTTGATGCCTCCGGCATCATTAATCTGCTTTACAGCCAGTTGTGCCCCTTCAGTCGAAGCAAGGCCAAGCGCGGTATAGGGTCCCGTCTGTGATGCCAGGTAGCCTACCTTGTAGGTGTCGCCCCCCCCACTCGCACAACCGGCAGCGCCGACTACCAGTAGTGCCACACAGCAGAAAACCAGTCCAAGTCTTCGCATGTTAGCCCTCCATGTTGTTACAAATAGGTACTTCTCAAGTCCTACGTGGGAATCTATATGGCCCGTGGTGTACTGGAACCACGCATCACGGCACGTGCCGCGGCACCAATCAACAGGGTCAGGCCTAGCCGTTGTGGAAACCGAAGACTACGAATCCCAATCCGTTCTGTATCGCGGTGACAGCAAGACCGTGAGATATGGTCAAACCATCCACGTCGACCTTCTCCTCAAGGAGTCCCTTGAGGTATTGGGCGTCCTCTTCGGCCCTGATATGAACAATCGAACCCGACAGCCTTCCAGTACCGACTTTGTCAGCGGCGATGCTGGCCATCTTGGCGAGGAGTTGCTTCTTCGAGCGCGCCCGCGCCACAAGCTGGACCGTGCCATCGGTCGAGTGGTCCACTTCAATCATCGCCTTGAAGCCGGCAGAACTGTTCTCCTCCGATTCGGCCCAGGGCTTGGCCTTGAATATCCGTCCACCCTTGTCGCGGAAGAACAGCGTGTCGAAGCAGAACAGCGAACACATGGCATCGCGCACCGCGTACGCACGTGCGACCACCGTGTCAAAATCCGCCCCCTCCCAGGCCAGACGTGCTGCCTCAATGGCGATTGGTGTCTCACCCGCCTCTACCGTCTCAGTGTCGATCGCCTCGATGCGCACGGAAGGATGCGTCTCAAGGAACATTCGCCGGGCCTCAAGGGCATTCTCGTACGTCTTGGTGAACTTGCCAGTCATATGAAGGGAGACTATCGACTCACCACGCTCGGCAGCCGCCTCGTAGGCAACAAGGAACTCGCCGGTAGACGTTGCGGAAGTCGTGGGCACATCGGTCTTCTGTTCCAGCCTCTTCAACAGCCACTCTATATCGACCTCGGTCTCGGGGTAGTCCACGCCATCCACGATGGCATGCAACGGCACGATACCGATGTCGTATTTGTCGATGATTTCTTGAGGCACTGCAGCGGGAGCATCTACAATAACGGCCACGTTTCGCTTCATGCTGGTTCCCTTTCCAGACGATTTCCGAGGATACCTCGGCTCACGATATATATTGCGTTGCGATATATTCGCTGACCGCCCTGTCTTTGTCAAGAGCAGTCCAACGCAAGACAATGCCATTTAGTATCCGCTACAATTGCGAACACCAACTCCAATCCTCTGGGGGAAACTGATGCAGAAACCGTACCTCAAGACCCTTATCGTTGCTGTAGCACTCGTGCTGGCAGCGCTTCCCCTCGTCGGCTGCAGCGGCGAGGTCAGTTTCACGACCGCGTCCCTGAGCGAGGAGACGATGGCTCTCGGCGTGGATTCCGATGCTCGTCCCGTTGGTCCGACCGAAACGTTCCAGGTCGATACTCCCGAGATTTTCTGTTCGGTGAAGCTGTCTCACGCCCCGTCCGACACTGAGGTCGCTGCCGAGTGGATATACATCGAAGGCGACCTGAAAGGTTATGAAAACCACACCATTGATACCTACAGTCTCGTCACGGACGGTGACCGCCACCTCTACTTCTCGATGGAACGGCCCGATGATGGCTGGCCGGTGGGAACATACAAGATTGTCTTCTACGTGGATAGCAAAGAAGAGACAACCGCCTTCTTCAGCGTCACGGATGAAGCCAACCCGTTCTCCGCTTCATCCTCGACCTCGTCCTCGTCCTCACCAGCATTGAGCGAGGCCACGATGGCACTCAGCGTGGACTCCGAGGCCAGACCGGTCAATCCAACGTCGACCTTCGCCCAGGATACGCCTGAGATCTTCTGTTCTGTGCTCGTTTCGAACGTGACCGAACCAGTGGACCTCCTCTCTGAGTGGTACTACGTCGAAGGCGATCTGGAAGGAGTTGCCGATCTTCTGATTGACTCTGTGCCGCTGACGGTCCCCGTAGACCAGTACGTCCAGTTCTCGCTAACGATTCCCGACAATGGCTGGCCTGGTGGAACCTACAAGCTCGTCATCTACATGGACGGCATTGAGGAGATGTCCGTACCCTTCACGGTTGAGAGCGCCGGCAACCAACAATCGACACTACTGACCGATGTGACCATGGCCCTTGGAGCAGACGACAACGCAGAGCCGGTGAACCCGACCTCGGTGTTCCCTGCCGGCACTGTAAGGGTCTACACAACTCTCTACGTGACTCCCGACGTTC